>Ga0265593_1001334_pt1 | contig 11539 bp, 13 predicted proteins | sample saktaG_8_FD_190136 | JGI IMG/M metagenome (GOLD analysis project Ga0265593, IMG submission 190136) | Saline water microbial communities from Sakinaw Lake, British Columbia, Canada - sak_2011_5_24_36m | ecosystem: Environmental > Aquatic > Non-marine Saline and Alkaline > Saline ...
ATCTCCCTAGCCCAAAGACTGAAACAATCCAGAGAACAAGCCCACATCAGCCAGCGGGAGTTGGCGAAGCGGTCGGGCCTTAGCCAGCAGTTGATTTCCAAGCTGGAGAACGGCTTGGTGGAATCGACCACCGAGGTGTTCCGGCTGGCGGAGGTGTTGCGGGTCGATCCGCGCTGGCTGGCGACGGGCAAGGGCGATGCGCGAGGCGAGGGGAATATTGCCGCTGGCCCTGCCATCACCGCCTATGTGCCATTGATTTCCTGGGTCGCAGCGGGCTGTTGGCGGGATGTGGCCGACCCTTACCCGCCGGGCGAGGGCGAGGCGCTGGTGCCGGTCACCTGCCGCGTCGGTCCCAACGCCTATGCCTTGCGGGTGCAGGGGGATAGCATGGAGCCAGTGTTCCCCAACGGCAGTGTCATCATCGTCGATCCGGCGGCGGAGCCACGCCAAGGCAGCTATGTGGTGATCCGCTTGGACGAAGCCGAGCAGGCGACCTTCAAGCAATTGGTCATCGACGGCGGCACACGTTATTTGAAACCGTTGAACCCGCGCTATCCGCTGATGGAAATCCGCGAAAGCGCCACCGTCTGTGGTGTGGTACGGCAGATGGTGATGGATTTTGATTGAATATTTTTTTGTCGGTAGTGACTATTATAATAGTCACTGACTTGTAAATGCGATGAATCGTTGTTCTGTTCCATTCATTTAAACTAAAGAGGTAGACTGCCATGTTGGAAAAACTCATCATTCGACTCGAACAATTGCAAGCCCGCATGAACCGGAACAGCGAACGGAAACGCCGCGAGCGTTCGCTGCGCTGCGCCAAGATGGAAATCACCCGGCTGGCGCGGATGCGCTTGCTTTAAGCTAAAACCCCAATGTCTGCTGACATTTTCAAGCTTGACAGTGAAGCCCGTTCGCGATCTTTGCCGCTGTATCTGGACCGGGTCTCCGCCGGCTTTCCCTCGCCGGCGGACGATTATGTGGAGCGGCGGCTGGATTTGAACCAGCACCTGATCCGCCACCCGGAGGCAAGCTTTTTTGTCCGGGTGAAAGGCGATTCCATGCGCGGTGCGGGCATCCATCCCGGCGATTTGTTGATCGTCGACCGCGCCTTGGAAGCTGCCGACGGGCGGGTTGTCGTCGTGGCCTTGGACGGCGAATTGACGGTGAAACGGTTGCGGTTGTGTGGTAACGAGGTTTCGTTGCACCCGGAAAACCCTGCCTACCCGGTGATACGGATCAAAGAAGGCCGCGAACTTCTGGTCTGGGGCGTGGCGACGTATGCCATACATGCACTGTAGTCACAGAAGACTGACTCGGCTTCCAAAACCGAGTAGGCCTTACGATTCGCTAGATATGGGACTACCAAACGCCGGGTTGAAAGTTTGCGTCGTTGCGTATCGTCACCGACTCGCCACTTTGGGCCAGCACGAATAAACCTTGCCGATAGGCAAAACGGGCGGCATCATCGGGTACAACCATGCCAGCCACCGCCCCCATGACCCGAAACCCCGCATATTGCGGACACAGTTTCTTGAAACGGGACAAACGACTGATATGTTCCCTGACATCATCCACTTTCAACTCGCTCTTGACCTCGATCAAAATCGCATCCGAACTGTTGACTACCAACAGATCAATCTCCATTGCATCGCCGTCGCGCTCGGCGTAAACCCGCTGAAACACCTGATGTACCGCGATACCCTTTGCTTGGAACAGCCTCACCACGGCGGGCCGCACCATTTCCTCGACAAACTCCCCCAAACGATTGCCCAAGCGTCCGATGGCGGCGGTCACCTCTTTGATTTTGCGGTCAGTCGCCTCGGAACTGGCACTCAATCGAGCGCCCATTTCTTTGATTTTCCGGTCAGTATCCTCGGAACTGACGGCGAGTCTGTTCAGGATTTCCCAGATTTCGTCTCTTGCGGTGGACATGGGGATGTTCTCCTTGGGTGAGATATTGGTGAGCGTTTCAGATTATTTTGGGGTACATCTGCCGACACTACAAGTAATCGATCATTTTATTTGTTTGGAAATCCCATAAGACTTGGGCAAATGATTCCCGGCGCATAAAAAAAATGGCTTGACAGGAAAGGTTTTTATTCTATCATGAGATTGTTTCTTGCTGCCCGGAATTCTATGCCCAATCTAAATACACATCTTCAAAAAGCGAACAGTTCAAAAAAGGATGAGTTTTACACTCAGTTGTCAGACATTGAAAAGGAGTTAAAACATTATAAGGCACATTTCAAGGGCAAGGTGGTTTTTTGCAATTGCGATGATCCGCGTGTAAGCAACTTCTTCCACTATTTCTCTTACAATTTTGAAAAACAGAGCCTAAAAAAACTGATTACCACCTGCTATAAGAATCAGAATTTAGACCTGTTTAGCCAAAATGATTCCGAAAAAGCAATCTATCTGGAGTATGAAGGTGACAAAAATGGGGATAATATTCCCAATCTCGAAGAAATAGGCATTAGGCACTTAAAAGGTGATGGTGATTTCCGCAGTAAGGAATGTATTGAGCTTTTGAAACAAGCGGATATTGTCGTAACCAACCCGCCTTTTTCTTTATTCAGGGAATATGTTGCTCAACTGGTGGAATACGAAAAGAGATTTATAATCATCGGGAATCAAAACGCGATCACCTACAAAGAAATTTTTAAGCTCATTAAGGATAATAAAATGTGGTTAGGGTATGGGTTCAATCGTAACTGCGCACACTTTGTAAACAGACACTACGTTGACTACGCTTCCGATGCTGACCATAAAGAAGGGATGATCAGAGTTTCCGGTGTTGTGTGGTTTACCAATCTGGATATTCAGAAAAGACACGAAGATTTAATTCTCTACAGAATATATTATGGCAATGAGGATGAATATCCAAAATACGACAACTATGATGCTATAAATGTGGATAAAACGAAAGATATACCTATGGATTATGATGGCCCAATGGGTGTCCCAATTACCTTTATTGATAAATTCAATCCTGACCAATTTGAAATACTTGGGAACCTTGGCTCATACGCACCTGATGGATATTCTTTAAGTTCGGCCATATTTATCAATGGAAAGAAAATATTTAAACGGATTTTGATCAAAAGGAAGAAACTATGAAAATAGAGTTTAAAGAAATCACGGTCGGAGAACTGGCAGAAGGATACCAAGATAACGCTGAAGACGGGGTAGTTGGGTTTGGAGGCAAATTGGATATTCGTCCGCCCTTCCAGCGCGAATTCATTTACAAGGACAAACAGCGAGACGCAGTCATTACTACCCTAACCAAAGAATTCCCTCTCAATGTGATGTATTGGTCTGTACGCGAAAATGGATATTTTGAGGTAATAGACGGGCAACAGCGAACCATTTCGGTTTGCCAGTACGTTAATGGTGATTTTGCACATATGTTCAGGTATTTTCATAATCTACAACCTGACGAGCAAGAACAGATACTTAATTACAAACTCATGATCTATCTATGCAGTGGCACGGATAGCGAAAAACTAGAATGGTTCAAAATAATAAACATAGCAGGAGAGAAACTTACCGATCAGGAGTTACGCAACGCTGTGTATGCCGGTACATGGGTTGCAGATGCCAAGCGATATTTCAGTAAAAACAGTTGCCCTGCTTATGGCATAAGCAGTTATTATCTCAGCGGATCAGCCATCCGCCAAGACTATTTGGAAACCGCCATAAAATGGATTTCGCGTGGCAATGTTGAAGTTTACATGGCTAATCATCAGCATGACCCGAACGCCAGTGCTTTGTGGATATATTTTCAATCTGTCATTACTTGGGTTAGTGCCACTTTCACGAAAAAGAGAAAATTCATGAAGGGCGTAGATTGGGGTTCGCTTTATAACAAATACAAAGACGAAAAATTAGACGCAAAAATACTTGAAGAGAAAACGGCTAAGTTGATACTCGATGATGACGTGACAACTAAGAGCGGGATTTACCCATACATCCTAACTCATGACGAGAAGTATCTCTCGATTCGTGGCTTTTCTGATGCCATGAAACAAAAGGTTTATGAAAAACAAAATGGCAAGTGTGTAGTATGTGGAGAGCATTTTGAAATATTGGCAATGGAGGCCGACCATATTACGCCTTGGCACGAAGGCGGGAAAACAAATGAAGAAAATTGCCAAATGCTATGCAAGGACGACAACCGAAGAAAATCAGGAAAATAAAAGGGCCGTAGGATGGGCTTAGCTAGATTGGCTAACTGATTGTAAACACATCAACCGAACCAGTCCAGATTAGGAATTGCTAACACGGTAAGGCGCAATAGCGGTACTCCGCGTATTGAGCCGAATGAATAAAAAGAGCAAAATCCATGAATCCCCGGCATTGTTTCCCTCCCCACCGAAAAGCACGGGGTCAGGTCTAACATTCCATGGGCCGAAGGGCGCAATAGCGGCGGAGCCGCTATGCGCCCCGCACTGGCTAGTTAATCGGAAACCATAAACGCCAATTTTCAGACAATTTCTCGGAGATTTATATCATGCAAACACCAACTGATCGCATCACGATAAACCCCGAAATATGCCATGGAAAACCTTGTATCCGAGGCTTGCGTTATCCTGTGGAAAATATTTTGGAATGGCTGAGTTCAGGCATGACTGTCGAAGACATCTTGGCAGATTATGAAGACTTGGAAAAGGAAGACATTTTAGCTGCTCTGGAATTCGCCGCTCACTGGGTCAAAGTCAAGCGGATTGAATTGCTGGCGGCATGAAGTTTATTGTCGATGCGCAATTGCCGAAATGTTTAGCCGCAAATTTGAAATGGCTGGGCCATGATGCAGTGCATACTTTGGACTTGCCGCTAGGAAATCGCACCCCAGATTGGCGGATCAACAAAATCTCGGTTGAAGAGCAAAGGGTGGTCATTACGAAAGATGCCGATTTCGTCAACTCCTTCCTGGTAAAGGGAGTTCCTCATAAGCTTTTGCTAGTATCAACAGGAAATATTCACAACCGGACCCTTGAAGATATTTTTGCCAAAAACTTAACCGCAATTCTTCACGCACTTGAAATCTGTGATTACGTTGAATTAACTAGTGCGTCGCTAATTGAACACAAATAAGGCCGTGAAGCGGAACCTAAGGACGGGTTCTTGGATGTTAGATACTGTGCGTTTGGTATGGATATATAAGTCTCATGAGATGGGTTCCTTAAGGGATGCCATCGACCATTGTTTAAGCCAGTCTTAGCGCCATGCAAACAACCTTCGCCCTCATTGACTGCAACAATTTCTACGTCTCCTGCGAACGGGTGTTCGACCCAACGTTGGAAGGGCGGCCCGTGGTGGTTTTGTCCAACAACGATCTGAAGGATCATAACCGTTAGTTAGGCATCCTTTTGTTTGTCAACATTTCAGTATCATGATGGAGCGGTTAGACAGAACCTTAAGAAAGCGGTAGACTGGCGTTCCGTATTTCTTCCGTATCACTGGTGACAGCCATGTCCATAGCAGCGCATCCTTATGAACGCATCGACTTACGCACGTCCCCTGAAACCAAGGATATGATTGTGCGGGCTGCTGCCACTGCGGGCTTGTCCGTTAGCGCCTTCCTGATTGGCGCAGCCCAAGAGAGGGCTAGGCAAGTATTGGCAGAGAGCGAGACGGTCACACTTTCGCCCCGTGACTGGAAGGCATTTTTCCACGCATTGGACGACATCGACAAGCCGCGCCCCAAGCTTAAAGCGGCGATGGATCGTTACTTGGATTGGCGTGATGGACAAAATGCAGAATGACGGGCCTGGCGTTCCGAATAGAGGCACTGAATCCGGCACATAATCGACGCAAGTTTTCCTGCGGCGATCCCCGGTTGGACGATTATCTCCACCGCTTCGCACGGCAACATGCGGCATCCAATGTCAGCCGGACCTATGTCGCCAGCCAGGGCGAGGCCATTCTTGGCTATTACAGCCTTGCCATGTCCGCCATTGCGAAGGCCCAGTTGCCCGAACAGTACTTGGCCCGATTTCCCAACTTTCCCCTGCCTGTGGCAAGATTGGCACGTCTGGCCGTTGATGCCCAGTTCCAACGCCAAGGCTTGGGTGAAATCCTGCTGGCCGATGCGCTGTACCGTTGCCACCGCCTAGCCGGAGAAATCGGCATGGTCGGCATCATCGTCGATGCCAAGCATGAACAGGCCAAGGCCTATTACCAACGTTTCGAGTTCGAGTCTTTGCCAGACTCTCCATTGACCTTGTGGTTGCCGACGACGGCCATCGCCAAGCTCGCCGGCGATCGGGCAAACTGATTTTCCAACTCTCAACCATTTCTTACAGGGCAGTCTTATGGAAACGCGCACTTTTGAAAGGGAAGGGCATGTGAGGCTTGCCCTGGCCACATCCGACTTGGTTTTGGAAGGCCGTTCGTTTGAGGGCTTCCCTCTCCTGCTAGACCATGATGGATGGCCCCTTGAGCCTGCGCAGGCATTCCTGTGGCACGCCCTCGTAAACAGTGGTGGCATCGAAAGCAAGCTCACCTGGGAAGCCTACGGACGCAGACTCTATGACTTCTTTGCATTCCTGGAGGCCAACGGACTGAACTGGGACCAAGGGCCGACACCTCACGGCCTGAGCGTGGTGGCCAAATACTGCGATTGGTCGTTGGGCGAACTGGGCCTCAATCCAAGCACGGTGAATAAGCGATTGAACTTGGTGGTCAGGTTCTACCAGTGGAGCAAAAGCCAAGGCTACGTGTCGCATCTCCCATTTGGGTTCAGGGAAGTCAGAACACAAGCCCGAGAGGGGTTCCTTGCGCATGTGGATCGTTCCGGCGGCGTGGTGTCGAGACCCACGGTGATGGTGCGGGAACGCAAAGCCACGATCAAGTTCTTGACCAAGGGGCAAGTCAGGAAGTGCCTTGGTGCGAAGCTTGACCCAAGCCACAGTCTGCTCTTCAATCTAATGGTGCGCACCGGGATTCGCTCTTGCGAGGCCCGGACGTTTCCTGTCAAATGCGTGTTTAACCCCCGAATGCGCCGAGACCTCGCGCCAGGCCAAATGATCCGCGTCGAGCTCAATCCCGCAGATACTCACATAAGGTTTGGCAGGCCCAGAAGCGTGGATGTGCCGTGGTCGCTCATGGAAGCGATGTGGTCTTATTCGCTGCACCAGCGGGAACTTCGACGGCAGCGGTCAGGGAAAGACCCGGCTGCGCTGATCCTGACCGAGCTTGGGACGGAATTCTCGAAAGGCGCGGTCGTTGATGCGATGAAGTCCATCGAGAAAAAAATGGGGTTCCCTGTCAGGGCGCACATGTTGCGCCATACCTACGGCACTTACACCCTCTCCGCATTGCGCAAAAGCCCAAACTTTGAAGGGGAGCCGCTGCTGTATGTCCGAGATCGGATGGGGCATTCGGATGTGCAGACCACGGCGATCTATTTGCATCTGATCAACCAACTCGATGCCCAAATCGTCCTCGCACATGAGGATGAAATTGACAGGCTATTCGCGCAGGAAAGCCAATCGCCGGCCTCGGGGGATGGCCGCTGATGGCCCGTTTCAAAGATTACAAAGCCAAGGCGGCAAGCATCGCGCCTCAACCTTCAGCCGGTGACGAACCCTGTGCCGCCTTGATTGAATTGCCTCCCAACCCAAGAAACCATAACGTTATTGACCTACGCCCATGGTTGGGCCTCGGGTTTGATGACTGGGTCATGGCCTCTTCAAACGTCTTGCGGGCGCGGCTTCAAAGCGGCCGCTACTCGGTGGCCACCATCGTGAGCTTTGCCTCGAATGGGCTTAGGGTTTTTTTGCCATTTCTCGCGGAAAGTCGCATTGAACCGCTGCCTGCCCGCCCATCGGACTTGCGGCCCGAAGACGTGGCTCGCTATATTGCATGGCTCAGGCGAAAATACGTGAACGGTGCCACGGCCAAGAACTATTACTCGGCCTTCAAATCCATCGTGGCGGGCCTCATGGATTATGGCTTCATCGACGAACAGTCCGGCGGCTTGCTACCGGCCATCCACCATGGACGATTCGGCGGGCTTGAAGCAAAGGCCGTTGTTGTCCTGATGCTCATCATTGGCATGCGCACTGGCATCAATATCACGCCGCTGCTGGAGATGGGCCGGGATTGCCTTCAGCCCCACCCCTTCATGCCAAATCTGATGCTGATCCGAACATTCAAGCGCAGGGGCAAAGGCGCCCAGTCCACCTCAATCCGCCAGACCCAGGTTCATGAGATCACGAACACAATTCAAATGGATGGTGTCGCAGTGCTAAAAATGGCATTGGCACTGACCGATGACCTGGCTCGAAAAGCGCCGGAAACGATCAAGGACCGTGTGTGGCTTTACCGGTCAGCGCAGCGCGGCCCCAAAAATGGCCAGACCCTCTGTATAAAGACGGGCAATGTGTCCGAGTCCATCAGAGATATTGTGAAGCGGCACGGCCTATTGGCGGACGATGGGGCACCCTTGCGAGTGTCGTTTGGACACCTCCGCAAGACCATGGAAAACCGCCTTTGGCGATTGAGCGATGGCGAATTGCTCACCGTCGCTTCGGTGATGGGGCATGCGCCACAAGTCGCCGACAACCACTACCTGCGGCTAGACGGGCGAACCAAGGCAGAGGGGGCCAAATTCATTGGAGATGCCCTTCCCGCTAGGTTGCGAGGTGCAGATTTGCTACCGACGCCCGTCGGAAGTTGCAAAGACAGCCTGCATGGCACCCTAGCGCCCAAGGATGGTTCGACTCATTGTGCTGGATTTACGCACTGTCTGGGCTGCCCGTCCTATGCGATTGTTGGATCGGTCAAAGACTTGCACCGCCTGTTCAGCTATCAGCAGTTCCTGCTGTTTGAGATGGGCTACCACGGTTCCGACGAATGGGTCGAGTGGCGTAGCCATCACCGGCGCCTTGTCGAACTGATCGACCAATTTACGAGGGAAAGCTTCTCCCTTGATGTCGTGGAGGAGGCCAAGGCGATGGCACAAAAGGATCCCCATCCATTCTGGGCAACCAGAATCCGGCAGTCCGAGTCGGCGTTGAGGGCGCGTCATGGCGGGTAACCCCGCCGCCTTGCGGCAGATGCCCAAAGCCTATGATCTATTGGCATCCCAGCCTGTGTCGGTCGGAGGGCTTTCCGATGCCGGACGATCCAAGATCGTCGTCAGCGCCATTGCCGACACATCTGGCGGCGAGCACGTTCTCTCTCGGTTTGACGATGCCATCTGGGATCTGAGGCCTTACTTCGATCAATCCAACGTTGTGGATGGCCTAAAATATATCCCGTGGCCCCCCGATTGCCCCCAACCATTGGTGAACGACTGCAAAGCGGTCATGTACGCGTGGTTCAAGCGCGGACTCCCTGGCTCCAAACCGCCTGTCGCACTCGGCATTTGCCAGACCGCAATCGCCTCTGCGATTCCGCTCATGCGATGGCTGAGAGACTTGGGCATCCAGCGATTCGACCAAGTGATGCCCATCCATGTGGCCAATTACGTCCACCTCGCCAAGACCCGTCTAATACGGAACGCGGCGAGCGTTTACGACAGCCTGCGGATACTAGACTTCTTATGGGTGTTTCGGCAGGAAACCTCATTCCCCCTTGCGTCTTGCCCCTGGGGCGAAAGCACCCTTTGGCGCGTAAGCGGACTCGGAAAACAGGGCGGAAAAAACGGGTTGATCAAAGGGGTGGGTAAAACCCCCATCATTCCCCGGGACGCCCAGTCAAAAATCTTCAATTACTGCGAGAAAGTGATCGAAGGCGCCCACGCGCTGCTTGATGAACGTGACCTGGGAAAGCTGGGCATCAGAAATTCAAAGCTAATTCGCATTCGAGACGCAGCCCTCTACATCCTTTCGATCACTAGCGGCATGCGTAACGAAGAGGCCATCGGCGTGGAGGCCGGTTCATGGCGCTGCGAAGTCAGGGATGGCATCGAATACCACTGGGTTGCGACGACGGAGCACAAAACAGGAAAAGGCAGAGTGGAGTATCTGATTCCGGCGCTCACTCTCAATGTGTTGGAGGTGATGCAGCGCTATGCAAAGCCTTTGCAGGACATGCTGGCCGGGGAAATCGCGGAGATGGAGGCCAACACAGACCCGAAAGACGGGCGTGAGCGCCTCCTGCGATCAAACAAGGCGAGAAGGGACACAGGAAAGTTGTTTCTGTGTATCAACGGCTCAGGCAACAGGCGTGCCGCTGGATACCACGCCGATGCCCTGTCCAACGCCGGATCAGGCGTGGCATTCCGGCGAATAGCGAAGGCAGCCGGAACCGATTGGGATCTGCTGCCGCATCAGTGCCGCCGGACCTACGCCCGGTGCATAGTGGAATCGAGGATGGGGCGCGCTTCCCTCGTCTTCCTCAAATGGCAATTCAAGCATTCGAGTATGAGCATGACACAGTTGTATGCGTCCAACCCGATGCAAGATGCGTCCATCTTCGACGAGGTTCTGCAGGAAATGACCGACTTCAAGGTCGATTTGATCGAGTCTTGGCTTGGCGACCAGCCCCTCAGCGGCGGCGCGGGGCGGCAAATCGAGCGGCTACGCGCAATTCCCATTGAGAACCGCTCCGCGCTTCTCTCTGAGACGGCCGCCCAGGTTCACATACGCGCCACAGGGCATGGTTGGTGTCTGGCGCAGGAAAAGGGATGCGGAGGTGCAGGCCTCTACGAGGCCACCCGGTGTGTGGGTTGTAAGAACGGGGTCATTGACAAGTCTTTTGCCGATGTCTGGCAGGGCATATTCGAACAGCAATCCGAACTGCTTGCGATTGATGACGCAGGGCCTGCCGTCAGGCAACGTGCGGAGCGCGACGTTCACTGGGCCCGTCAGGTGATGGTCGATCTCGGCATTTTGCCGCTTGTGCCGGAGCTTTAAGCCATGAAAGAAGCGAGAAAATGAGCAATAACCAAACACCGCCCCCTCCGTCCGAACGCGAATCCGTTGGCTCAAAGACTCGCAGCCGCAATAAGACTGTCGATGAGATTCAGCAAGCCATCGTTCGCCTGCAAGCCAGCCAAAGCAAGGTGTCCATCTCGGCAGTGGCCAAGGCCGCCGGCATCACGCCCGCGCTGATTCATAACACTTACCCCGACATGGCAGAAAAGATCAGAGGCTTGGCCGGGAAGTCGATGCCGATCCAACGCGACGCGAAGCAAGAAGCACTCACCCACGAACGGGAAATCAACCGGGCATTGCGAGAGGAGCTTGCCGGGTTGAAGGCGGGCGTGGCCAGGCTCGCTTCGATCAATCAAGTCCTCTTGCATGAAATCGCCGTGATCAAAGGCATGGAGAGCGGGAAAGTGGTTTCGATTCTCCACCCCAAGCGACTGGCCGATTAAATGGCCCGGTTAAGGTTTGATTATGTTTGCCCTCATCGATGGAAATAATTTTTACGTCAGTTGTGAACGGGTCTTCCAGCCTAGGAGCCTGTCCGACTTAGAGTTGTACGACAGTTTCCCTTCCTCAAAAAGGCTGAAAAACGATTGCCACGCCTTAATTCGCCTCTTTATGGAGCGTTTTTCGACATTAATGCGGCTTTTCCT
>Ga0265593_1001335_pt1 | contig 11529 bp, 10 predicted proteins | sample saktaG_8_FD_190136 | JGI IMG/M metagenome (GOLD analysis project Ga0265593, IMG submission 190136) | Saline water microbial communities from Sakinaw Lake, British Columbia, Canada - sak_2011_5_24_36m | ecosystem: Environmental > Aquatic > Non-marine Saline and Alkaline > Saline ...
AGAGGTTTGTAAATTCGTTAAAGTATCCTTTAAAACTCAAAGAAGATGTGGATCCGAAGCTTATTCAGGCGCTCCTGAAAAAAGTAAAAGGGACTCCGGAAGAAGAGGTCATTAACAATCTGGCGCTCAGGTCTATGAAACTGGCTATCTATTCAACGGAAGCGAGAGGACATTTTGCTCTGGCAAAAAAATATTACAGCCACTTTACATCGCCTATCCGGAGATACCCGGATCTTGCCGTACACCGCGTGCTTAAAGTGCTTCTTGAAAAGGATAATAGGAACAAATATCCGCAAAGCGAACTAATAAAGGTGGCAAAGCATTGTTCCGAGACGGAGAGGGTGGCCGAGGAAGTTGAAGAAGAAATAGTAAAACTTAAAAAAATACAATTTATAAAAAATCATGTGGGCAGGGTCCTCGACGGGGTGGTTACGGGCGTTCAGGGTTACGGTATTTTTGTCGAGCTTTCTGAACTTTATGTTGAAGGTTTAGTCCACGTTTCCAGCATGGCGGATGATTATTATACGTTTGACGAGAAACAATATGCCATGTTCGGCCGGAACAATAAAAAGAGATTCCGCCTGGGTGATAAGGTAAAAGTTAAAGTTGAACGGGTGGATGTCGATAAGCGGCAGGTGGATTTTGTTCTGGCAAAATAAAAGTCTTACGGTCTCCTTTCTACTTTAGTACTTCTATCTTATCCTTTGGGTTTGAAACAACGCTCATAGAGACTATAACGCTTTTTTCTTTTAGCTCCAGCAAACTGACTTCAATAGTGCCTCTTCTTCCCAGCACTTTTCTTAGCGGTATTTTCTTGCTCAAAGTCCCGGAACTCTTGTAAAGGCGGATATTACAGAAATTTCCTGCTTTGTTAATACGGGTCAAGCTGATCTGGTCCGCATATAACGTAGTTGCCGTGATAGCTACGGGCTTATTGAGTTCCAATTCTAGTACGAGTCTGTTTTCTTCTGCTGCGGAGTTTTTTGTTTTAGGCGTCGTGACTGCCGTGGACGGAGCTGTTACCACCGTTTTATTCCACCTGAGAAAAGAGGCAAAAGGATTTTGGTTTTTTACGAAGTAAAGATAGCCTCCGTAGATGAGGGCTGCGAGAAAGGCAAGAAGAATCAGTTTTTTCATAAAAGCTCCTTTACTTTAAAAGAAGTTTTTAGTACAATAATTTAACGTAATTTTATCACAAAAATATCGCTAATTAAAGGCTAAAGGTTGAAAAAGAAAACTAAGAAAATATCTGTACCCACCAGTGGTATTAAAAAACCCATGTTAATTGCCCTGGGAGTTACGGTCTTGATAGTCGTAGCATATCTTGTTTTCTTTTTTAATCTTCCTTCCGGGGAAAATAAAGGCGCAAAGAGCGTCTCCGCATCTATTTCCGGCGAAAATACAATTCAAAATCGCTTAGACGGACAAAAAACAGTCGTTTCTGCTCCGATGATTTTAGGAAACAAGCCTGAAAGAGGCGCTTTCGGCGTCAAGGTTCCAAATAATTTTGGGATGAAAGAATTAAATCCGGGGAATACAAAACTATTTCTAACCTATGAGTTTTCCGAGCCGATGGATAAAACCAGTGTTGAAAAAGGACTTGTAATTACGCCCTTCGTCAGCCGCTCCTATTCCTGGCTGGAAAACCGTAAACTTATTGTTAAATTTGATTCTCTGGCGGCGGAAAACCCTTTGAAGCCTGCCACTCTTTATACGTTGGATTTTAAATTTGGTTTTGCAGCAGGTGTAGGCAGAAAACTTGTAAAAACGGAGCCCTTCACATTTACAACCGGAGGGCTGGAGTTTACAGGTTCCTTTCCGGGTTACTCAAAAGCACAAGCGCTTTCAAATAATTCCTTTGAATTGTATTTCAATTTTCCCGTGGACAAAAGCAGTGTTTCTTCCTCTAATATTTCCATTTATCCGGAGATTAAAGGCCGTTTAACTGTTAATGAAATATTGAAAAATCAGATAATTTTTACGGCAGAAAATATGCTGCCCTCCGATACTTCCTTTACGGTCACCGTAAAAAAAGATCTTAAAGCCGAGAAGGGCGCAGCTATAGGTCGTGAGAGTATTACAAAATTTTACACAGAACCTTTGAGAATATTGACGACCTGGCCAAAAAACGGTGAAAAAAATATCAAAACCGGCGCATTTCCTTATGTTTTTTTTAACGGGAATGTTATGAAAAAAACTTTTGAAAAGGCCACTGTGTTTGACCCCCCGGTTGCGGCAGATTTTGTATGGAAGGCGGATGATAACGGCGTTGAATATTGTATTATTAAACCTAAAATGCATTTTAATATTGATACGGAATACACGCTAAATATTGCCGGAAGCGTTGCGGATTCATACGATAAGAAAATAAAGCAGCCGTGTAAATTAAAATTTACTACAGAATCCTGCAGGGTCTCTTCTTTGGAGCCGTTTGACGGGTCTGTGAATGTAGACCCCAAAAGTGAAATTAAAATTATTTTCAACACCCCTATGAACCACGAGGAAACAGAGAAGCATATCAGTATTGAACCAAAAGCCGAGGTGGTTTTCCTTTGGCGTTTGGCGGATAATTATGATATATTAATCATACAGCCAAAGAAAAGTTGGCAACGTCATTTTGGCTATATTATTAAAGTAGGAAAAGACGCCGGAGCAAAAAGCGGCGAGAAGCTAAAAAAAGAATTTTATGGTATAGTCTATATAAAATGAGTTTGCGGGGTAGAATATGTATTTTCAGGAGATAATATTCAAATTAAATAAGTTTTGGTCTGATTACGGCTGTGTTATTGTTCAACCCTATGACATTGAAAAGGGCGCCGGGACCTCTAATCCTGCAACTTTTTTTAATGTCCTTGGCGAAAAACCGGTAAAAGTTTCCTATGTGGAGCCGTCAAGACGTCCCACGGACGGGAGATACGGGGAAAATCCTAACCGCCTGCAATGTTTTCAGCAGTATCAAGTTATAATAAAGCCCTCACCCAAAGATATCCAGGATATTTATCTTGCCAGTTTGGAACAACTCGGGATAAGCAAAAATGAACATGACATCCGTTTTCTGGAAGACGACTGGGAATCGCCCACGCTGGGTGCCTGGGGTCTGGGCTGGGAAGTACGCCTGGACGGTCTTGAAATAACACAATTCACTTATTTCCAGCAGATGGGCAGTATTGATTTAAAACCTATTTCCTGTGAAATTACCTACGGTCTGGAACGTATTGCAATGTTCATTCAGAAGAAAAAATCGATATTTGATATTGAGTGGAATAAAGGCGTGGCCTACGGGGATATTACCCGTCGTGCGGAAGTAGAATTTTCTAATTATAATTTCAAGCTTGCTGATATCGGGATGCTAACGCAGTTATTTGACCTGTATGAAAAAGAGGCCAAGTCACTCTTAAAACAGGGCTATGCGCTTCCTGCGTATGACTATGTATTAAAATGTTCGCATACCTTTAATTTGTTGGATGCCCGCGGCGCCATAAGCGTCACGGAAAGAGTGCACTATATCGGCCGGGTAAGGAATATCGCGAGAAAATGCGCTTTAGGCTATTTAAAGAAAACCGGAGAAGTTGATGAGTAAAGATTTATTATTTGAAATAGGAGCTGAAGAGATCCCCGCAAGTTATATTGCCTCCGCTATGCAGCAGCTTCAGGATAATTTAAAAAAACTGTTTTCCGAGAATAAAATAGAAATTAAGGGTGAGCTTACCCTATATTCTACTCCAAGGCGTTTGGCTCTTCTGATAAAGGGTGTCTCAGAAATGCAGGAGGATGTCACACTGGAATTGGTCGGTCCGCCTAAAAAGGCTGCTTTTGATGCGGAGGGAAAACCTACAAAAGCTGCAGCGGGTTTTGCGAAAACCCACGGGATAGAAGTAGGGGATCTTTTAGTGCAAAGCACGCCAAAAGGTGAATATCTTTGCGCAAAAAAACTAATAAAAGGCAGGGAAGTCAAAGCAGTCCTGCCGGAACTAATGAAAACACTTGTTCTTTCCCTTAACTGGCCAAAATCTATGCGCTGGCATGATGAAATTCGTTTTCCCAGACCTATACGTTCCTTGCTCTGCCTTTTTGGAAAAGAGACTGTAGAATTTACGGTTTCGGATGTTACCTCTTCCGATAAAACTTACGGTCATAGGATACTGAGTCCTGAAAGTGCAGCAGTTTCGGAACCCTCAAAGTATGCTTCTGTGCTCAGGGAAAAAGCCGTTATTGCGGAGTTTGAAGAAAGAAAAAATGAAATAATAAAGCAGGTGGAAAAGCTGGCTGTGAAAGCCGGCGGGATGGCAAATATTTCCGCTGTGATATTGGAAGAGAATGTAAACACCGTGGAATATCCTGCGGCTATGCTGGGAAAAATTGACGAAAAATATCTGGTGCTACCGAAAGAACTTTTACTCCAGGTCATAGAAAAAACGCAGAAATATTTTTCAGTATGGGACGCAAAGAAAGAAAAGCTCCTGCCATATTTTATTGCGGTGAAGAACGGAAAAGACACAGCTGTTGACGTTATCATTGACGGGAATGCACGGGTGCTTAAGGCGAGATTTGAGGATGCCGAGTTTTTCTTTAAGGAAGATAAAATAACCACGCTGGAAAGCAAGCTGCCTAAATTAAAAACAGTTTCTTTTCAGGATAAGCTCGGCAGTATGTTTGATAAAACAGAAAGACTGGCCCGGCTGGCTAATGAAGCCAAGTTATTGCTTAAATTATCCAACTATGAAGATATTAAAAGCGCTTGTAAGCTTTCAAAAATAGACCTTAACACAGGCATGGTCAGGGAATTTACGGAGCTTCAGGGCGTGATGGGGAGGGAGTATGCGCTGGCTGACGGAGTTAAAAAAGAAATTGCGTTCGCTATTTCCGAACATTACCTGCCGCGATTCCCTGGGGATGAACTTCCAAAGACGGAAACAGGCACGGTGCTTTCCATCCTTGATAAAATAGACACCCTCGCAGGTTGTTTCTCCATAGGACTTATTCCAACCGGCTCGCAGGATCCTTACGGCCTTAGAAGAAGCGCTCTCGGTGTCATCAGCATAATACTGCATAAAAATATTGAAGTTCACCTGGAAGAGTTGCTAAATCTTTCTTTGGATACTTATTCGGATAAAATAAATATACACAAAGGCAAGGTGCTTAACGAAATATTGGAATTTGTGAAGGGCCGGATGGAGAATTTGCTTCTGGAAAAAGGTATCCGTTATGATGTGGTCAATGCTGTTCTGGCTTATGAATATGACAATATAACCTTAACTTTTAAAAAAGCAAAAGAACTGGACCGCCTTGCCAAAGATGCGGACTTTAATAAGACGATAACAACCTTCTCCAGAGTCATAAATATCATTTCAAAAAAAGGAGAAAGTAAATCGCTGCCCGAAGCCGCTAATCCACATCTTTTTAAGGAACAGGCCGAAAAGGATCTTTACCAAGCCATAGAAAAAAGAAAACTAGATTTTCTAAAAATGATTGAAAATTCCGATTATATATCAGCGTTTAAAGTCCTAAAAGAACTTATGCCTTTCATTGATGCTTTCTTCGAAAAAGTCATGGTAATGGATAAAGACAACGCTATTAAAGACAACAGAATAACGTTACTAGAGCACTTAAACTTCATGTTCAGGAAGATTGGTGATTTTAGTAAGATTGTGCAATAAACGAAAGTTCATAAGGTTTGTAAAGTTTTAAGGTTCATAAAGTAAAATCTCGAGGGGATCTCAAATCAGAAAATACACATTCTTTTTCTATATTATGGCTAGTGGCAGAAATGGGACTATTTACATTGGTGTCACCAATGACTTGATTCGGAGAGTGGATGAACATAAGAAGGGGATGGTAGAAGGCTTTACAAAGGACCATAAAGTTAAAGATTTAGTTTATTATGAAGAAACGGATAGTGTTGAAGCTGCGATAATCAGAGAAAAACAATTAAAGAATTGGCATAGAAAGTGGAAAACTGACCTGATAGAAAGCAAAAACCCCTATTGGCGTGATTTATTTAAAGATATCATCAATTAATTCCATGTCATCCTGAACTACGATTCAGGATCCAGCGTCTTAGTTTTTTTCGAAAGACACTGGATACCGGATCTTAGTCTGGTATGACAAATAAAAAAGGGCGGGGAATTATCCCGCCCTTCTATTCGTAAACCTTATAAACTTTAAGAACTAACAAGCGCTTCGCTTATTCGTGATGCTTTATTTCTGACGACTGTATTCCTGACTTGGCTCCGGTGATTATTCCCTTGCCTTTGCAGCCGAAGAAGCCCATGTATTCTCTTACTCTGTCTTTTACGGCATTTTTACCCGGGAGCAGGATCTTTCTCATATCCTTTTCGTTGGGGTTCTTGTTGTAGGCTTCACCGATGGCTTTCACGAAAGAAACAGAAAGCTGGGTGGCAACATTAATCTTGCAGAGTCCGTTAGCGATACCTTCCTTGATGGACTCAGGATCTACGCCGGAAGAACCGTGCAGGACAAGAGGAATGCTGATTACAGATCTGATTTTCTTTAATCTGGGGATGTCAAGTTTCGCAGTTCTGTCCTTCATGGCATGGACGGAACCAATGGCAACCGCAAGGGAATCAATGTTTGTAGCGGCTACAAATTTTACCGCTTCATCAGGCTGCGTCATCGCTTTTTCAATTGTTTCTGCAGAATTGTTGTCGCCTATCTGAAGTACTTTCCCGAGTTCTGCTTCCACCGGGATATTGCAGGCATGGGACATTTCTGTTATTTTCGCGGTCATTTTCACGTTGTCTTCGAAACTGAGAGCTGAACCGTCAAACATCAAAGAGGTGAAACCGGATCTCAAGCATCTTACGTTCTGCAGGTAGTCCGTTCCGTGGTCGAGATGAAGGACGACAGGGACTGAGGCAAGGTTTGCTGCGGCTTTTACCATTTCGGTTGCCATTTCCAGACCCGCATATTTTATCGCGCCCTGGCTGACCTGAATTATTACCGGAGCTTGTTCTTCTTCGGCAACTTCAATTATCGCTTCAACGAACTCCATGTTGTTAGCGTTAAATGCGCCGATACCAAACTTTTCTTTCTGGGCTTTCAACATCCATTCTTTACTAGATACTAAAGGCATTTTTCTTTCCTCCTATTAGGAATTTTAATAATTTTTAAAAATTAGGCCCACATTTTTGTTTTTAGATCTTTTATTACGGATTCTTTTGTGGGATAAAGGTCGACAATTATATCTTCAGGCTTGAACCAGAGTTTTATCTCCCGTTCTGCGTCTTTTTCATCGCTAGAGGCGTGAATTACATTCTCAAAAACACCCATAGTGGTTATCCTGCCGTAAGAACCTCTAATGGAGACGGGATCGGCCTCTTCAGGGTTTGTGGAACCCGCGATGTCTCTGACTTTCTTAATGGCATCATTTCCCCAGTAAACCATCGCCATAACCTTACGTCTGTCATGAAACTCACCCTGCAAGTATTTCACTACATCATTAAAGAACGGTTTGTCTTTAAGATGCCGATAATGGTCTGCTGCAAGTTCTCTGCTGACTCTTGCCATTTTGGTGGCGACGATCTCAAGTTTTGTTTCGGAGAGCCTGGTAAGAATGTTGCCGGTTAAGGATTTTTTCAAACCATCCGGTTTTACAAGTACTAAAGTCGCCTGATTCATTAAAACTGCTCCTTCTTCTCTAATTTGCGTATGATTTAAGCAGTATGTATTTTATAGCAAACCGGGTAAAAAGTCAAAGGTTTTTAAGTTAACGTTTCTAGTTCTTTTGATTTTTACTGGAGTTTTTGATACAATACTCCATGGTTATTATAACAACCTGCTAAAAGGAGAACAAAATGATAGGTTTACAGCTTTATACTTTACGTGATTTTCTTAAGACTCCGGAAGAGATTAAAGCGTCGATGGAAAAAGTACGAAATATCGGCTACAAAGTTGTGCAAGTTTCCGGCATGGGTCCGATCGAACCTGCGGCTTTAAAGAAAATAATGCAGGAAACCGGTCTAAATTCGAATTCGGCGCACCTGGATTATAAAAAGTTGGTCACCGAGACTGATAAAGTAATAGAAGAATGCAAAATAATGGGGTATGAGACTTTGGCCTGTCCCTGGATGGCTCCTGAAATGAGGAACGAGGAAGGCTACAAAATAGTGGCGAAAACACTATCAATAGCCGGGGAAAAACTGGCAAAAAATGGAGTTATTCTCACATATCATAACCATGAATTTGAATTTGAAAAATTTAGCGGGAAGCTGGGCCTGGATATAATTTACGGCGAAAGCGATTCCCGGTATCTGCAAACGGAATTTGATACTTATTGGATACAGTTTGGCGGCGGTGATCCCGCAGAATGGATCCTGAAATATAAAGATAGGACGCCAATAGTACATTTAAAGGATATGGGGATATTACCGGACAAAAAACATATAATGGTTCCGGTTGGCGACGGTAATTTGAACTGGAAAAGAATTTTTAGCGCGCTCAAAGAAGCAAAAACAAAGTATTACTACGTTGAACAGGATAATTGTAACGGCCTGGACCCTTTTGAATGCGTCAAAAAGAGCCTGGATAATTTAAAAGCGCTGGGGATAGAATAGAAAACCTGCAAAATAAAATAATAACAACGGAAGAGCCCCTGGGTAATAAACTTGCCGACCTGGGCCTTGTCTTAGTTGCTTTTATCTGGGGTCTTTCGTACAGCCTTGTAAAATGGTCTCTTGATGATTCCGGAGCTCTGGCAAATGTTTGTTTTCGTATGGCCGTTTGTGCCGTAGTCCTCGGAATAATTGCGCTGATAAAAGAAAAATATTCTTTTAAAGTCCTAAAGAACGGGGTTTTTCTCGGAGTTCTGCTGTCAGCTCATTACGCGCTCGTTACCGTCGGTCTTAAAACAACCCTTGCTTCTAATGCCGGATTTTTGGTAGGAACTTTTGTTGTGTTTGTTCCGGTCTTTTCTTATCTGTTGTTCCGCGAAAAAATATCTTTAAAAAAATGGGCGGCAGTTTTCATAAGCTTGACGGGCCTCTGGCTTCTGACCGGCAGTTTCTTTACCATGAGCCGGGGCGCTTTTTTAATAGTTCTAGCCGCAGCAGCAGGGGCTCTACATATTGTCTTTCTCGCAAGAATGGCAAAGGAAGAAGGCATGGAACCTTTTAGTCTGACTTTTTATCAGTTTGCCTCGGGAGCCGTGCTGGTTTTTCTGGTAATTCTTTTTCGGGGAAGCGGTTTTAATATTGGCGGCACAAAAAGCATAATATTTCTCATATTGTTCGCAGTCATAGGTAATGCTTTTACAACGGTCGGTCAGGTTGTGAGTCAAAAGTACATGACTGCGGTAAAGGCAGCACTCATAATTGTACTGGAACCGGTATTTTCTGCGCTCTTTGCCTGGACCTTTGGCGGGGAAAAATTTAGTATCATATCCGGTGCCGGCGGACTTCTAATTATTTGCGGCATTCTCGTTTCGGAAATGTCTTTTAAACGAATAAACTTTAGAAAGAAAAAGGCGGTATTATGACGGGCTCCAAAAAAACTCTGCTGGCAACTCTCGGTCTGCTTCTTGCTTCTTTATTCTGGGGAGGTTCTTTTTATCAAATGAAAGATGCTATGGTTTTTATTCACCCCCTGCCTTTTCTGGCAGTAAGAATGGGGGGAGGGGCAATTATTTTGGGTGTAATTGCCCTTTTCCTTAAAAAAGACCTGCTTAAGAACATAAAAGCCGGATTGATACTTGGTTCTTTACTTACTATTGTCTTGATCTCTCAGACCGTGGGACTCACCTATACTTCTGCTTCAAACTCGGGCTTTATAACCGGAATGTTTATTGTTTTTATTCCCGTCTTCTCCTATTTCTTCTATAAAAGAAAATCTTCTTTCCTGAAAATAATTGCCTTGCTGGTAAATATAGCCGGTTTGTGGATCCTGACCGGAGGTATGACCCGTCTTAACACCGGGGATGCGCTGACCATAATAACGGCGGTGTCTTCTGCTATACATATTATATATATATCAGAAGTCACAAAAGAGGAAGGCATTGACCTGCTGGTTTTGTGCTTTCATCAATTATTTATTGCCTCGGCTGTAACCCTTATTATTTCTTTGTTATGCGGTTTTCCTTTCAGTCTCGGGGATAAAAGCAATCTTGTCAGACTGGGCTACCTGATAGTATTTCCTACAGTTATCTCCTTCCTGCTTCAGCTCAATACGCAAAAATATCTTTCAACCGTAAGGGCCGCGCTCATTGTAACCTCAGAACCTGTTTTTGCCGCTGTTTTTGCCTGGACCCTGGGAGGGGAAAAGATAATACCTGCCGCTCTGCTCGGCGGGGTTATTATGGTGACAGGTATGGTGATCTCGGAGATAGAGGTTAAAAGGGTTAAGAAGGAAGAACCCGGCGCGGTTTGATATTCTGAAATTAAAAGGGCCTTCAAATCGAAGGCCCTTTTTTATTTGTGCGCCTTAACCTTTAAAATCTATGACCGGAACATCTGCCAGAGCTTCTTTTATTTTGGCGTCCGTGAGTTCTACATCGTTCAGTTTGCCGGAAAGATAGGCTTCATAAGCCCCAAGGTCAAAATGTCCGTGTCCTGAAAGACAGAAAACTATACATTTTTCCTTTTTTGTTTCCCTGCATTTTATTGCCTCATCTATCGCGGCTTTAATAGCGTGTGAACTTTCCGGAGCAGGAAGTATTCCTTCCGTTTTTGCAAAAAGTACCGCAGCATCAAAGACCGGGTTTTGAGGATAGGCAACGGCCTGAATAAGCCCTTCATGAACGAACTGGCTCAAGATCGGAGAGTCTCCGTGATATCTGAGGCCTCCCGCATGAATTCCTGACGGCATAAAATTATGTCCGAGCGTATACATTTTTACCAACGGCATGGATTTTGCTTCGTCGCCGTAATCATATCTGTAAGGTCCTCTCGTAAGGGTCGGACAGGCCGAAGGTTCTACGCCGAGAAGGGTAATATCCTCACCTTTCATTTTTCTGGGAAGGAAGGGGAAAGCTATACCTGCGAAGTTACTGCCCCCGCCCACGCAGCCGATAACTATATCCGGTTTCTTCTCGCCGGCTACCTTTAACTGCATTTCAGTTTCAAGACCGATTATGGACTGGTGCATGCAGACATGATTAAGAACACTGCCCAGACAATATCTGGAATCTTTGCTGGTTACCGCTTCTTCAACTGCTTCGGAAATTGCTATACCAAGAGAGCCCAGTGATTTTGGATCTTTGGCCAGTACATTTCTGCCGGCATTGGTGCGGTTGGTCGGAGAGGCGTAAATAGTCGCACCCCAGGTTTGCATCATTAGTCTTCTATAGGGTTTCTGCTCGTAGGAGATCTTAACCATGTAAACTACGCATTCCAAGCCGAATTTTTGAGCGGCAAAAGAAATAGCACAGCCCCACTGGCCTGCACCTGTTTCCGTGATGAGTCTTTTTATGCCCTGCTGTTGATTGTAATAAGCCTGCGGCAGCGCGGTGTTCAGTTTGTGAGAACCGGCCGGAGAAACACTTTCATTTTTAAAATAGATCCTGGCGGGGGTTTTAAG
>Ga0265593_1001337_pt1 | contig 11528 bp, 19 predicted proteins | sample saktaG_8_FD_190136 | JGI IMG/M metagenome (GOLD analysis project Ga0265593, IMG submission 190136) | Saline water microbial communities from Sakinaw Lake, British Columbia, Canada - sak_2011_5_24_36m | ecosystem: Environmental > Aquatic > Non-marine Saline and Alkaline > Saline ...
AATATGATGCAACTTGATATTCTTGGCATAACTTGTAGAATCATTCCAAGAATTCATCGTGTTGTATCGGAAATGAGAATAAAGAAAGTTGATCATATCCCGCTTATTCATCTTACTCTTGCTCATGATAATCTCCCTTTGTTGAGGACTATATTAGCATACCCCATGCCCATAGTCAACGGAAATTATTGAAAATTTCTCCAGTGACTTTTAGCCTCTCGCCAAAGGTCGCAGCATCGAGGAAGACGACGGGCAACAAAGCTGGAACAAGGAATGACGCATGGAAACCCACTAGAAATGGTTGCTGGAATTGGAGTTGAACCGAATCAATTTACCCCATGGAAGTAAATCGTGACCTTGCCTAGGCTTTTCAGCTTTTCTTTTTGGGCGGCGTCATCCAGCAATATCCGATATCATTATACAATCATTTAAGCTTAACATTCTTGTTTCGTTCCAATAATTCTTTCAACGATTCATTTGAAAATCTACTACCCTTCCCTTTGCTCTCTATCAAAGATAATTGCCATGTATGACTACAGGCAGTACAGGTAAATGAAGCTATTCCCTTTTTCGTTACAATTCCTTTTACATTTTCCTTGCAATTGGGGCAACTATCATTTACTCTAGTTCCAAGGGGCAGGTTCATAGGAATTCCTTTCTTTAACTTACTAGTATCCAAACAGTTACAAAACTGTATCGTCTAGTATTTTTCTCTGATGGGGACTATAGCACGGACCTATAGCCCTGTCAACAAAAAAGGGAAAGGGGAGCGCAGTTTCCCGCACTCCCCTCTATTACAAACCCACTGGAATTCGGCTTACTGGCTTACGCCTCCAGCAACCGCGCCTGTTCCTGAAGTGCCGCCATCTGTTCCTTGATCTTGGCAGCAGCAGCAGTGCGTCCAGCGTCAATCAGGGGCTTAATCGCCGCCTGAATGTCTGCCAGAACTTCAACCGGCAGAGTCGCAAGCGTGGACTTGAGAGCGTCCAGATCGAACTTGCGGGGCTTCAAACCCTTTTTGACAGCCTTGGCGAGACGTTCCGCAATCGCCTTGCGTTCCGTATCGCTAACCGTCAAACCATCCAGCCATGCCTTCTGTCCCGCCTCATCCAACTGAATGATCTTGGCGGAAACTCGCGGACCCTTGTAACCTACTCGCTTGGTTGTCTTAGCCATGTGTAACCTTCTTTCTGGGGTTTATCCCCTGTTGTTGAGAGATAGCCTATCATATACCTTTACCAGAGTCAACGTTTTTCTTAAACTTTTTTCTGGTATCGATATCGGGAACCTACCCGCTGATCGCCTATCTCCCCTTTCATGCCGCCTATCTTACTAAATCCTTATCCTACTTGCAAGCCAAATCTTCAAAAATCTTTCTATCCTTAATCTTCTATAAAGGTATATTCCATCGCCAGCCCCCATTTCCCACTAGAGATCCGCCTATAGCATATTCCATCCTAAATGTCAAGAAAAAAAGTATTCAGGTAAATAAAAAAAGCCTCACGCGGCATTCAGCGTAAGGCTAAAAAAACTTGCGGTTCTGTCCGGTGGGGGACTTATAACAAGTTTTTTATGGAGGTGATTAAGAAACCTACACAACAACAATCTTGGAGAAGTCCATCGAAGGGAAATGCTTCTTCAAAAGCTCAACCCCTTCTTTATCAGCAATCCCCATAGCCGTAATCATAGGGATAATCTGTTCCGCAGTATATCCCAATGACTTGAACATGCCAGAGATTTGAGAAAGCATCTTGTCTGCCTCTTCATAATCTTTCTCAGAACTTGAAGAATTAGAAAGCTTGATAGCCGCAACAGGCAGAGAAGGAAACATCTTCTTCAACGCCTTCAATCCCTTTGGATCTGCAAGACCAATCCCAACAGTCCCAAGAGGAAGATTCTTCATCCGATTGAGCAAATTGAGCAAATCAATAGACTTCTTCTGATTCTCAGGAACATCAGAAAGACTCTGCTTGAAATAACGATTGCTTCGATCAATGAAGTTCACATAATGATCCCAAAAGTCCTGACTCTCAGGCTTGTCCTTGATAAAGACATTTTGGAACATCGCTTGCTGAACTGCAAAGGCAATACCAATTTCAATATTGAACTTATCCCCAGAAGCAAAATTGCAACGGGAAAATCCAGTACGAACTTTCTTTGCCTCTTCATCATAGAAACCCACAAACACTCCAGAAGGAAACTTCTCTCCGTTCCCCTTATAAGAGTAATACCGTTCAGAGAGAACCTCATTCGCCTGCTTTGCCTTTGACTTGTTCATAATATCCTTACCTTTCTTTTACTTACCTTATGCCTTATGCCTTACGCCTGTTTCGCCTTACATGCCCATACCTTACTACATCCAGTGGGTAGATGTCAAGGGGAATTTTTAGGAATTTTTTAGACCCCTTATCCCTCTAACCCATTCACTATGATATACTTAGCCCATTCGATATGCCCTTTGAGGAAATTCTCTGACTCTTGATAATTTTCTAAAGTAATTGCTCCTGCATAATAATTGATATGTATACACGCTTTATCCTTATAATAAAGAACATCTAATGGATATTCATTTAATTCTTTATAAGTAATTTTATTAAAAGGAACCATCAAGCATCCATATTCATTTCCAAGATGCTTAGTCCAAATACATTTTTTGCATAACATATTTGCTTGATCACAATGAGGACAACCTAATTGAACTTCATGTGTAATAAATAGCATTTTCTCGTCAGGAATCATCCATGGTATCATTCCAATATAAGGCTTAAACAATTTAAGATTCTTCAAAAGAGCTTTATTCCTCTTTAGAATAATCTCTCCCCAAGATTTTGGAGTATCTTTAGCAATAGAAATAAGCTCAGGAGTAAGAACAGTCTTAACATTCTTTTTCATTTGAAAGTCCCCCAATACTTCTTGTTTTCCCCTAACCATTCTTTCCAGAAAGTATCAAATGAACAATTATCCCCACAATCTTTAAACAATGGGGCAATCTCTTCATCTTTGAATCCTGCTAGCCCACATCCAATACGAGTAACTTTGAAATTCAATTCCTCATGAAATGAAGCCCATAAGATAAATGCCTTGACATATTTCTTGACATTCTCCATAGGAAGAGTTTCAATATTAAAATCTTTGGTAGGAATTGCAAAGGTCGTTCCTGAAAATCCAAATCCAATACCTTTGATTGCTCCTAATTTATCCATGGCATATCTGGCAGCTCCAGCCCCATGTATGCCACTTTCATTAGATCCAAATACAAATATCTCAGTCCCTTTAGGAAGAGAAAGATCAGGAACCCCAATAATCATTCCATTCTTTGCGAAAGTAGTAGTCATTACAACAACCTTTTATCCCTTCAATGCCGCCTACTATACCATGCCCTATGCCTACTGTCAATGACTTTTTTAGGATTTTTAGGATTTTTTCCCCTTACCCCTACCCTTGCTTTCCACTAAAGAATTCTTCCAACAATCAGGACAAAGCCAAACCTTTCCTAACATTCTCCAACCACTTTTCTTAAATTCTACTATACAAGTTATCTTATTGCCAACTTTATTTTCCCAATTAGAACATATTTCACACCACATGGTCCAATGCTGTGTTAATCCCATATTACTCCTTGACAAGACAAATCGGACCTAACCCTTCCTCTTCTCTTGCCTCATTTCTTATGTTTCTAATAAAATCAAATAACTTAACCTTCTCATCCTCTTCTAACCCACTTATCATTATCTTTGACTCCAATACCGTAAAATGTATCCAATTACTGTCACTCTCCCTATCCTTACGATCAGAATCACTAATCTTTACTTTCTTAACCCTTACATCAGAGTCAGTTATAACTTTATCTTTAATATCTCCCCCTTTAGTAGCAATAGCAAGAATATAAATCCCATCATCCTTTTCTTCTATTAAAGGGTTGCTTTCTCCTACTTCATTTAAATAGCTACCACATTTCTCACAACTATTAGGACAAAGAGTTTTCCTAATCCTATATACCGTTTGCTTCTCCAATAATGTATCTTGATCTTCAAATACACGAACATTACAAGTTGTTCCATGTATACTGTTAACCAATTCTATCGTAGTCTTAGACATTTGATTCTCCTTTTAACGTTTTAACCTTTTCCTTCTCATTCTCCAAATCCTTCTTAACATTCTCCAAATCCTTCCTAAGTATCTCCATACCAGCATTTAATCTCAAAATAATATTAGCCAAAGCTCTCTCTCTATTGTCTAATAAAGTACTACCAACACCATCTATTGTTACCCTATTGTCATCATGAATATTCACAGACATCTGTATATCCCATGCCTGTTGCTCAAAAGTTTTTATAACCTTAGACATTTAATTCACCAATTGTTAATATCCTGTTAATAACCCTGCTCGTTGGAGATTGACCAGCATACCAAGTACAAAAAGCATCCTTATAATCCTTTTTATCTACTTTCTTATACCCTGTGTAACAAGATGCCCATGTACCTCTTTTAACTAAGTCCATAAATGGTTTCTTCTTTAATACTAAAAAATCTGATATCCCATATTGTGAAGATGTTAAATCAACAAAATATGTCCCTACACTTACCCAACAATGTTTATTAGTATATACACAATATGCATCTATACCAATCTTTTCTAAATATTCTACATAGGCGGCACTTGCTATAGCACACATTCCGTGTAACTTATTCTCATTATGATATAAAGCCTCATTTGATTCTTCCATATGAGCATAGGTATAACACTTGCTACGAACAATCCGTGCATACTTTATTAAATCATTTTTAGTATACATGACTATGCCTCTATACATTCCATGACAACCTTGCTAACCTTCTTCTCTTTCTTTAACCTCTTCTTTAATGTTAAACCACAAATATCCCATGCCTCTGACCAATCCCCTATCCCTTTCCAAACATCCCCAATCTTTATACTCTTAGGACATCCACAATGATATATATCCCCATTAGGCTTTATCATTAGTCCTTCACAACAACATTTATCTATACCCGTTTTAGCCCTACCTCTTTTAATAGGAGTAATAGGACCATGAAAATCCCTTAAATCATTCTTATATGTGTCATAATCATCTCGACCTTTTGTAAACCATTTCTTTACTTCTGGATCTAATGGCGGATGAAATCTATCTGTACTAACTGCTACACTCATTATCCCATCTCTCGCCATATCCCTCAACCTCTTTACTATCTCCTTTTGAGACCCATTCGTTGCCATCCATAAATTACTAGCATAAAACCCATTCGTTAACCCATATCCTATAATATCCCAAAATTGAGGATGTAATGTAGGCTCTCCTCCTCCTATAACCAATTGCTCCCCATTATTCTTTGCAAATTCTACTGCCTTCTTAAATACCTCAAATGTCATATGTTCCCCCTTTTTAGTACAAGAGAAACAACAATGAGGACAACGATAATTACAGATCGTAGTTATCTGGACATAGGGAATACTCATAAACCTATCCTCTCTCAATGCCCCTATAATAAGGTATCCTATCCCCTTTGTCAAGCCCAATCAAGCCCTATCTTCCCCCTACCATTTCCCACTGAAGAAAAAATAGGCTTTTTCAGTGCCTTTCTATAAACAAAAGAACCAACCCCGTTAAGGATTGGTCCTTTCATAATATACCTATATTAATTATTGAACGTCATTCATCATAATATGTGCAAATGGAGCAACACTCTTTGAACATGTTGGATTACTAGTAATGGCATTAGCTGTATAAGAACCACCATCTCGACAAATAGGACTACTTACAGCTCCCTTTAGATATGGCATAAGTTCTGTCACCGCAGGAGCATATGAATCTAACATGGTCTGCGATGAAGTTGCTAATTGTTGCTTGGCATGATCTAATAATCTTAAATTATTAACACATGCTGACCTCCTACTATCTTGCCTTGATTTCATAAATGATGGTATAGCAATCGCAGCCAATAATGCTATAATCGCCACTACTATCATTATTTCTACTAACGTGAACCCTTTCTTATTACTTTTCATACTACTCTCCTTATCCTTTGTCTTGATCTAATTGGATTTCCCATCCTTCTCAAGACTATTGTTATTGTTATACTCTCTCTAACCGCTCATCCCAAGCTACAAAAGTATAACGACTCCCCTATTCCTTAATAGGTATGCTATATAAAGCGTTTTTCATGCCAACCTATAGTTTTTTAACATTTATAACCCCATTCCCTATATTTCCCCCTATATTTCCCCCTATATAAAATAAAAAAGAATAAAGAATTTCTCATTCTCTATTCTTTATTCTCAAAAATTGGAGCGGGAGATGGGAATAATAAAGATATTTTTTAGAGCGACAGAGGAGAATGGAGAATTAAAATAGAATTATAATCTATGACTCCATTATATACAGAAGAAGATCTAAAAAACGCAACTTGTAGACAATTGCTACCGTTAAAGTGTGAATATTGCTCAAAGGTATTTTATTCTCCAAAAAATATGATATTAATAGTATTAGCAAAGAGAGGATCACAGCATACACTTCAATTTTGTTCTATTTCTTGCTCCAAGATGAATAGAGGACAACCCCCCGTCAAAATAATCTGTGAACAATGTAGTAAAGAATTATTTAAAAATAAAAATCAATTTCTAAAAACTAAGCATCATTTTTGTTCAAGATCTTGTTCCGTTACTTATCATAACTTACATAAGACAAAGGGAACCCGTGTTTCACAATTAGAAAAATATATCCAACAGGAATTAATAAGAAAATGCCCTAACTTGATTTTTGATTTCAATAAAACAGACACTATAAATGCTGAACTTGATATTTATATCCCCTCACTTAAACTTGCCTTTGAACTTAATGGCATATTCCATTATGAACCTATTTATGGCAAAGACAAATTAAACTCGACAAAGACAAATGATAATAGAAAGATAATCGCTTGTGCAGAAAAAGGGATAAGCCTTTGTATTATAGACACATCTTCTCAGAAAACTTTTAAAGAAAAGACATCTCAAAAATTCTTACAGATAATAATAGATATTATAGACCAAAAAATAGTACAATAATATGGAGCAAGAGACGGGGATTGAACCCGCATGATTCACGTTGGAAGCGTGACGCCTGAACCATTAGGCTACTCTTGCTTGACACCCGCATTTAATCATTATACAGTTACTTAATAACTTTTACCTTATTAGTAACTACATTTATTAAATTAGTATTAACATTTGTAGATATCCCAAATGCCTCTTCATGCCTCCTACGTAAATCTGAATTCTCCCTATAAGTAGCACTAGAAAATGACCCCTCTGCATATGGAGCCTTTGGACCTTGCATACCCTTTGGATTCGCTGTTAAACCACCTTTATTCGCTAATCCCTTCTTTAAATCACATTGCTCTTCCATCGTCTTTACTTCCCTCTTCCATACCTTGTCTTCCCCAATTAAAATCATAGGAATTACCAACATTACTAATAATATATTATTTATATTCATATCATAATATATTCAGTGGGTAACTTCACTTAACCTTTATACTATAACATATGGATCTAATTCCCTCATCCATCTCCTAGGAATCCTTCTCAATTTCTTACTAAAAACATTAGCAGGTATTGCCCATGCTATTTCATTATTCCTAGTTACATTAAGATTATATCGATGAGTCTTTTTATCTTCCTTAATATGTATAATATAATCTTGAATAAGCATGCGATTATTAGTAATTTCCCCTTTTATACCAGTTACTATATAATACTTCCTCAAACCCCTCTTTTCATATGTCCTCATATGTACAATAGCAGCAAGAGGAATACCCCTGCAATATTCAAAAATCGCCCTAAATTTATCCTTAATAATGAACGGCTCACCATATTTAGGATAAAAATAAGCTATAGTAAATGGACCAGCCTTGACATATGAATCAGAAAGAATCTCTTCCTTAAACTTCTCTTTATTTCCATCATCTACTACCTTTTCAAAAAATTCTTTATCCAAAATAGCCGTACTATTATCAGGCTTAATAGGAATAATAGGTTCTGTATGCCCTATCGCCCTTCTTGCCATATCCAAAATCATTCTCTTACTATTTTCCATAAAAACCTCCAAAAAACCAAAGGAGAGTGGGTACTGGATTTGAGGGTACTAAATTACCAGAACTTTGACGTGATTCTTACTCCCTATAACGAATATAATAACTTTTTATTATATTCTCAGGATACTGACTTTAAGGATATAAGTCTTGTATGTCAGAACTCAGAATCTTATTCAAGGGAATTAACAAGTCTTCCCAAGAACCTATTATCTAGTATAAAACCGCGTTCACTCTTTCCCACGATAATAACTCGATAATAGTAACGCTAACTACCCATTTCTCCTTTCAGCCCTAACCTTACCACACCACCTGTCCCCTGTCAAGCCCCTTTTTTAGATTTTTTCTCCGGTCCCTTTGGCATCTCCCTCCAATACTTTACCTTATCCCCCATAATCCCCATACCTACCCAATCAAACCCACTCCAGAATTTACTACAAGGACATACATCCCCCTTTATCCATACCAAATACCAGTCAGCTTTTTTAGGCTTCTCCTTACCCTTCTTCCATACCTGACTCTCTAATCTCTCTAATTCTTCTAACTTGTTCATGTTATGCATCTTATGCCTCCAATAATGCCAATTCCTTCTTCATCGCCTCTAACTTCTTGTTAATCTCTTCCTTATCCAGAGGAACTTTATCCTTTACTAACCCCTTATATACCAAATCTACCTTACATTTCAAACACCACCTTACATCCCCCTTCTGCATCTTCTTATGCACATTCTCCGTTATATGAAATTCCCTACAGCTACATTTATAAAGATATGGTCGAGGTACTATCCTAACCTTCTTTACTTCATAATTATGACAACGATTAGGCTTTATCCCCATAACTAGCATTATCCTTACCCATTCCTTACCATGAGGCTTAAGATGCACCCTCCATTTACGATGTTCATTAGGAGCCATATACATAAGATAATTAAATAAATGGGCTATCTCATGGGGTATAGTATCATAAAGAGTATCTTCCCTATATTTCTTGTAAAGCTCTAAATTATAGTCTATCGTCTGACTTTGATAATGAGCAGTTCCAGCCATCACTCCCCTTATCTTAAATGTCATAGAAGGATATGGATAATCCTTAACATATCTTTTATTAAACTTATCCCACCATTCTATCGTCTTCTCCCTCAATTCCTTGATAGCCTCTTCATCCGTTTTCAAATGCCCTGTCGGATCTATTGCCATTGTCATTGGTTTCCCCCTATTTTTACCCTTCGCCCATATAATAGAGCTTTCCCCCTCCCTTGTCAAGCCCTATTTTAAATATCCTTCCAGAACCCTACAGAGCCTATCCCCTACCTATAGCCCTACCCATAAACCCACTGGAGAACCTATAGGGCAGAAATAGGGGAGAATAGGTTCCCACTAGAGATTCAATAGGGCAGAAATAGGGCTTAAATCTATATTCTCCCCTATCTTTCTATAAAAATATGAAAATAATTATAAGTCTTTGATATTTAAAGACTTATAATTATTTTTTGATATCTTTCAATATTTTTTTATCGGGGGGAATATTGAAAATAGGGGGTATGATAGAAATATTGAAATAGGGCGAATATAGATTAAAAAATTATTCTTTGACATTTGCTGACATCTTATGACATTTTAAGTTCTTCTATTTCAATAGCCCTATTATAAATGTTATGATAAGATACTTTAAAGAAACCTATAGATATTTATAAAATGTTGTGAAAGAATAGGTTGTGAAATAAAAAAGCGTAATATTGAGATTTTAAAAGATTGTGGAACAACATTTGTGAAATATCTAATCGATCAAAAATACCCTAAATCGTGCAATTTATATTTTAATAATAAGATTTAATAGGTTTTAATAGGTTTGTAATAAGATTATCTATTCTCAAGTATTCTCAAGTATTCTCAAGATAACTAATCTTCTTACCTGTTTTCAGCGCATTTTTGGATACAAAATACAAAAATTGCTTTCATATCAATCTTCCGCTTATGCATGTCATCTAGCATTTCCATAACGTCTTCATTCCAGACTTCATTATCTGAGTGTCCGAACATACCTACTAGCGCATTTTTGTATACAAAAATTGCTTTACTAATTACTATATTTCCATCTAGGGTTAATTTCTTCCCAGCTGCTAAGAATTGGTCTTTGAATTTAGTACTGCCGCAAAGAGTAATGATTTTATATTTTCCTACCATTGGTTTCTCCTTATTTATGTGCTTATGTTTATATGGGTCTATGTTCGATTATTATAATGTTTATATTTATTAGGGGCATGGGGTGGGTATAAGTCTTAAAGGGAATAAATAATGATTTTTAGGGGTTATGTGAGGGTATGTGGATATATGGGGTATAGGCATTCAGTGTATATAATGTTTATCTTATTAGTATGTTATACATAGTTATACATAATCATTGGGTATTATGGGTTTATATGTTTATATGTCTATAGGTTTATGGGTTTATGGGTATTCGGTGTATGAAAGCAATTTTTGTATCCAAAAATGCGCTATTAGTTATTATTGGTACTGGCGTATTCGGTGTATGTTAATCATATGTCTTCTATGGTTAATCTTCAATTAGTTCTTTTAGTAGTTGGAGGTCATTATAGTTATTATAGTTATTAGGTTTAGTTATGGGTATTGTTTCATATTCGATTTCGTGGGTGGAAGGGTCTTGTTTTTTGATTAAGTTATTATCTTTCATCCATTTGATTTTAATATCTGGAGGACAGTGAGGGTTCTCTCTACAAAGGACCATCCAATTTACTTTATCTTTAAATTCTCTTATAAAATCTTCGGATAGTTTTTGTTTATAACTAATATAATCCCAATTTACCTTATTTTGAAATTCATTTATAAAATCTTCTGATAATTTTTGATCAACACTAATATAATTCCAATGAACTTTATCTTTAAATTCTCTTATAAAATCTTCGGATAGGGTTTGACTATAGCTAATATAATCCCAATGAACTTTATCTTTAAATTCTCTTATAAAATCTTCTGATAATGTTTGTTTTTGTTTATAACTAATATAATCCCAATTTACCTTATCTTTAAATTCTCTTATGAAATCTTCTGATAATGTTTGTTTTTGACTAATAAAATCCCAACTTACTTTATCTTTAAATTCTCTTATAAAATCTTCTGATAGTTTTTGATTAAAGCTAATATAATCCCAAAGAACTTTATTTTTAAATTCTCTTATAAAGTCTTCGGATAGGGTTTGATGATAACTAATATACCTCCAATTTACTTTATCTTTAAATTCTCTTATAAAATCTTCGGATAGGGTTTGACAACTAATCCTATGCCAATTCCAATCATCAGGATTTGGACCAAAAAGTTTAATAATATCATCTTTATTTAACATTGTATGAGTTCTTTCAGTAATTGAAGATCATTATTGACAGGTTTTATATTGACAGGTTTTATAGGGTTTTCAAAGTATTC
>Ga0265593_1001339_pt1 | contig 11518 bp, 7 predicted proteins | sample saktaG_8_FD_190136 | JGI IMG/M metagenome (GOLD analysis project Ga0265593, IMG submission 190136) | Saline water microbial communities from Sakinaw Lake, British Columbia, Canada - sak_2011_5_24_36m | ecosystem: Environmental > Aquatic > Non-marine Saline and Alkaline > Saline ...
CACCATCCCCGGCTCAATACACATCTGCCCGAACAAGGCTGCCTGCTGGTCTCCGGCAATTCCTGCAATCGGAATTTCGGTGGCAAACTGTCCAACACTTTTGCCGTAGACTTCACTGGATGACCTTACTTCAGGAAGCATGCTTGCCGGAATGTTAAAGATTTCGAGTAATTCTTCATCCCATTGAAGCGTATGAACATTGAATAACATTGTTCTCGATGCGTTCGAAACATCTGTAATATGCATTCCACCGCGGGTTAGGTTCCATACCAGCCACGAATCGATGGTTCCGAAAGCCAGCTGACCTTCATCAGCCAGGTGCCGGGCATCTTTTACATTCTCTAATATCCATCGCACCTTTGTTGCCGAAAAATATGCGTCAATGATCAGGCCCGTCTTTTCGAGGATCAGCCTGCTTTTACCTTCACTTTTTAACTGGTCGCAAAAGGCTGCCGTACGCCGGTCCTGCCAAACAATTGCATTGTATATAGGTTTGCCGGTCTTCCTGTTCCATACCACTGTCGTCTCCCGCTGATTTGTTATCCCAATAGCGGCAATGTTGGCACTTTCTATACCGGCCTTGTTAATCGCCTCATGGGCAACACCAACCTGGGTCGACCATATTTCTTCCGCATTATGCTCAACCCAGCCCGGTTTAGGGTAAAACTGTGTGAATTCCTTTTGCGAAACTGCAACCGGCAATCCATTTCTGTCGAATACAATTGCCCTGGAGCTGGTTGTTCCCTGGTCGAGTGATAAGATGTATTTTTCCATTTCGTAATGCTATTAATTGAACTTCTATACTCTAAATATAGTTTTTAACTACCTGGCTGTATGACTCTACCTGGTCATTTTCCCATTTTAAATCATGATCAAATTCTTTAGCCATCATATCGGCAACTTCCGCAGCTATTTCAAGGCTTACTCTGGCATTCAGGAATAAAGCACGTGTTCTTCTTGCCAGAATATCCTCAATGTTGACGGGCATTTCATTTTTGCAAATCCATATTATCTCAGCTCTTGTATATGGAAGTCTACGATCAATTGGTAAACCAAGTTCGGTATTTTCAAGGATCATAGCTTCAATTTCAAATGACCTCTCTCCATAAATACGAAAACGGCCAGTTGAAATGCCAGTTTTTGTTATAAGCGGATGATCAGACGTAACACATTTCTTTTTTTCAAGGAAACCTGAAGCAATTGCTTTATTGATTGTTTCCTCCGCCATGCGCCGGTAAGTAGTCCATTTCCCTCCAACAATGGTAAGTAGTCCTGAAGGTGAAAGTGTGATTTTATGCCTGCGGGAAACTTCTTTCGTGGAATGTGGATTATCCGGGTTTGCTGCCAGCGGACGCAATCCGGCGAAAACGCTGAGAATATCTTCACGCCTGGGAGCCCTTACTAAATATTGTTCTGCAGTGTGAATGATAAAGTTTATCTCTTCTTCCAGCGCGACCGGCTCCAGGCTTATAGTGTCAACCGGTGTATCTGTTGTTCCCACAACGACTTCATCATGCCATGGAATGGCAAAAAGCACTCTTCCATCATCGGTTTTGGGAATCATTATAGCCGAGTTGCCGGGAAGAAATGATTTATCAATAACAATATGGACACCCTGGCTGGGTTTCATAGTGTGCCTGGCGTTGGGATTGTCGAGCCTGGTACCAGCATCAGCAAATACCCCGGTAGCGTTTATCACAAGTTTTGCCAAAATATTTATTTCGTTACCCGAAACCATTTCTTTTGCCTTAACGCCATAAATTTTGCCTTTCTCATTCTTCAGCAAGCCGGTAACTTCGAAATAATTCAGCACAGTTCCTCCGGCATCAATGCAGGATTGAGCCAATGCGATTGTCATACGGGAATCATCAAACTGACCATCGTGATAAACCACACCGCCCTTTAATCCTTCCGATATCAACTGTGGTAAACGCGCCAAAGTGTTTTTCCTGTTAATGAAATGAGATTTTCCCATGCTTAAGCGACCGGCGAGCAAGTCATAGAATTTCAGCCCAACTGCATATTTGACTACATCAAACAGATTGTAAACAGGAACAACGAATTCCTGGTTGGAAGTAAGATGAGGCGCATTCTTCAGCATCAAACCTCGTTCGTGCAGTGCTTCCATAACCAGGAGCAGGTCGCCCTGCGCCAAATACCGTACGCCTCCATGCACCAGTTTTGTGCTTCGCGATGAAGTTCCCTTGGCAAAGTCCGATTGCTCCAGTAAAAGTGTCTTAAATCCACGCGTAACGCTATCCAAAGCAATCCCCAGGCCTGTTGCTCCTCCGCCAATAACGATAACGTCCCAGATGATGTTGGGATTTTCCCGCAATTGCTGAATCTGAACTTCGCGTTTCAAACTGATTAATTTTTATGGGCTGATTTAATGATTTTCAATATTCCACTCCCCAACCAGAAGGTCGGGGCAAATAATTTGTACGAACCTTGAATTTACGAAGTAGAGTAATCCGCATTATTTACCCTTAAGAGCAAAAATAAGAAAACGGATTTTACTCATATCACTCAGCTAAGATATAAGAATTATTCTACTTTACTGTGCCGGATTTGCAATAAGTTTTTCTTAATCTGTGATTTTGTAAAAAAATCAGGGCGTAACCTTCGGTTACGCCCTGACAATTATCAATTCTCAAAAAAACTTATCAATCCAAATCTATACCACCTTCACCAGGAAATAATTCTTCTTCCCTTTTTGTGCAAGGAGGTAGTTATTATTGAGCAAATACGCTGATGTTACAATGGTTTCTTCAAGGGCTTTTTCCTTGTTAACCTGAACACCTCCATCTTTCAGCATGCGCCGGGCTTCGCCTTTGGATGGGAAAATACCTGTTTTCTCCGAAAGGAAATCAACCATGCCAATACCAGCTTCAAGTTCGGTGCGAAGAATTTCACTTTGAGGTACACCTTCGAAAACCCCAAGTAATGTCTTTTCATCCAACTGACGAAGGGTTTCGGTAGTACCTTTCCCGAACAATATTTCGGATGCCTGCACAGCCTGATCATATTCAGCTTCGCCATGTACACGTAATGTAAGGTCGCGGGCGAGTGCTTTTTGCAAAGCGCGTAGGTGAGGCGCCTGCTCATGCTGCAGTTCCAGCGCTGTTATTCCCTCCTGGCTGAAAAGTGTAAATATCCGGATGTATTTCTTTGAATCCTCGTCGCTGCAATTAAGCCAGAACTGGTAAAATGCATACGGTGAAGTTTTCTCAGGATCAAGCCAGATATTGCCTTTTTCGGTTTTTCCGAATTTACCGCCATCAGCTTTAGTAATCAGCGGGCAAGTGACAGCAAAAGCCTCACCACCTGCTTTTCGACGAATTAGTTCAGTTCCGGTAAGGATATTTCCCCACTGGTCGCTGCCACCCATCTGTAGTTTACAGTTTTTATTTTCGTACAGATGCAGAAAATCGTATCCCTGGACCAGCTGGTACGTAAATTCCGTAAATGAAAGTCCGGTTTCGAGACGTTTCTGTACCGAATCCTTAGCCATCATGTAATTAACAGTGAGGTGTTTACCCACTTCCCGAAGGAATGCAAGAAAGGAAAATTCCTTCATCCAGTCGTAGTTATTTACTATTTCGGCATGGTTGGGTTTGGATGCATCAAAATCAAGAAATTTCAGCAGTTGAACTTTAATGCATTCCTGGTTATGACGCAACAAATCTTCACTCAGCAGGTTGCGCTCTTCGCTTTTTCCTGACGGATCACCTATCATTCCGGTTGCACCGCCAACCAATGCCAGCGGTTTGTGCCCACCCAGCTGAAAGTGTTTCAGCATCATAATCGAAACCAGGTGGCCTATATGCAGGGAGTCGGCAGTAGGATCAATGCCTACGTAGGCCGTGGTCATTTCTTTCTCTAGCTGCTCAGCTGTACCGGGTGTTACATCGTGTATCATCCCTCGCCAGCGCAGTTCGTCAACAAAACTCATAAAATCAGTATTTGAGGTGCAAAGTTAACAAAACAATTGATTGGCTAGGCCTTGGAAAAGACCACGAAATCAATCAATAGTTATTGGAAATATTTAAGAATCCACAATTTGAATAACGGATCGCTGATTTCAACTGATTTACCAGCGACATCAATTATTTCTTTATTTTCAAGAGCAATTTGCATTTTTTTAATATTTCCAGGTGTTCCTAGATTATACTTTTTAACTACTGAAGAGGAATTCAGCTGTTTCTCCCCGTTAGCAATTGCTTTGAGATAATTTAACTGGAAATTAGTCAGATTATCAATTTCGCGCTGATAAAGTATAGCTTGCTGATTTAAAACCTCATCACATGCCTGGTCTACTGTTTGGCGTGTACATTCATAATCAGTCAGATTCCAGCATTGGTATGAAAGAAACTGGACATAGTAAGGATGCTTTTCCATCTTTTCCGGTATTGAAGCTGCAACTTCGGGTTTAACTTCTTTCCCTGTATTTATAAACCCTTCAATTATAAAAGGTATCCAATATTCTTTCTCAATTTTTTCCAACATCATTAAATCCCCAAACCTGTAAAAGGGCATTTTGGGGCTCTGAAACAATTCGGTCATCATATGCTTTTTGCTACCGTAGATTATATAACAAGCTTCTTGATGATGCTGCCAGTAGGAACGCAACTGCTTTTGAAATGCCAACGGCTGATTGAAAAATGAGATATTCTGAAATTCATCAATGCACACCACGAGCCTGATTCCTTTCTCTTTTGCTATTTTCTCGGGCAATTCAAGTATTTCTTCGGCCGACTGCTTTAACGCCACAATATCAAGCGAAATACTAAAATCATGCATTGGATCATCGCCTAAACTAAAACGGGGAACCAGATTTTTAATAAATTTCCGTCCTGTTTCAACCCACTCCTCCCATCTATTTGAAGTTGATTTAATTATTTGGGTTGCAAGTTTTTGGTAAAATTCGTCTTCTGTACGAATGTTGAATAAGTCAAGGAAACAGAAAACCGTAGTTTCGCTCTTATTCTCCCTTGCTACCTGTGCAATGAGCGAGGTTTTACCCCACCTTCTCGGTGATATCAATATCGTGTTAACAGCGGATTCAATATTGGCAGCTAGCCGCCTTCTTTCTCCCTCCCTGTCAACAAAAGAGGAATCGGAAATCACTTTTCCAAACTCAAACTGGCTTTTCATGATTCTGAATTTAATACAAAGATAGTATACAAAACTGTATTATACCACTTTGTATTATACAACATTGTATAATATTGTGTTTTATACTCTTATTATATTGTTTATCTGAGTGTTGCCTTATAATATCTTGAACATAAAGGTTAATTAAATACGCTGAATGCTAAAGGTTATGGTCCAAGATTTTCTGGAATCTTAAATGCAAGATACCTTCAAGGTGGTTTGAAGCTGCCAAAAAATTCATAGTTTTGTAGCATGATACTTGTAACCGGCGGAACAGGATTGGTTGGATCCCACCTTTTATATGAACTTTCCCGCAAAGGGCATAAAGTAAAGGCATTACTTCGCCCCGGCAAAAAGCCTTACGAAACCCGAAAGCTTTTCAATTGCTTTTCTGCCGCTAGCGAACACCTGATCGACCAGGTTGAGTGGGTTGAAGGCGATGTACTGGATCCTTTTTCATTACAGCAGGCCATGCAGGATATTGAGTATGTGTACCATTGTGCAGCAATTATTTCATTTAATCCACGTGAATTAAAGGCGATGATTGCCGTTAATGTTGACGGAACTGCCAATGTGGTAAATGCCTGCCTGGCAAATGGCATAAAAAAGCTTTGCCATGTAAGTTCTATTGCTTCCTTAGGCCAGGCCGAAAAAGGCGAAATGATTGACGAAAACGCCAAATGGAAAACTTCGCGCATTAACAGCGGCTATGCGATCAGCAAATACGGTGGCGAACGCGAAGTGTGGCGTGGAATTGAAGAAGGATTGAATGCCGTAATTGTAAACCCGTCGGTAATCATTGGTGCAGGATGTCACCGGAAAGCCACGAACACACTGTTCCATAACATCGAAAATTTTCTTCCTTATTACATTTCAGGCATTAACGGGTATGTGGATGTTCGCGACGTTGTAAATGCTTTAATTATGCTGATGGAAAGTTCTGTCTGTGGCGAACGCTTTGTTCTTAATTCCGAAAATCTTTCACTCAGGGAATTTTTTACCAAAGCTGCAGATATCCTTGGCAAGCCCCATCCCAGGATCGCATTGAACGGCAGAGCGATGAATGTAATAGCCTGGTTGGATGAAATGCGGGGATGCCTTACAAAATCAGCTCCGCTTTTAACCCGCGAAAATGTTCGGGCATCCTTGTCGAAATCATATTATTCAGCTGAAAAATTTAAGTCTGCTTTCAACTATTCTTTCATTCCCATTACCGAAAGTCTTACAGAAGCGTTTCGGGTTCTTGAAGGGATGAAGAAATAATTTTCATTACCATATGCCTTAAATGAAGACTGCCGGAAGTTTCCGGCAGTCTTTTTGCTGTGTAGTGGCAAAGGGAAGTAATACGAGTAGTTTGAGTTCTTCAAAAAACCTTTGACCTGTTTGGCAGCATCAAAAGAAATAATAAAAATTACCTGTCTCAATCATTCTTTTCAGTCCGGTTGAGACCGGATTAACCAAAAACCAAAGTTAACCAAAAACCACTTTACTAACTTTGTTCATAGGTTTATTACCATCAATCCCAAAGGTAATAGCTCAAGTTTGAAAAAAAACCGGGTTTTCACCATGCCAACATATATCTTATTGTTTATCAGCCTGATAAATTTGTTTTTTAGAATCATTTTAAATCAGGCATTAATCCTTTTTTCAGCTCAACCGGATTTACATTTTTTCAATTCCTTATTTTAAATGCGGGCCAAACATCTCGTGGTGAGATCCGGAATCGGCTGGCAAAATGAGCATTATAAAAACACAATATTTTTTTAAATACCTGGAGTTTTGAGCCATAATTAAATTCCCCATTTCATTCCAATCAGAAGAAATGAAGGAATCCGGAATGTCGTATAGTTTATGAATTCTGCTTGTCAGGGTTAGATGAACTATTTGAGTTCAAATGACGTCTGTCCTATCTCGCGGTCTTCGGTAAAAATATTTACAACGTACCTGCCTTTAGCCAATTCAGGGCCATTAACCGGGCGTTCGAAATAAGTACATACATCAGCAGCATCACCTTCATAGTTCAGGGTTTCCATGGCTGAGAACTGCAATGTTTGCCCCAGGAACTGGAAAGTATATGCCTGTCCCCGGGTAAGAATAACATTGTCGGGACGGGCTATACGAACAAAGAACCGCTTGTATCCGGAACTTACAAGCTTATTCTCGCTAACAGTAAAACAAACTTTGATTTTATCAGCACGGGCGGCCTTGTCAGTTTCTTTTTCCTTGTCTACACCTTTTGATTTATAAGCAATGGCAGATATTTTATACGCTTTTAAAACGGCGGCACCCGAAATTTTTTCATTCAGCGCGTCCTTATCTTTCGAAAGATCATTCGTTTTTTGTTGCTCCAGATTGAAGTCGATCTTTATTTTTTCGTTTTCAGCTTTCAGTTTGCGGTTAACGGTAAATAAAGAATCAATTTGTTGTTCGTATACTTGTGTTATCTGCTGTAATTGAGCCAGTTTACGTTTCACAACCGACAATTCGGCTTTGGAACCAAGGAGATTCTTAATTTCCATGGCTTTCACATTGATGATACTGTCTCTTTCGGATAAAGAATTACTTAATTCGCCATACGACACTTTTACACGTTCGTGTTCAGCCAGTAATGAATCAAGTTGACCCTGTAATTCAGTTTGAACGTTGCTGGAATCCTTTTCCTGGATTACAATCTCTTTTTTTTGATTTACCAACATCCAGGCCAATACGGCAATAATAGCCAGCAAAACGCCGATAGATATCTTATACGCCAGGGTGTTAACAGGTTTTGTGTCCATATAGCTAAAGTGGTTTTATTTTTCAAAGGTAGCAAAACAATGAATTTAATCGTATTCTTACCGATATTTTTTAAGTTGACAAAAAAACGCCTTGCAGGACAATTCCAGCAAGGCGCAATATAATTTGGAGAACCTCAGTTTTTATAGAATTAACAAGTGCTGATTAAAAAATCCCGTCATCCGAAATTTAACATTCTATATTTTAATGTGCCGCAGGGGCAACAACTTTAAATTTATCACCGGTTTCCTTTACTAATGTGTTATAGAAAGAATCTCCATACCCAGGTTGTTTTACCGTTGGGTTAGCAAATTTGTATCCTGCAGGTAGAGAAACGGCCACCTTAATATTTCCATCCATGTATTTGGTAAACAGGAACCTGTATAACTTTTTCCATTCATTCACAGTATTATTGCCTTGTGATACCGAAAAATCAGTTAGAAACTGAATTGCTTTTGCAGGATTGGTGCGGTACATTTCCAGGGCAACTTTATCAATCGCTGGAATCATAGCTATGTAGTTACTTTCAAGTTCCGACTGTTTCTTTTGTATATCCACAATCATGTCGCTGTAGCGTGTATAGGCAAAGTTCGAAACCTGGTTAAATACCCAGAAAGCTGAGTTATCATTGAATTCCATCATCGAACCGGTTCCGACAGCGAATGTTTCAGGAACTTTAGTCATGCAGGTGTACATAGGCGTAAATACGTTTGAATATGTATCGTCTACGCCAAACCAGATAATGCCACCAAGCGGACTAGGAACATATGGTCTCGACTGAGCAACAAACACAAAGCCAGTCTGTTGTGTGCTGATGGCTCTTTCGTTAAAATATTCAACTCCATCTACTTTCCATGTAAGCGGACGCCAACGCACAATACAACTGTAAGGACCGGCACCAACGTCTTTGGTCATATCCAGCTCAGTTCCCTGGTAATAATCGCGCATCAGGCCTATAACTTCCTGCAGGCTAAGTTTATGATCAGGTTTAATGTAAAGAGGCATGCGGTTTTTCAGATTAACACCTTTAACATAGTCCAGATACTTGCCCATATCTTTGTTTACTTTATTGAAACCGCTCCAAACGCGGGCTTCGCAAAAACGTGCTCCTTCGAAATCGATCGGGGCATAAATATCCGAAAAGCTGAAGTCTTTATCTTCTCCTGTAAAGAGTCCTTTTTCGCGGGCAAAACTGATTACATCGGGTGCATACATACAATTTTCCGGATCGCTGAGCGGGAAAGTAGTGATACGTGCATGGTTGGCATGACCTGAAATATAGCCATCGGGAATGCGGATAGCAACCCATGCTGCGCCTTTATTGTATTTTACTACGACACGTCCCTTTTTATCTTTTGAACTCACGGGTTTTCCTTTCCCTACTATTTCCATAATCCAAACCTCGTTGGGATCGCTGATTGAGAAAGATTCACCTTCGCTTGCATATCCGTATTCTGCCATCAAAGAAGTGATTACCTGGATGGCTTCACGTGCAGTTTTTGAGCGTTGTAAGGCAATATAAATGAGACTGCCATAATCCATAACAGCTGCCGTGTCGACCAGTTCTTCGCGACCGCCAAACGTGGTTTCGCCGATAGCAACCTGGTGTTCGTTCATATTACCGACAACATTATAAGTTTGAGCAACCTGTTTGATTTTGCCTAAAAATTTTCCGGTATCCCATTCGTATATGTCAAGCATGGATCCTGCAGGATAGGTGGCAGCAGGCCAGTAATACAATTCACCGAAAAGGGTGTGTGAATCCGCTGAATAACTGATCATACTTGAGCCATCAACTGTGGCTCCTTTGGTAACCAGGAAATTGGAACAGGCATTTACCTTGTTTGCCGAAAAAGCAAATGCAAGGCTAAGCGCAAGCAGAAAAACTGTTTTTTTCATAGTGATATATTGATTTTAAAGATTGTTTCGGTGTGAAAAACGAAATTTTAAGGGGTCAAAAGTAGCGTAAAAGGATGATACAAAACTATCCTTTTAAAATCATTTTTCAGAAAATCACTGGACGGTCATAATACTAAGCGAACCTATAAGTGCAAAGGCACAAAAAATGCGGTTTGGAAGAAAAGACACGCTTGGAAGTGAAAAACCTGAAACACTTTAGCCTATTGTGTTTCAGGTTTCGCAGGAAATAATAAAGTTTAAAAGTAGATTCAGCTGATTTATTCAATCATCCCCACTCCTACCGTTTCGTTTGTGCCTTCATCAATAAAAATTACAGCGCCGGTAATACGGTTCTGGCTGTATGAATCGAAAAGCAAAGGCTTGGTGGTGCGAATCGTAATTCGTGCGATATCATTCATTTTCACATCTAAATCATCAGTGATCTCTGCAATGGTATTCACATTTACTTTGTAATGAACTTCTTTCACCAGGCAACGCACATCGCGGGTGGTATGTTTGAGCGCATATTTCCCGTTGATCTGCAGCGGGCGCGGGCTCATCCAGCAAACCATCATGGTAATATCCTGGCTCACCTGCGGGCGATTATCTTCCTTAACAATCATATCGCCACGACTGATATCAATATCGTCACTAAGCTGCATTGTGACCGACATTGGAGGAAAAGCCTGTTCAAGTTGTTTATCCTGCAACTCAATGGATCTGATAGTTGAATGAAATCCACCGGGAAGTATCATCACTTTATCGCCGGTTTTGAAAATGCCACCATCCACACGTCCTGCATAACCGCGGTAATCGTGGTATTCATCCGAAATAGGTCTTACAACATATTGAACAGGGAAACGGGCATCGGTCAGATTGTAGTCGTGGTCGATCGGCAGGGTTTCGAGAACTTCGAGCAACGTACCGTTGTTATACCAGCTCATATTTGTTGATGGCTCAACCACATTATCGCCATGTAGCGCGCTGATAGGCACGAATCGGAAATCCTTCACTTTAAGTTTAAGCGCGAAAGCAACAAATTTATTCTGGATTTCATTGTAAACTTCTTCGCTGTAACCAACAAGATCCATTTTGTTGATGCAGATAAGAATATGTGGTATCTGCAATAGTGTCGCAATGTAAGTATGCCTATAGGTTTGTTCGGTAACACCATTCCGTGCATCTATAATTATAAGTGCGGCATTGGCGGTAGAAGCCCCGGTAACCATATTGCGGGTATACTGAATATGACCGGGCGTATCGGCAATAATGAATTTACGTTTTGGCGTAGCGAAATAACGGTAAGCCACGTCGATGGTAATTCCCTGTTCGCGCTCGGCACGAAGTCCATCGGTTACCAATGCCAGGTTTATATGTTCATTTCCCCGCTGGATACTGGCACGTTTTACGGCTTCAAGCTGATCTTCAAAAATTGATTTGCTATCGTACAAAAGCCTGCCGATAAGCGTACTCTTGCCGTCGTCAACACTTCCGGCTGTTGTAAAACGCAACAGCTCCATATTCAGGTATCCTTTGGATGAAAATTCAGTCATTTTGTTGTAATTTATGCTTAGTGCAATGTCTATCATTTTGAATTTTGCACTTTGAATTTTAAATTATATAAAATCTCCGTTTCTCTTCTTCTCCGTTTCTCCCCTCGCCTTGTCGAACCTCCCCTTGTCGCTCCTCG
>Ga0265593_1001340_pt1 | contig 11508 bp, 7 predicted proteins | sample saktaG_8_FD_190136 | JGI IMG/M metagenome (GOLD analysis project Ga0265593, IMG submission 190136) | Saline water microbial communities from Sakinaw Lake, British Columbia, Canada - sak_2011_5_24_36m | ecosystem: Environmental > Aquatic > Non-marine Saline and Alkaline > Saline ...
TGGTCGTCCAGAGGAATATTATTATTAATAGGGATGGCTGGAGGCATTTTTATTGTTCCTATCAATGCTCAATTACAAGAAATAGGACAACAAAGCTTTGGTAGTGGTAGGGCCGTTGCGTTACAAGGTTTTTTTAATAATGTCGCCATGTTAATGGGGGTTGGCTGTTATTCTCTTTTTACCTCAACAGGAGGTGATTCAATAATGGCAATGTTATTACTAGGTTTTTTTGTCATAATTGGCACCATGCTAATTTCATTAAGTTTACCTAATAATCGAAAACGTCTGTGAAGCGTAGCTTGCCATGCAGGAAAGACCGGCACTGCTTACTTATCTTGTGTTTAGTGGGAGCTTAAAACAGAAAGCAGGGTGTCTATTTACTATGATTGACTAAACACTAGTGGGTCGTCATAATCAACTTGATTTAACTTTATGAGTGTAACTATTATGACTAATCCAATTATTTTTACCGATAATGCCGCAGCAAAAGTAAGCAATTTAATTGCTGAAGAAGGAAACGATAATCTTAAATTGCGTGTTTATGTGACGGGTGGCGGCTGTTCTGGATTCCAATATGGCTTCACCTTTGACGAAGAAATCAATGAAGATGATACCCATGTTAGCAACGGTGGTGTCACCGTGTTAATTGATTCTATGAGTATTCAGTATTTAGCAGGTGCGGAGGTTGATTACAAAGAAGATTTATCAGGTGCACAGTTCGTAATCCGTAACCCAAATGCAACCACCACCTGTGGCTGTGGCTCTTCATTTTCTGCCTAAGCGTAAATAACATCTCAACCCTGATAAATTCCTCCTAAAATAACCGCTGCATTAGCTCCCGTGACGGCTTGCATTGCCACAGGTTTATGCAACAGAGTTTGTCGTGCTAGCCATGCAAACGCCATCGCTTCCACATGATCTGGATGTACGCCAAAATGTTCTGTTGAACTAATTTTACATGCTGGTGTGGTGCGTTTAAGTAACTCACCCAATAACGTCATTAAAGACGTATTATGCACCCCACCACCACAAACCAGGAGTTGCTGTGTTGCAGGCGCATAGTCTCTGAGTGCAGCAACGATTGTCGCGGCGGTGAACCAACATAAACTAGCTTGAATATCGGCGGGTGTGTTCTCTAGGTGAGTTAGTTTTTCGTGTAACCACGCATAACTAAAATATTCTTTCCCCGTGCTTTTGGGCGGCGGCAGGGCAAAATAATTATCCTGCATGAGCTGCTTAACCCATTGGTAATTAATTGTGCCTGTTGCTGCCCATGCGCCTTCTACATCATACGCACTGTTCGTATGCCGCTGAACCCAATAATCCATCAAGGTGTTGCCAGGGCCAGTATCAAATCCTAGTACGGCCTCAGATGCTGTCGCTGGCAGCACAGTAATATTGGCAATTCCACCTATATTAACGACACACCTTGACTCGTCTGCTTGTTGAAAGACGGCTTGATGAAATGCCGGGACTAAGGGCGCACCCTGACCACCTGCTGCGATATCTCTACGTCTAAAGTCAGCAATGGTAGTAATTCCGGTGCGTTGGGCGATAATATTTGGATCAGCAATTTGTAAGGAAAAATGATGGGGTGCGTGAGGTGCGTGGTACACCGTTTGCCCATGACTACCAATTGCTTTAATCGCGGTGGCAGGAACGTTAGCTTTTGCTAATAAGGTTTGTACGGTGTTCGCAAACAATTCACCAAGCGTAGTATCTAAGGTACCATAATCTAGTAAAGAAATGAGCGCCTCAGCTTGACTCAGCTGTTGGAGTTGGGCTTTTAGTTGTTCAGAAAAAGGGCTGTAAGCAAAAGCGTGTAAACGAATGCGTTTATCGGAAAAATCAACTAAGGCTGCGTCTATGCCGTCAAGACTGGTACCTGACATTAAACCAATGTAAAACTCAGGCATGGTGGCTTTAACGTGTGATGGTTTGATTTTTTGCCCATAAGGTACGGGCTTTTGCTGAATATAATTGCGCGAGTACGGGTTGTGCTTGACCTTTAAAGTGCCCTAAGGAACGACCATTTAAAGTCATTAAATGACGTGGTGCAGTTTGTTCTTCAGGATTACGATGCTGCCCATCCACGCGAAATTCATAATGTAAATGCGGTCCGGTCGCTAACCCTGTTTGTCCTACATAAGCAATGATATCACCCTGCTTAACGTCATCGCCTTGCAACAAGCTGTCTTTAAATGCGGACAAATGTGCGTATAAGGTTTCATAATGTTCACCATGTTGAAGAATCATCACTTGACCATACCCCCCCTTTCTACCGATGAAAGCAATATGTCCATCGCCTGCTGCTTTGACTGGCGTGCCTGTGCGGGCGGCATAATCCACACCTTTGTGTGCACGGATGCGGTTTAAAATAGGGTGTCTACGATTAGCATCAAAGGGAGAGCTTATTCGCACGTAATCAACGGGAGAGCTTAAAAACGCTTTACGCATCGCCTTTCCTTCGGGCGTATAGTAATTTACATTGCCTTCAAGATCACGATAATGAACCGCTGTTAAGGCGCGTCCTTGCGAGACAAATTCGGCAGCAATCACGTGTTCGTTGTTACCTGATTGATACACCAACGTAAATTGATCGCCACGATGCAGATCATTTGCAAAATCGATGTCCCAAGCAAAAATAGTAATTAACTGATCCATTAAGGCACTGGAAATACCAGCATTTTGTGCAGCGGCAGTTAAGGTGGTGGTGATGACAGCATGTGCGGTTAGCACTGTTCCTGATGCCGTTAAGGTTTCTGCTGAAACGGCTTCTGAGACCGTATCGTTAAATGCGTTTAAGGGTGGCTCGGAAGGGCTAATATAGTTGATTACACTGGAGTCAAGACCAATTTTGACTAATTTATTTTGCGAAGGTAAGTGTGGGATTTTGGTTTCTTGCGCGACCTCTAAAACCTCGGGTGTAAGAGGTTGTGCATGATTGTTGGTTAGCTTATTTGCTTCAAAATCATCAGTCTGCACGTCTGATGTGGGCATTAATTGCGCCGTCACACGATGCTGTTTGGACGCTGTAGCAGGCACCGTTGTGGAATGTTTATTAGCTTTTGCAATAGGCTGATGGAGACTGCGCGAGGTGGCTTTATGATGCTGAGCTAACTGCTTGCCAGCATGATTTTTTAGGCTTTTCTTATCGCCCAGTAAAGAAGCCGTGCGCGTTGCCTCAGGCTTGGTTTTTTTTGTGTGACGTTGGGCGGAGCTTGTTTTTTTAAGGTGTGCAATTGGACTAGGCTCAGTAAGTTTAGCCGTGCTTTTTTTAGCTGACTTTGCGACAGTTTTTTTACTCTGTTTAGTCAGCACTTTTACTGCGGTCTTTTTGGCGGTGCCATGAGCTGTTTTTGCGTCAACATGACTAGCAAAAACAGCCAAACTTACACCGACTAACAAGAAATTATAAAATTTATTTTTCACTGGGTAGTCTACGTTTTGAATGCGTATGCACGTGAATTGATATTAAACTGAGTTCAATTGTAAGTGGTTTAGCCGCGAATGGTCAAAGCTTAGTTGCTTTTAAAATGGCTAAAATAACTTATAAAACGTTTAGTTATTATTATGAAACTGTCTTTTTACTAATGACTTTACTATAAAAAACAGTGTCATTGAAAGCAAAGTTCATGCGTTACTTGATACGATTTCATGCTCACATTCCTTGTCTTAACGGTAGTTAATTTCTGCGCGCATTCCTTTTCCTAGTCTTGTTATGCGCGTTAACAACGCTTCAGCGGGGTCGACTCGCCAGGCATCGCTTAAGCGCATGTTTACTTTTGCGTTAGTGCCTGTGTAATAAATCTCAATAGGGCAACGTCCTTGGTTAAAGTCTGTAAATACCTCCGCTAATTGCTTAACAAAGACCGTGCTTTCCAAATTATGCGTGGACGCATCGATGTGGATATAAATCGATTTAGCAAATTCTATTCTTGCTTGCTCAAGATCATGACATTTATCAACGGTTAAGCGTAAGGTATTGGTAAAGCTATCGATAGCTAACGCGCCTTCAACAATGATTAAGCTATCTTTATTTAAGTGCTGACGATATTTTTCATAAACATCCCCAAAAAGGGCACACTCTAGTTGCCCCGAGCGGTCATCAAGGGCGATAAAGCCCATGGTTTTACCATTTTTAGTTTGTCGTGTACGCACATCAATAATCCAGCCAGCGACGCGAGCATTTAACGCACCTTTGGAACGATTGACAGTGTCTTGTAACGTAGCAATTTTGCCATGCGTAAAGTATGCTAATTCGGCTTCGTAATGATCAATAGGATGGCCTGATAAATACACGCCTAAAATGCTTTTTTCTGCATCCAGTCGCTCTTGTTCTGTCCATGACGGCACGTCCGTTGAGTAAACTTCTGAGGTACTTATCTCTGTATTGTCAGCAACCGCGCCTAGCAAACCAAATAAATCATTTTGTCCTGTTGCAATCATCATGTCATGTTGCTCAGCAACTTTTAACGCTACAGGTAATTCCGCTAAATGACTGGCTCGACAGGTATTAAATTCATCAAAGGCCCCCGCTTTAATTAACGCTTCTAATACGCGTCGATTCACTTTTCGTAAATCCACGCGTTTACATAAATCATACAGTCCTAAAAAAACGCCGTGTTTATTACGTTCGCTCACTAAGGCTTCTTCAATAGCGGATTCGCCCACGCCTTTGATAGCACCTAAACCATAGACTATGCTCTGGGATGCGTTTACGGTGAATTTATGCTCAGATAAATTAATACTTGGCGGCAAAATGGTTAACTGCATTTGTCGACATTCTTCAATAAACACCACCACTTTATCGGTGTTATCCATATCAGACGATAGCACCGCAGCCATAAACGCAGCGGGGTAATGGGTTTTTAACCACGCGGTTTGATAAGCAACCAACGCATAGGCGGCCGAATGACTTTTATTAAAACCATAGCCGGCAAACTTTTCCATCAGATCGAAAATATAGCTCGCAATTTTAAGGTCAATAGCATTTGCAACCGCACCTTGAGTAAATTTTTCGCGCTCTTTAGCCATTTCCTCGGGCTTCTTTTTACCCATAGCACGACGTAACATATCAGCGCCGCCCAAAGTATATTGGGCGAGTTCACGCGCAATTTGCATGACTTGTTCTTGGTATAAAATAACACCGTTAGTGGGTTTTAAAATGGGTTCTAGCCACGGATGTGCATACTCTGCTTTCGCTCCATGTTTGACATTGATGTAGTCATCAACCATGCCCGACTCTAATGGTCCAGGTCTAAATAACGCCACTAAGGCAATAATGTCATCAAAACAATCTGGCTTAAGTTTCTTAATCAGCTCTTTCATGCCGCGTGATTCAAGCTGGAAAACTGCGGTGGTTAAGCCTTTTTTTAAGAGCGCATAGGTTTTGTCATCATTTCGTGGAATAACGGTAATATCCACTAAGGGTTTATTGTGTCGCTGATTATCTCGATTAATTGTTTGCAATGCCCAATCAATAATCGTTAACGTGCGTAGCCCTAAGAAGTCAAATTTAACTAAACCTACCGCTTCAACATCGTCTTTATCAAACTGAGTCACTAAATTGCCGCCGCCTTCTTCGCAATATAAGGGCGTAAAGTCGGTTAATTTTGTGGGTGAAATCACCACGCCACCTGCGTGCTTGCCGGCATTTCGCACGGTACCTTCTAACGACAATGCCATACTGATAAGCGTTTTAACTTCTTCTTCGGTATCGTAAAGTTTTTTTAAATCGGGGCTATCTTGCAAGGCTTTGGTTAAGGTCATGCCTATTTCAAAAGGGATTAACTTGGCTAAGCGATCAACAAAGCCATAAGAAAACCCTAACACCCGCCCTACATCACGAATAACTGCTTTTGCTGCCATCGAGCCATAGGTAATAATCTGTGCCACATGGTCACGGCCATAATGCTCGGCCACATACTGAATCACTTCGTCACGTCGATCCATGCAGAAATCGATGTCAAAATCGGGCATGGACACACGCTCTGGATTTAAAAATCGCTCAAATAATAAATCAAATTCAATGGGGTCTAAATCGGTGATTTTCAACGCATACGCCACTAACGACCCAGCGCCTGAGCCTCGTCCTGGTCCCACGGGGATGTAATGATTTTTTGCCCACTGAATAAAATCCGCAACAATCATAAAATACCCAGGAAACCCCATGGCATTGATGACCTGTAACTCGGTGTCTAAACGCTGATAATAAGCCAGCTCGTTTTCTTGGGTATGACCACTACCCATTGCAGGGAATTGGAGTAGCCGTTCAGACAAGCCTTGTTTAGCTGCGACAGCCATTACATCACCCAAGGTCATGCCGTCAGGCACAGGATAATCAGGTAAGAAATTTTGACCAAGGGTCAGTGCTATTGTGCAGCGTTTGGCGATTTCAACGGTATTAACGATCGCTTCGGGCAGATCCGCAAATAATGCCAGCATTTCTTCACTGGAACGCAAATATTGCTGCCGTGTGTAATGGCTTGGACGCTGAGTGTCTTCCAAAACCCACCCTTGGTTGATGCACACCCGCACTTCATGCGCTTCAAAGTCTTCCATATAAAGAAAGCGCACATCATTGGTGGCAACTAAGGGCACCTCAAATTTAGTCGCTAACTCAATAGCCGATGTGATATAACGTTCTTCATCGTCTTTGCCTACACGCTGAACTTCTAAGTAAAAACACTGAGGAAATAAATCTTGCCAGGCACGTAAATACTGCTCGGCTAACTGCGGCTTATTGGCAACTATAGCTTTGCCGATATCACCTTCCAATGCGCCCGATAAGGCAATTAAACCATGATGATTGTTCTCTAACCATGCTCGTTTCAGCATAGGGATACCATGCTGTTGACCTTCTTGATAGGCTTTGGAAATCAACTCAGTTAGCGTAATGTAGCCTTGCTGTTGATGTACTAACAAGGTTAAACGATACGGTGAATTTGGCTCGTCCTCATTAAAAAGTAATACATCAGCCCCCGCAATTGGCTTAAGACCCTGCGCCATGGCTGCTTTATAAAACTTAACCAGAGCAAATAAATTAACATTATCGGTAACCGCCACGGCGGGCATGGCTAACTCGGCAAGTCGCTTAACTAAAGCTTTAATTTTAACGATGCCGTCGACTAGCGAATATTCTGTATGGACACGTAAATGAACAAAAGCTGCTTGCATGAAGATTATCAATAATGAAAAAGTAGAAAGGCATTAAGCACATAGCGGCTTAACAAAGAATAGTGTCGTTCTGTAGTGTGTACGAACTTAACGCCGCATTGCCTAGGCGTTAATCGTTCGCTCCCAAAAAGTTTAATGGGAATCGAAAATATGCAGCAAGCTAAGCAGACATTCAGTTCACCAGAAGCCAATCATTAGCTAGTTACGTTATGACAGTGCATTAAAGAGTGGCTACTTTACTGTCAACTGGAGGCATTTTTTTAAAATAATTGACCACCCCACTTAAGATGGCTTCTGCAATTTTATGTTGATAAAGCTGACTATTTAAATTTTGCTCTTCTGATTGATTAGAAATATAGGCTGTTTCAATCAAAATAGACGGAATATCAGGGGCTTTTAAAACAATAAAGCCAGCCCTTTGCACTGAATCTTTATGCAAAACGCCAATAGCATTAAATTTTTCTAAGACTCGATTAGCGATAGTTAGGCTCGCGCGTTGCGTCGCTGTTTGCGTAAGATCTAATAAGACAGACGCTAAAATATCCTCCTTATCACTTAAGTTAACGCCGCCTACCTCAATCGCATTTTCACTATTTGCCAGCCAACGTGCCGCATCACTGGAGGCACCTCGCGTCGATAACACATACACAGAAGCCCCTTTTACTGCTGGATCATCGCAGGCATCAGCATGAATAGAAATAAATAAATCAGCTTTTGCCGCACGGGCAATTTCAATACGGTGCCTTAAACCAAGATAATAATCACCTTTACGCACCATAAAAGCCTTCATTCCGTCTTTGGCATTAACCAAACCAACCACTTTTTTGGCAATATCGTAAGTTATTTTTTTCTCTGAGGTGCCTTGTTGACCTTGCGCACCAGGATCATCACCTCCATGCCCTGCATCAATGGCAATTACCCAAGGCTTAGATTTAGCCTTACCGTTAGCTAAGTGCATCACAGGCTTAGTGAGCGTTTCTGTTGTGACCGACGTAGTGCGATTTGGTTTAGTCTCAGCAGTCACTTCATGTAAAACGGGTGTTGTGAGCGGTTGAGGCGAAGCTATGATGACTTTAGCCGCTTGTTTAGGCTCACTTAGCGGTGTTGGCATGGCAACAACAGTTAAGGGTTCGGAGACTATCGCCACAGCTGGCGGGGGGAGGGGGGCTGAAAACGAAGCATTACTAAGCTCCACGATGAATTGATTACTGCCCACTTGGCGTACTGTTGGGACTACTTTTTTTAGATTCACGTGTTTTTTTAAATCAACCACCACGCGTAAATCAGTTTTGTCTTTAACGGCTGAACGTAAACGTAAAAATAAAGGATGCTCGGCAATAGGCTGTTTAATATGACGATTAAAGGTCGCCTGTTTAAAATCAATCACTAAACGAGCAGGATTTTGCAGCATAAAGACTTTATGCTGAGGCAATGCCGTCACGGCAAACGCTAATCTAAACTGTTTATCTTCAGACAAATAACGCACATCCTGAATGCTTACTTGGGCTGTCCATCCTGAGATGGCATACAGGTATAAACTCAACATCACCAAAATCTTGCTAACTCTGTTCATACTTAAGAAATTAGATACGTTATAAATTAAGGTAAATTATACCAATATGCCCTTGTTTATCAAAACTAACGAAAAGCACAATGGCAAGGGTTAAGGGGGCAGGTGGTGGTGACACGGAGTCTTAATGAAGAAATCTAAACCCTTTAGACGTGAAACGGTAAGTGGGCGTAAGCCATGGCAAAAGGTATTGAACCCACATACCATGCGGGATAATTCAATACTATGGCTATGGCGAACGCTTAGTGCATCGATATGGATTACGCCGTAGAGGGTGTCATGAGAGCTTACCCTTAATTAGTACTTAGAAGGTAAAAAAGGATTGTCGGGCAAGGTAAAGCCGGCGGCATTTAGATGGCCGCCACCGCCAAACTTTTCCGCGATAGCCGCGACATTAAACGCCCCGATTGAACGTAAACCAAACAGCCATTGCCGTTTGCCGCCATCATACTGGTAAGTCATCCCAAAACTTCCCGATTTTTTTGCTAAGAGATGGCCTAAATCGCTGGAAAAAAATGAGGGCGCATTCACGGCAAGCCCTGTTACATCAGCCAAATCCACCGTATAGGAGTATTTGACTAGCCTTTGTACTAACTTGGCAAACTGTGCGGTTTGAATATCGCCTACGCGTAACAGCTCGGGCAATTGTTGCTGACCAAAAGCCGTCAGGCTCAGCGGCATTTGTTCGTACAGCGCACTGGTGATCGCTTGCGTACCAGACAAGTTAAACCGCCACAAATCACGGTCTTCAATGTGCAGCAAAATTGGCGGCACGTCCTGCTTTGGAAAAAATTGCCGCCAGCTTAAGACGCAGCCACTTCGGGTCATATCGAAACATAAGCGCAGATTGCTTGGACAAGGATGAAGATTGAAAAATGTCTGGCATTTTTCCATCGCCGTAGCATGGTGGTCAATCAGCGTGATGTGTGCAGCGGTGCTGGCAGCGGCGAGTAGTACGTCGGGCGGGTACGAAAAATCGAGTATATAAATGTTCACGCCCGCCTTAAAGTGCGGAAAAGGGTCACCAAACCGAGCAGCGACATAACGCGCCTCTTGACCAAAATTGCAGAATGCCGCCCATGCCGCGCCCAAACCATCTAGGCAATCGGCGTGATAAATAATGAGTGTATTTTCGGTTTTCATAAATCAATAGTAAGTGATAAATAGTGTTTTTTATAGCGGGTCAGCAGGTTTTTCATGCTGCGTCGGTAGCCTTACCCAATGCTAAGCCACACTATGCACGTTAAAAAACATGAGTCAATTTAAGCAGTAAACTTGTGCTACACGGGGACAGCATATACATCTTTGAATTTTTCATTGTTAGCTCATTAAGAGATTAATTTTCAATTTTTTAATCATTGGGTAATAACGCTTTAAATAAACGCTTAAGTTCTGCGTGTAAAGTGTCTTTACTGCTTAAAGCACGTTGTACCTCTGCCATATCACTGCGTGTGCCATGGGCTAAGGCATTACGCAGATTGTTTAATAGTTTGTAATCGTCATTTTTCTTAAGGGTGTCCTTAATTTGTTGGCGATGCTCATAATTTTGTGGGTCTAATTTGGGTACGGTTTTATCTTGTTGGACGCGACGCGTAATCAATGCCTCATACCCTAACGTTGCTGCGCGTAAATAATCACCTTGTTGTAAATAAAAACAGGCGTTACTGCGCTGCCTTAAATATAAATTATCTTCTTTATGCCATGCGATGCGTTCTTTTAAGCTGTCTTCAAATAACGCACCTACGCCTGTTAAGCCGTTTTGGGTCGCGGCAGTAAATTTTTTTAAGGGCGAACGGGCGTTAGGGATATTCAGGGTGTTTTCAAAAAAGGCTGCTTCCTCCAGATATTTCGCGGTTTCTGGTGCCATACCATCGTGTTGTAATAATTTAGAAAATGGCGCGAGATTACCCGTTTTATTAAACCCATCTAAAGCGTGCAGCCATTCGGTAATGTTTAATAAGCCGTTGAGTTGCATCACTGGGGTTAAATCGTCTTTGGTTCTGTCTAAGGCACCGTAATAAATACCGATGATCATGACATGACGAGCGGTTTGTAAATACATGGCACTGAGTAAACCTAACATCGGCAAATGCCGTAAGCCGTGGGTAAGGTCTAACGAGACGGTATCACCCGCTTGAATGGCTGCGGCCATAATTTGTAAAATTTCAACTTGCTCGGTGAGGTTGTCGCCGTAAGGAATGCGTTTTAACTGGCAATCCACCTGTAAGTGTTGGCTAACAGGATGAGAAAAGTCCTCCAGTTGTGCTTGCGTGACGGTATCGGTTTCTACTGCTTCACTTAACGCTGGCCATTGCTCATGATCCACGGTACATAACACATCCCACATACTGCCAGATGTACCAAGCATTACCAATCGATCAGGTTGAATATGTTGCTTTAAAGCAAAACTAAAAAAGCGCTCTGTTTTTTTACTACCGTCGTTAAAAACATAAGTTGCTTGACGATACTGCCCACCTTTTTGAGCTTTGCCTAAAAAACTGATGAGGATATGTGCCATTGTGTAAGCTCCGTGGTGAGTTATTGGGTATAGCTTATTTTAGTAAAGCCATTATTAAGTGCTTAACAATTTTGTTGGGGATTTCATTAAGCTAAAAATTAGTAGGCCTTTCGCCAATACCTTCGCCAATTGGCATGAGTAATTTATAGATATCGAAGGAAAGAGAAAGGTCAGAGAAGGTAGAATACCGCTTCTAACAGAGCATTCACACCCAAACTGACCATGAACGAAATCATAGCAA
>Ga0265593_1001342_pt1 | contig 11484 bp, 14 predicted proteins | sample saktaG_8_FD_190136 | JGI IMG/M metagenome (GOLD analysis project Ga0265593, IMG submission 190136) | Saline water microbial communities from Sakinaw Lake, British Columbia, Canada - sak_2011_5_24_36m | ecosystem: Environmental > Aquatic > Non-marine Saline and Alkaline > Saline ...
TACTGGCTGTTAGTATTAATGGCTAATAGCCATATCAAGAAGTGGAAACTTTCGATTAAATCTTCAGTTTACAACACTCAAAGCAACTCTCTAAACTAACCAAAAAATGATTTTTCAGGGCTGACTATGTAAAGAATTAAATATAAACTGTCCGAAAGGTCAGGTTCCTGTTCAAACCATTAAAAAACTTCTTGTGTTTAGAAACACCATGGCACATGGACAATCTGAAATTTTGAAGCCAAATCCCCTAATGAAAACAAAAGAAGAGTATGAAGAATCACAAGAATCATTTAATGAGACGCTTTTTAGCAAATGGGAAGATTTAATTCAAAATGAAAAATTTGCCTGCCTTGTTAGAGAAGATGTTAAAACGGTACTTGAAAAGCTTCATGAAGCACGAAAAGATGATAAAGAAGCTCTATTTACTTTTGGAATGAGTATCACGGATATCACATATATTGAAAATCCTTAATTGAATTTATCTGTATTTTCATAATAAAGCTCAGGGCAAACGGGGATAGCTGGATTCCCGCCTATGCGGGAATGACGGGAAAATATTACGCCGGAAGCGTTGCCACAAAATAGAAGAAGATAACCCAACGATGATTCGGTAAATCGCAAATGGGACGAAGGTGTGGCGGCTGACGAAGCCTACGAATGCTTTGACGGTTAATTACAGGGGGCAGGTATTCAATTTTTACCCGATAACTTCGACAATCGCAGTTTGATTATTTAAAATCATCATTTTGATTTGATCTGCATATTCCAAAAGAACGGTTGCATTTTTGTAAACCGAACTATTTCCCAGTCTAAGCCAAATAATATGAGGTGGAAATCCATAGTAGGTGGAAAGGTCATTAAAATCAGAGTCTTTTGTAACGATAATAAAATTGTTGATTTTTGCGTATTCCCACACTTCTTGATCTGTGGCTCGGTCAAGATTCAGAGCGGCGACGTGTGCCGAATTAGGAAATACTTCACTTACTTTTGCGACCAATCTGTATGATAAGTTTTGGTCAAACAAAAGCTTCATGCGCAAACCGATAATTTATGCTCTTTGTCTGCTGCATATGAAAGTGCAGCAATAATATCATCTTCATTCAGTTCAGGAAAATCCTCGATAATTTCAAGAAAACTCATTTTATTTGCCAACATATCAAGAATATCATAAACACTGATGCGCATACCGCGAATTGTAGGTTTACCAGAACGTATTTGTGGATTAATGGTGATGATGTTTCGATATTCAGCCATATTTTTTCCTCATGTAAAGTGTAAGTATTATAACAAACTTTCTTGTTATGCCCTCACACTTCCCAAGGAAAAGCAATTATGCCGGAAGTGCGCTGACAAAATAAAAGAATATTAACCCCACAACAATACGATAAATCGCAAACGGTGTAAACGTATGACGGCTGACAAACCCTACAAATGCTTTAACCGTGGCAAAAGCAAAGACAAATGCGGTAACAAATGCAACAGCGAGCATCGAGTAATCATCTACAACCATTTCACTGCGGTGTTTGATAAGATCGTACGTGGTGGCGATAATCATCGTCGGGATGGCGAGTAAAAACGAAAACTCAGCAGCACTTTTACGATTGAGTCCCAAAAAAAGTCCCCCGATGATGGTCGCACCCGAGCGGCTTGTCCCTGGAACCATAGAAAAGCTTTGAAACAGACCGATAAGGAGTGCTTCTTTATAGGTAAGAGCGCTCAAATCCTTCCCCTCTTCGATGGGTTTGTCTCGCCGTATGTGCTCTACGATTAAAAATATTATTCCCCCTGCGATGAGCATAATACTGACGGTTTCAACGCCAAAAAGGGCTTTAATATGTTTGTAAAATAAAAATCCAAGGGCTCCAGCGGGTAAAAAAGCGATGGCAATTTTTAGCCACAGTGTCTTATCGGCAAGGAGTCGCTGCGCGTAGAGAAACAATACAGCAAGGATACTTCCCAGCTGGATAGAAACTTCGAATGCTTTGTGTGCTGCAGTTTGCTGCAGTCCTAAAAGCTGAGAAGCAAGGATAAGGTGACCTGTGGAAGAGACAGGAAGAAATTCAGTTACCCCTTCAAGGGCTCCGAGGATAAGGGCGTCAAATAAAGTCATATACGGCTCTTTTTTTTGATGGAATTATAGCTTAAACCTCCCCTAACTTCCTCTTGGCTATAATTCGCACATTTGGTATTAATAATATACTCTAAACATTCAAGGAAAAACATGCTCCTCTTTACTCCAGGACCTACCCCAGTACCCGAATCTGTCCGTGTTGCGATGGCAGGTGAAACCATTCATCACCGCACACCGGAGTTTGAAGCGATTTTTGAGCGAACGCGCACATTGTTGTTTGAATTACTTGGAATGGATGAGGTGTTGATGCTTGCCTCTTCGGGTACAGGAGCTATGGAAGGTGCGGTAATTAATCTTGCTCACTCGAAGCTTCTCTCTATTAACTCGGGAAAATTTGGTGAGCGTTTTGGCAAGATTGCGCAGGCTCACGGCATTGCCAATGTCGAGATTAAACACGAATGGGATACTCCGGCTACGGTTGAGGAAGTTCAAGCAGCGTTAAATGCCAATCCTGACATTGATGCCATCGCGATTCAAATCTGCGAAAGTGCGGGCGGATTGCGCCACAGTGTTGAAGCGATAGCACGCGCAGTAAAAGCGTATAACCCTTCGATTATGGTTATTGCCGATGGTATCACGGCAGTCGGTGTTGAAAAAATCGATGTAACCAATATTGACTGTTTGATTTCAGGGAGTCAAAAAGCGTTGATGCTCCCTCCTGGGCTTGCTATCATGGGACTTAGCAATGCAGCAATTGAGAAAATCGGGAGTGGTAAAGGGTATTATTTTAACCTTGCTACTGAGATTAAAAATCAGCGTAAAAACACCACCGCTTGGACGGCTGCTACGACGATTACTATCGGCTTAGAGAGTATTTTAAATCGTATCAAAGCAGAGGGCGGATTAGAAAAGCTGTATGCAGACACCGCACTCCGTGCCAAAGCGACTCGTGAAGCAATGGTAGCAATCGGTTTGAGTATATATCCAACATCGCCAGCGGATTCGATGACAACCATCGGAGATTCTGAAGCCAAAAAAATTCGTTCGTTGCTTCAAAAAGAGTTTGAAGTCAATGTCGCGGGCGGTCAGGACCATATTAAAGACACTATTTTCCGTATCAATCACATGGGGCTTATAAGTGTCTATGAAGCAGCTTGGGTCGTTAATAGTGTAGAACTTGCATTGGATAAAATGGGTCGCAGAGCATTTGACGGGACCGCAAATCGTATTTTTAATACTATTTACTTTGGACTGTAACGATGATTTTTGAACACGAAATTCCTGAGGGCTCTAAGCTTTATTTTGCCGGGACGGCTGCAACAAAACGTTTTATCGAAAATAAAGCAGCAGCACTTTTAAGTAAAGCAGGATTTGAAGAAATATTAACTCCACTGTTTTCCTATCATCAGCACCAAAGCATTTGCGATGAGCGTGAGCTTATTCGTCTGAGTGATAGCGAAAATCACTCCATGAGTTTGCGAGCTGATTCGACCATTGATGTGGTACGAATTTTAGGTAAACGTTTAGGCGGAAATACGGAGCATAAAAAATGGTTTTATATCCAGCCGGTGTATCGCTATCCTTCGATCGAGCAGTACCAAATCGGGGTTGAGATTTTAGGTGAAGCTAACCTTGCGGTTGCATTAAAGCAAGCGACGACAATTTTCAAAAGCTTAGAAATTCAGCCTCTACTTCAAATTTCAAACATTAACATTCCTCGTATTCTTTCTGAAACACTGGGATTGGGATTGGAATTGGATGATTTCCGTCATGTCAACATTGAGAAATTTTTATCTTTTGGGATTGATTGGTTACGAGAATTGGTTTATTTGGAGAAATTTGAGCAAATTGAAGCACTTTTGAGAATTGCTCCCGAAGAAATTTGCGGTGAATTACGTAAAATCCAAGCGCTATGTGCAGGGCTAGACTATCCAAATGTGGTGATTGCTCCTTTGTATTACGCTAAAATGCTTTATTATGATGAACTTTTCTTCCGTGTCATTGAAGAGAATGAAGTATTTGCAATGGGTGGACGTTACAAGAATGAAGAGACAGTATCGGTTGGTTTTGCCATCTATACAGACGCATTAATCGATAAAATTAATAATATTGGGGACTTAAAATGAAAGCGGATTTAATCGTAGGAATACAATGGGGTGATGAGGGAAAAGGCAAAATCGTTGATTTGCTCGCGCAAAAATATGATTGTGTTGCCCGTTATCAAGGGGGACACAATGCCGGTCATACGATAGTTGTTGATGGTAAAACCCATGCCCTTCACCTTATTCCATCGGGAATTTTGAACCCAAAAGCAATCAACATTATCGGTAACGGTGTCGTCGTTTCTCCCGAAGCACTTATCAAAGAGATGAAACAGTTTGACAATCTTCTTGGACGATTGTTTGTGAGTGAATCGGCGCACATGATTTTGACGTTTCATACCCTTATCGATCAAGCCAAAGAAAAACTTCGCGGTGAAAAAGCTATCGGCACAACAGGTCGCGGTATCGGACCTGCCTACAGCGAAAAAATTGCCCGTGCAGGTTTTCGTTTGGGTGAATTGCGGAATGTTGCAACGCTAACTGATCGTGTACTAGAATATTTTGTTCAAAACAAAGCAATTTTTGAAGCACTAGAAATTTCGTTGCCAAGCCGTGAGGAGCTAACAAAAGAACTTACGACCTTTGCAGAAGCATTGGTTCCATTTTTAGCAAATACGACGCAAATGGCATGGAAAATGATGGATGAAGGTCAAAAAATCCTTCTCGAAGGGGCGCAAGGTACATTGCTTGATATCGACCATGGAACTTACCCATATGTTACCAGTTCATCGACGATTTCAGCTGGTGCGTGTACGGGTCTTGGAGTCAATCCAAAAGACATCGGAAAAGTGACGGGAATTGTAAAAGCGTACTGTACACGTGTCGGAAATGGTCCTTTTCCGACAGAAGATCATAGTGAAATCGGGGAGCGTCTACGCAAAGCCGGTCGCGAGTTTGGTACGACAACGGGTCGTCCACGACGTTGTGGTTGGTTTGACGCGGTAGCATGTCGCTTTGCCAGCCGTATCAACGGATGTGATGATCTCTCCATCATGAAACTTGATGTTCTTGATGGTTTTGAAGAGATTTTAGTATGTGTTGCCTACGAACTCAATGGTGAAGTAATCGATTATATGCCATTGGATCTTGAAGCAGTTACCCCGATTTATAAAACTTTTGCGGGATGGGACAAAACCGAAGGTGTCCGCCGTTTTGAAGATCTCCCTGTAACCGCACAAGAGTATCTCAAAGCCCTAGAAGAGCTAACCCAAACCAAAATCGGGATGATTTCGACCTCACCTGATCGAAATGATACTATTTTACTTTAATTGTGAAATCAAAATACACTCCTCTGGTCAAGCTCAAAAAAAAAGAGCTTGACCGTACCGAGCAAGATCTTATTGGGGCAAATAGCGCTCTAACGATGGCATCACGTGCACATGAAGATTCGTATACTCTCCTCCAATCTCTTTGTCTCCCCAGCAGCGGTACTGTGAGTGAATTTTCCCAATCACAAACGATCATTCAAGCACAACATTATGAGATAGAACAGTGTGCCCATAATGTTGTCAAGGCCCAACAAAATCAGACCCAAATGCAAGAGCAATTTAAATCCAGGATGATGGAGTATGAAAAGTTTAAATACCTCGAATTGCAAGAGACACAAGCACACAATGCCAAAATTAAAAAAGAAGAGGCTAAAATGCTCGATGAAATCGGTGTAATGACCTATAAAAGAGAGCCATTATGAAAATAATATTTTTACTTTTTTTAGTATTAAGTGTTGCGTTTGGGGTACAAAACAAAGCTTACGAATGTACCAAAGTATTTGAATCTCGAAAAAATGAACTTTTACTTGAGCTTCAAAATATTGATGAACAAAAGCAATCGCTTGATGCGCTCAAACGTGCTACGGAAGAGTTATTAAAGAAAAAAGAGTCGTTGGTTCAGGGTAAGGGGACGGCAGTCGATCAAAAACTTGCCGAAATTAAAACGAGAGAAGCCTCTGCCAAGAAAATGCTGGAAGAGAATAAAAAAGTTTTAGAGGAGATGAAGCAACTTAAAAGTGACAAAGTCTCTCAAACCTTTGCAAAGATGAAACCAGGAGCAGCATCAGGGATTCTTTCGCAAATGGAAACAAGCGAAGTTGCGGAGATTATGAGTACATTGAATTCGAAAGTAGTTGGGCAAATCTTAGGGAAAATGGATCCTAAAAAAGCCTCTGAGGTGACTGCTGCATTGCGTACAATTCCCTCAGCTGAGGAGAAGAAAAAATAAAATAATTGACCTCTAAGCCTTTTTAGAGGTCATCTAAAGTACAATAACAAAAAAGTACACTAGGGCTACTCATGAAAGTTTCACTCGCACATTTACCTCATATTTCGAGTCGCATTGCCGTAGATCTTAACCGCAGCGGATTGGTTACGATGACTCATGGCCTGGAAGCAACAGCGCATGAAGCTGAAAAAATATTGATTGAGAGCGTTAAGCGTGAGATAGCGCTGGAAGAAAAAGTCAAAGAGATTGTCAATGCTAACGAAGAGCAAATTGATTATTATCTCGCCGATGAACGCCAGCTTTTTTTCATGATCAAGAAAAAATTAGCACCTGATTTTGGGGTCATCTTGTCGTATGAAGACCGTTATTCAGATATTGCACATAAAATTTTGGATGTCTTATACGAAGAAGATTTAATTCACTACGATGTCAGTGAAAATCGTATCAAAAATATTATTTATGATGCAATGACAGCATTTATAGCAGATACAAGCGAAATCGAAAATGCTGTTTATGAAAAGATCAAAAGCTATAAGCGTCGTATGATTCCAGGGACAGATGAATACGAAATACTCTATGAAAAACTCTACAAAGATGAACTGGCAAGACGGGGGATGGCGTGATGCGTGACGTATGGATTTATCTTGAAAATGGTACTTATTTGCAAGCAAAAAGTTTTGGTGCCGATACTACAAGTGTTGGTGAAATTGTTTTTAATACATCATTGACAGGGTATCAAGAGATTATTTCTGACCCTTCCTATGCGGGGCAATTTATTACTTTCACCATGCCGGAAATCGGTAATGTTGGTGTGAATGATGAAGATATGGAAAGCTCTTCTGCTCATTGTAAAGGGGTAATTGTTCGTCAATATCAAAGTCAATACTCCTCTTTTAGAGCGCAAGAAGCATTGCATACATTTTTAGAAAAACACGGAGTTATTGGTATCTGCGATATTGACACCCGTTTTTTGACTAAAATGCTTCGTACGCAAGGCGCTATGATGATGATTGCCTCAACGCAAGTAAGTGACAAAGAGGAGCTTAAAGCTCTTCTGGCAGCAGCTCCACGTATTGAAGAGGTAAATTACATCGAAGAAGTAAGTACTAAAACCGCGTACAAGCACACCACTGGAGTGTATGATCCATTTAGTTTTTGCTATAACGATGCACCTGCACCAAAAGCACGTATTGCAGCAATCGATTTTGGGGTTAAGCGCAATATTCTCAATGAGCTTACGCAAGCAGGCTTAGAAGTGGAAGTGTTACCAAACAGTTTTAGCGGTGATAATTTGATTGCTCGTTACGATAATAAAGAGATTGATGGTGTGTTTCTCTCAAATGGTCCGGGAGATCCGTTGGTTTTGAAAAATGAGCAAGAAGAGATTAAAAAACTCATTGCTCGTAAAATCCCTTTATTCGGTATCTGTTTGGGGCATCAACTTCTTAGTATTGCACATGGACATGATACACACAAGCTAAAATTTGGTCACCATGGTGGAAATCATCCTGTTAAAAATGTTCAAACCGGTATGGTTGAAATCACGGCACAAAATCATAACTATAATGTTCCGGAATCGGTACGTGAAATTGCCGACGTAACACACGTGAATCTTTTTGATAATACCATCGAGGGATTGCGTTATAAAGACTCCCCCGTCTTTTCAGTACAGCATCATCCAGAAGCCAGTCCAGGACCAAAAGAGAGCCGATACATTTTTTCAGAGTTTTTAACTCTCATCGCACGATAATTTACTTCGTTAAAAGACATTCTCTCAGACGAGAGTGTTACCTTTCTTCCCTTAATTCTTTCAAAAACCTTAAATTTATCACCAAGTTCGACAAACACGAAAAATATTTAATTATTTAAGATTTATTAAAAGAACGCGTGGCTATCATTAGAGTGTTTAATAGCCTTGAAATGTTACATTTGTGTTAAGAAACACAAATAGGCTCTTATGCTTTGAATCTTTAAGGAGGTCGTAAATGGAGAATCGTCCATTGGAGTATGATTACACGGTTGCGAAGATGTTTATGCTTACAACTGTTGTTCTCGGTATTGTCGGGATGCTTGTCGGCGTAATTTTGGCGTGGGAAATGGCTTTCCCTGCTGTTAATACCATCGCAGGATCAGGATTGGCAGAGTACACAAACTTTAGCCGTCTTCGTCCGTTGCATACCGATGCAGTCATTTTTGGATTTACCCTTAGTGGTATTTGGTCTACGTGGTACTATATAGGTCAGCGTGTATTGAAAGTTTCTATGGCGGAGTCAAAGTTTTTGATGTTCCTCGGAAAACTACATTTTGCACTTTATCTATTGGTAGTTGTAGCGGTTGTTGGTTCACTTTTATTGGGAATCACTACTTCAAAAGAATATGCTGAATTTGAATGGCCTATTGACATTGCAGTTGTACTTGTCTGGGTTATTTGGGGTATGTCTATTTTTGGTTTGATCGGTATTCGCCGTGAAAAATCATTGTATATCTCTATATGGTATTACATTGCTACTTTCTTGGGTATTGCTATGTTGTACCTTTTCAACAACATGGAAATTCCAACGTATTTTGCTTCAGGTGGAATTGGTGCATGGTACCATTCAGTATCAATGTATTCAGGTACAAATGATGCGCTCGTACAATGGTGGTATGGACATAACGCAGTTGCGTTTGGTTTCACAGTGCCTATCGTAGCAATGATTTACTATTTCCTTCCAAAAGAATCAGGTCAAGCGGTTTATTCCTATAAATTGTCTCTTCTTGCATTCTGGGGCTTGATGTTTGTATACCTTTGGGCTGGCGGACACCACTTGTTGTTCTCTACTGTTCCTGACTGGATGCAAACTATGGGTTCTGTATTCTCTGTTGTTTTGATTCTCCCATCATGGGGTTCTGCAATCAACATGCTTCTTACAATGAAGGGTGAATGGCAACAAGTTGCTGCAAGTCCATTGATTAAGTTCATGATTCTTGCATCAACATTCTATATGTTCTCTACTCTTGAAGGTCCGATTCAAGCGATCAAATCAGTTAATGCTTTGGCTCACTTTACAGACTGGATCGTTGGTCACGTACATGATGGTGTTCTTGGTTGGGTTGCATTCATGATTATGGCGGCACTTTTCCATATGGCTCCACGTGTATTCAAGCGTGAGATCTATTCTAAATCGTTGATGAATACACAATTCTGGATTCAAACTCTTGGTGTTATTTTGTACTTCACATCTATGTGGATTGCTGGTATTACTCAGGGTATGATGTGGCGTGCACATGATGAGTTCGGTAACTTAGCTTACTCATTCATTGATACGGTTGCTGTATTGCATCCATATTTCACAATCCGTGCGGTTGGTGGTACGTTGTATCTCGTGGGTATGTTCTTGTTTGCGTACAATATGTACAAAACAATGACAAGTTCTCGTCGTGTTGAAGAGAGTGAACTTCAAAACGCATCGCCAATGGGCGCATAATTAAGGAGGGGAAAATGTTTCACTGGTTAGAAAAACGCCCGTTCTTTTTTGCGGTTGCTGTCTTTGTTGTTATTGCGTTTGCAGGTCTTATTGAGATTCTACCAAACTTTGCACAGGCATCTCGTCCGGTTATCGGCACGAAGCCTTATACGACGCTTGAACTAGCGGGTCGTCATGTTTACATCAAAAACAGTTGTAACGCATGTCACTCACAGTTAGTTCGTCCGTTTAAATCTGAAACTGATCGTTATGGTCACTACAGTTTAAGTGGAGAATATGCGTACGATCGTCCGTTCCTTTGGGGTTCAAAACGTACGGGTCCAGATTTGATGCGTGTAGGCAACTACCGTACAACGGATTGGCACGAAAACCACATGAAAGATCCTGCAGGAGTTGTTCCTGGTTCTATCATGCCAGCTTATACATGGTTGTTTAAAAATACAGCAGACATTGACACAGCGTATGCTGAGCAATTAACTGTAATGAAAGCGTTTGCTGTTCCTTACAATAAAGAACTTCCGATGGCAGATGGTTCAAAAGCAACGGTTGCGTTGGCGGATACAGTTGAAGGTGCTCGCGCATCAGCTCTTGAAGAAGCAAAAGTAATCGCAGCAGATATGAAAGATCAAGATGTTAAAGATGCAGTAGCAGCGGGTCAGGTTCCTGAAATCGTTGCCCTTGTTGCGTACCTTAATAGCTTGAAATAAGGAATAGCGTGGACATTGCTACATTTCAAGCGTATGGGTATTTTTTCTTTACCGCCTTTTTGGTGGTAGTGCTGTATGCATATATTTATCATCTGTACAGCTCACAGAAAAAAGGGACACGCGATTATGAGAAGTATGGCAATATCGCGCTCCACGATGATATCACCGATCAACCGATCGAGGAAATCTCAAAAAACGATGAGATAAAAAAGTAGGAGGCATACATGAATAAGACAGTTTTAGCTGCTATCATAGTTGTAATTGCGATGCTTGGTTTCACATACGTAGCTGTCGGTTCTGCCGGCGGTATGGGTGGTGAGGGTGACTGGGTTAACAAACTCGCTGTATTGGGTGCGGTTGTTCTCGTCATCATAACGGCATTCGTAGTTACCAAATATGTGCGACAAATGCAAAACGATACAGCAAGCGGTAAACTTGCGGATGAAAACTGGGATGGAATTGGAGAGTATAAAAACGAACTTCCTTTTGGATGGGCGGTTATCTTTCTTGGTCTAATCATTTGGGCGATTTGGTATTTCCTTGCAGGATACCCAGTCAATGCATATTCACAAATCGGTGAATATAATGAAGAAGTTGCGGCACACGATGCAAAATTCGAAGCACAATTTGCTAATATGGATGATGCTACGCTTAACGCGATGGGTGAGTCTGTATTTATCGTTCAATGTGCACCATGTCATGGTTTGCAAGCAGACGGTATGGGTGGAAAAGCGGCTGATTTACATCAACGTTTGGCTGAGAAATCAGTTAAGCATGTTGTAATGAATGGCTCAAGTAATAATCTTTTGGGAACAAGCATGCCAATGCCTGATCGTAACGGATTGATGAATACTAATACCAATGCGTTGATTACAGATGCTGAGATTGATGCGGTAGCAAAATATGTTGCTGGCGGATTG
>Ga0265593_1001343_pt1 | contig 11483 bp, 10 predicted proteins | sample saktaG_8_FD_190136 | JGI IMG/M metagenome (GOLD analysis project Ga0265593, IMG submission 190136) | Saline water microbial communities from Sakinaw Lake, British Columbia, Canada - sak_2011_5_24_36m | ecosystem: Environmental > Aquatic > Non-marine Saline and Alkaline > Saline ...
CTAAAAAGCCGCCAGCAAAACCTAATATTGCCAATGGCATAGCAGATTGCTTAACCGCAATGAACGCTGATAAAAAGGCCACAACCGCGAGCAGGGCGAAAGCTGGGCCCGCAGGAATAAGTTGATAAAGCTTTAAGGCGGCAAAAATAGTCAGATGTAAAATACCAATGCCACCGCCCTGCAATGCCCATGAATACTGCGGGCGTTTATCGCGTAAGCGCCAACCTAGCGCTAGCAAAACAATGCCGCCCAAAACGATGCCCATTAAACGCAATTCGATAGGGACATGACTATGCTCAGCTGCGTACTTGAGCAAAAAGCTAATACCTATAAACAAAATCACAATGCCTGAGCGCACCAAAGTATTGCCACCCAATAACCAGTCTTTTGCTGCCGCAATACCTTTTTCAATAAAATTAGCTTGGTGTGGTTTGGCTACGTAAGGCAAGCGCACAGGCTTGTCGGTTGGATCACTAGGGTTTTTTAGCACAGAACTTACTTGAATATTTTCAGCTTCAAGCATGTGCGCTACTTCAGATTCAGATTCAGATTCAGTTTCAACAGCAAGTGCTTGCTTGGTTAATTCATCGTCCGATAGCTCACCATAACTTAGCCCAATATCCGCAATCGGCAAACTTGCTACTTCAGGCTCTACACTGAGCGTTGGCGTATCAGTCTTTAAAGTTGCAGCTTGTGCAGTATTTACTGGTGTTTTTTCTGGTAGTTTTTCTAGTAATTCCACTCGTTCTTTTAATTGGCCTAGCTCTCGCTCCACTTCCATCAATATTCGCGCATAATCGGGCTTGTTGCCAAATAGCGAGACAAATCCAACAATGCCACCAATCACAACAATTAAGCCGAACAAGCCTAGTAACAAGAATAAATCTTCCATAAATTTTCCTTATATTTATCGACTAATGGTTAAAAGTTTTTGCATTTAAATATTTATATTAAATCGAGTGAATCAAAAAACGGTCTTGTTTCGAAAGTCTGTGCTGGAAAGCTTACATCATTAAATTTCAACAATCGTTTGACAGCAAAATCAAACATGAGTGGATTGTAATTACGCAAATTTTGTAAGAATGATAAATGCTCATCTTGCAACAAGCCCATGTTGGCTAATTGTTTGGTGGAAATAAGCGGCAATATGGCTGGCAGTGGATAATCCGTACCATTAAGCAACCTTGCATGCCAATCTGGACGGGCTAATAGTGGCTTGATTGCCCACACATGGTTAATCAGCGGAAGCGCTGAGATTTCACCAAAGACTAATGTATTGTAATCTGGTGTATCCATTAACCGGCTAAACAGATCAAAACTTTTAACCTGCTTGCCACTGTTGTCTAAATCTTCATCATCGCCATCACTCGCGCAGTGCGCTAGCACCACACGTACGCCAGCATCTAAGGCATTGCGCATTTTTAAAGGATTTCCGTAAGACTGATTTCCGCCTTGTACCGCGCTTTCACGTCCTGTATGGCTAATAATCGGCAAATTTAGATCGCGTAATTTCTTGTAAAAAAGCGTACATTTAGGCGAAGCTGGATTGATATTCATGCCAGAGGGCAACCATTTTATTGCTCTTGCGCCGCTTGCATGGGCTTCATCCAATGCGTCTAAAGCATCTGCACGACATGGGTGAATGGAGGCTGCCCATTCAAAATATTGTGGATATTGATGAGTGATTTTTGCGGCATATTCATTAGGAATATGGAATATGGAATTTTTTTTGTCAGCAACTCCCTGCTCGTCGCGTTGCCAATCAAAGGCAAATAACATGGTTTTATAGCCTGATGGCATTTCACTGGCTAGGTGCGACATGCGCGCTACAAAGCTACTATCTTCGTGTTGCTCAGCGATACAACCGCCGTTCATATAAAAGTTTTTTTGTACTTTTAAAATGGGGTGCATCCAGCTTTCCATGCGTGGGTTAAACCACGCACCATTGCCGCTATCACCCGCGCCAATAATATGTGCGTGACAATCCCACACTTGCGTGGCATTAACGCCCGCCCATATTTGTGCCATTAAGGGGTGATTTTTCAGCGCATCTGGCATACCAGACAAACATGGGTTTTTAAAGCCTGATTCAGGCCAATATCGGATGCCAGCATAAGCGCTAGTTGATATGCCAATCGCGGCAGCACTGAGTAAAAATTGTCGACGATTCATTTATGCGCTTTCAGCCATCTTTTTCAAAGTAACATAATCCGTTTTTCCGGTTCCTAGCAAAGGCAACTCAGCCAATACCATGATTTTTCGCGCGACCGCCAGTTCTGGGCTGCCTAGTATTTTAGCGCTGTTACTGAGCGAATCTCGCATTAAGGCGCTGTCTGTGGTGTAGAGCATAATGCTTTCGCCGCGTTGTGCATCTTCTTGCGTAGTGGCTGCGTGTTGATGTTGGGGTGAGGCGTGTGCGGCGATATTTTCTACCGTTTCTAGCGACACCATTTCACCAGCCACTTTGGCAAAGCGTTTAACGCGGCCTTTGATAAAGATGAAACCATCACTATCAATATGTACGATGTCACCAGTGTTATACCAGTTTTCTACTGGCGCTTGCAGCACGCCAGGATTATCAAACAAGTAATAACCCAACATGACGTTGGGGCCACGCACCGAGAGTAAACCGCCGTGTTCTATGCCAGGGACACTTTCTAGCCTTGCCTCTAAGCCTGGCATCAGCGTGCCTACAGAGCCGCTTTTGTTGGCCATAGGCGTATTCACGGCTAATACTGGTGCGCATTCTGTCGCGCCGTAACCTTCTAAAATGCGTAGCCCAAATTTTTCTGACCATGTTTTACGTACTTCTTCATTCAGCTTTTCTGCGCCTGACACCACATAGCGGAGTTTGTAAAAATCATAAGGGTTGGCATATTTGGCGTAGTTGCCTAAAAAGGTGCTGGTGCCAAACAACACGGTGCAGCCTCTGTCGTAGATCACTTCTGGAATCACGCGATAATGTAGCGGCGATGGGTATAAAAATAAGCGGCTACCAGCAACCAGCGGCAGAATTGCGCCGTTGGTAAAGCCAAATGCATGGAATAGTGGTAACACCATCATTAATTTATCTTGCATCGAAAAATCAATGACGGATTTGATTTGGGCAACGTTGGCTAAAATACTGCTGTGCGAATGCACTACGCCTTTGGGCTTGCCCTCGGAGCCTGAGGTAAATAGCACTACGGCGGGGTCTGTGGGGAAAGCTTTAGTGGCGGCGAGTTTTGGCAACCAAAGTGCAAAAGCCATTAGCCAGAGCTTATCCAGCCAAGAGAATGATGCACGTAAATCTTCCAGATAAACAATGCTTACGTTTTGCAAGTCATCCATCACCGCTTCAAGTTTTGCCGCTTTGATAAATTCGCGCGAGCTAATAATGGTATTGATTTTAGCCACCGTACACGCACTTTGAATACCCGCGCTACTCGCCGTGTAGTTCAGCATGGCGGGAACTCTGGCGAATGCGCTCATACCGAATATCAAGCAGATGGTATTGCTGACGTTTGGCATCAGTACGCCGACGTTTTCACGCGGCTGGCTGACTTTGCTGGTCAGGCGGCCTAATGCCAAGCTTTTTTTCAACAATTCGCCATAGGTTTCTTCTACTTGGCGCATGTCTTCAACTAAGGGCGTATTCCGACCATGAATAGCGATAGCCTCTAAAAATGCGTTAAATAAGGTGTTGATAGGCGCGGAGCTAAACATCATATTTTGCATTTCGCGGCGCATGGCATCGCCCGCCAATCTACGTTTGATTTTTGCCGAGTCGCCTTGCGGCATGTCTATGTGGCTGGTTGGCAGAATTGAAATTGTGACTTTGGGGAATAGCTTCTTGGCATACTGATTCTGCAAACGGCTAAAGTAAGAGCGCGCAGTGCCATCAATGCGCACTGGCAAAATCAGCGCCCCCGTTTTAGCGGCAACAAAGCCTGGGCCGTCATACACTTTCATTAACGAGCCTGTCAGCGTGATGCGCCCTTCTGGAAAAATCACCACAGGCTGGCCTGCCTCTAGCAATTTAATCACTTTTTTCATGGCGAGTGGTGAGCTTGGATCTACTGCCAAATAAGGCGTTAGCCGCAATATTTGTCTAAATGCCCAGCTATTAAGCACGGTGGTATGCACCACAAAAGTGGCGCGTATCGGCAAAAATAGCCCCAGCAATAAGCCATCTAAAAATGACTCATGGTTGGCAATAATCAACAGTTTGCCTTGATCGGGGATATTTTCGATACCAGTGACTTGTACTCGAAAAACAATACGACAAACAAATTTTAATAAGCGAGTAATCATGTTGGGCCTTTGTTTAGGTTTCTTGTTTTATGTAAGTGAGTATGCCTTGAATCGCCTCAATAACGGTGTCGCGGTTAATCCAAAAATACACCTCTTTGCCTAACTTTTCAGATTCGAGTACATGTGCCGCATGCAACACTTTTAAATGATGCGTGACGGCGGTGCGGCTAAGTGTGGTGGTAGAAACGAGTTGCAGAATATTCAGTTTTTCACCTTTCTCAAAGGCGAGCAAAATACGCTGTCGATGCTCATCACCAAGCGCAATAAAGATTGCGGCGGTGTTTTTAAATTCAGCAGGAATGTCAGCGATTGATTTCATAACTACATAATTAGTTATTTAGTTATGTTTGTCAAGTTTTATGTCGATGCGGGAGTGTAAATAAAAACGGACGCCGAAGCGTCCGTTTAGTATCACTTAACAATTCTTTACATATTAACTGTGATACGCACGCTCGCCGTGTTCTGTTGTATCTAAACCTTCACGTTCAGATTCTTCACTCACACGTAAACCGATTAACACATCTACAATTTTCAAAGCGATGAATGAAACCACTGCGGAAACCACAATCGCTGTGACTACCGCGTAAATCTGCGATGTCATTTGTGTTGCAAAGTTGTACACACCTACTTTATTAGCCACGTAGTCATACACGCCCATGCCGCCTAGTGCTGGGTTTACAAACACACCCGTTGCCAGCGCACCAAAGATACCGCCTATCGCATGCACACCAAATACATCTAGCGCATCATCGTAACCCAATGCATATTTAACTTTACCCACCATGAAGTAGCAGATTGGTGAAACGAGCAAGCCGATGACAATTGCGCCCATCGGGCCTACAAAACCACATGCTGGCGTAATAGCCACCAAGCCAGCCACTGCGCCTGTGACCGCACCCAACATAGATGGCTTACCTTTTAAGAACCATTCAGTAAATGCCCATGATAATGTTGCTGCGCCTGCTGCGATCATCGTGTTGACTAAAGCTAATGCGGCATAACCGTTTGCTTCTAGGTTAGAACCAGCGTTAAAGCCAAACCAACCAACCCACAACAACGCTGCACCGACCATCGTTAAAGTCAGGCTATGAGGTGCCATTGATTCTTTACCGTAACCAATACGTTTACCCAGCATCAATGCCGCGACTAAACCAGCCACGCCTGCGTTGATATGCACTACAGTACCGCCAGCAAAGTCTAGCGCGCCTTTAGCCCATAACCAACCTGCATTAGCCACTACAGCATCATATGATTTTGCATCAGTAATCGCATCAGGGCCGTCCCAATACCAAACCATGTGCGCCATCGGCAAGTAAGCAAATGTGAACCACAACACCATAAATACTAAAATTGCAGAAAACTTCATGCGCTCGGCAAAAGCACCAATAATAAGTGCTGGCGTAATCGCGGCAAAGGTCAGTTGAAACGCTACAAATACTAGCTCTGGAATCACAACGCCTTTGCTGAAAGTCGCGCCGACTGAATCAGGTGTAATGCCCAACAAGAAGGCTTTAGCTAATCCGCCAAAATATGGGTTGCCGCCTGTAAACGCTACGCTGTAACCGTAAATTGCCCAAAGTACGCCCATCAATGAAAAAATCATAAATGTTTGCATTAAGACTGACAGCATATTTTTTTGACGGACTAAACCACCGTAAAACAAGGCTAAACCTGGAATAACCATGAGCGTGACTAATACCGTTGCCATTAACATCCAAGCAGTATCACCCTTGTTTGGTACTACTACAGGTGCGGCAACTGCGGCAGGAGCGGCTTCAGTGCTTGCTGGTGTGGCAATGGCTTCTGGTATAGCAATGACTTCTGCTGCAACGGGTGCTGCATCAACCGCTGGCGCAGCATCTTCAGCAAAGGTATTAGCAATCAAACCAAAGCCCAGCGTGCTGACTAAGGCAAGTATCGAAAGTAATTTTTTCATTATGATCCCCTTAAAGCGCTTCTACACCGGTTTCACCGGTGCGGATACGAATAGCTTGCTCAAGATTGAAGACAAAAATCTTGCCGTCACCAATTTTCCCAGTGGCCGCCGCTTTTTCAATAGTCTCCACTACTTGGTCTAATAACTGATCATCAATCGCGACCTCTAATTTTACTTTAGGTAAAAAATCGACAACGTATTCAGCACCGCGATACAACTCAGTATGTCCTTTTTGGCGACCAAAACCTTTTACTTCAGTGACAGTAATGCCTTGTACGCCAATGGCGGAAAGCGCTTCCCTAACCTCGTCAAGCTTAAATGGCTTGATAATTGCGGATACAAATTTCATGTTTTTCTCCTGATGGTACGCTTAGTTTTGTAAGATTTAAGATGAGCTAATTACAGTAAATAACCCATCCAATTACAACAAAAACTAGAAGCTTTTGCTAAGGCCAATAACCAATTTACTTTTATCAATGGTTTTAGTGTCAGCAAGATTGTCAAAGGAGGCATAGTTTTGGTAAGCGGAGTTACCTGACGTGCCGGTGTAAAAAGCATTAACTGCCCAACCACCATCAAAACTCTTGGTGGCGCCTACTTTATACCAAGTCCAATCTAAGCCAGTGCTATTGGCAATAGTTTGATGGCCAGCTTCTGCTGCCACGTTAACACCTGGCATTACATCGTAGCTTGCGCTCCCCATGTAGTAATAAGAGCCGCTAGTGTTACCCGTTACAACTGCGCTAGGGTTGCTAGGAAAAGCACCTGCATAGCCAGAGTTGTTGACATTCCAACCATAAAATTTTGTTGGCATGTAGCCACCTTTAACAGTGAACCATTTCCAACCCAAACTACCGTATAGTTCAAGTGTGTTTAATTTAGATTTATCGTAAGTGCCTGTTGCTGGTGGAATTTTACTAAAATCACCATCTGGGTAGTAAATATAAGTGCCACCTACATCATATTTAAAATCAGTAGCAAATGCATTACGGAAACCTACAGAAAAATCAGTTTCTAAGTTAGCATTTGGTAACCAATGGCTAGAAACGTTAGAGCCCCAGATGCCAGCATAGAAACCTGAAGCGTGATCAGCCTCAACACCGGCTTGTACGGCTGGTTTACCCCAAGTTTGGGTTTGGCCGCGCCAAATATAATCACTGACAAACGCAATGCTAGAAGGAAATGTCCAATTTGGCGTTGCAGCGGATGACGCTGGTGTTGCATCCTCAGCAAATGACATAGTTGGCAGTGTGAGTGCGCTCAAAACAGCGATTGATAATAATGATTTACGCATAATGCTTTACTCCTGAAGATTAAATAAATAACACAAGTACTCATAACTGGTTAAGCAAAGCGCGTGCCAACAAAAATATTGTTTATAATCATAGACATAATCATAATTTATTTAGCGTACATTTTCATATTTGCAAGTTAAAACCTGATAAACTAAGCATTAAATCTAAGGAATAAATATGATAAGCTCTGAAAGTTTAAGTGAAATATCCAATAAAATCAAATGGTTGGTGAGTAATTCACCATTGATTGACGCTGAAAAAAACATGCACGCACTATTAAAGAGCATGCTCACCAAAATGGAGCTGGTTACGCGTGAAGAATTTGATATACAAGCGGAGGTTCTTAGAAATACCAGACAAAAGCTTGATGCACTAGAAGCTAAACTTGCCGCGCTAGAGGGCTTAGATGGTGCATCGCTAGCTAGTAACCACTCAGAATTGGACAAGTAATCACATGAGTTTGGCTGTTTTGTATAGCCGCGCCTTAAGCGGAATGGATGCCCCTGAAGTGGTGGTGGAAGTACATCTTGCTAACGGTTTACCTAGCTTTACCATAGTTGGTTTGCCTGAGGCAGAGGTAAAAGAGAGTAAAGACCGTGTACGCGCAGCCTTACTTACCGCTCAATTTGAGTTCCCCGCGCGACGCATTACGGTTAACCTTGCGCCAGCAGATTTACCTAAAGAAAGCGGGCGTTATGATTTGCCCATCGCTTTAGGCATTTTGGCAGCTTCTGGGCAAATTCCTACTGAGCCATTAAGCCGCTATGAATTTGCTGGTGAGTTAGCACTCACTGGTGATTTGCGCCCAATACGGGGCGCATTAGCAATGACATCGAGCATGATGCGTCGTAGCAATAACTCTGCGGAAGGCGTACCGCCTAAGCGTGCGTTCATCTTGCCCCAAACCAGTGCGTCTGAAGCAGCATTAGTGCGTGATGCCATCATCTACCCAGCCAAATCATTGCTAGAGGTTTGTGCGCACCTCAGTGGACATACGGCATTAACGCAGTTGGAACCAATTGATTTTGTGCAAGAGATCACTTATCCAGATTTTAGTGATGTAAAAGCGCAAAGTATGCCTAAGCGCGCCTTAGAAATCGCGGCCGCTGGCAGCCATAGCGTCATTATGAGCGGACCTCCTGGCACTGGTAAAAGTATGTTGGCTGCGCGTTTCGTTGGCATATTACCAAGCATGACGGAGACTGAAGCACTCGATTCCGCAGCTATTCAATCGCTGAACGGTAGTTATAAACTTGAAAACTGGAAGCGCAGACCATTTAGATCACCACATCATACGGCTTCGGCCGTAGCACTGGTCGGCGGTGGCGGTATTCCCCGTCCGGGTGAAATAAGCTTGGCGCATCATGGCGTATTATTTTTAGACGAACTGCCAGAGTTTGATCGAAAAGTTTTAGAAGTATTGCGCGAACCGCTAGAAAGCGGCCGTATCACAATCTCTCGTGCTGCACGACAAGCAGACTTTCCAGCAAATTTTCAACTTATCGCAGCCATGAACCCATGCCCTTGTGGTTACTTAGGTCACCATAACAACAAATGCAGGTGTACGCCGGACCAAGTCTTACGCTACAAAGCTAAAATTTCAGGCCCCTTGTTAGACCGCATTGATTTACACATAGAAGTTCCAGCACTTAAAGAAGATGAATTGATTAACGCTAACGTAAGCGAAGACTCACAATCAATCAGATACCGTGTCGAAAAAGCTCGTGCAAAACAGCTAACTAGACAAGGTAAATCTAACAATTTGCTAGGCACCAAAGAAATTGAACAATTTTGTATGGTGGAAGATGCTGGCCTAATATTATTAAAACAAGCCATCAGCCGACTAAGCCTATCCGCCAGAGCGTATCACCGGATTTTAAAGGTCGCAAGAACCATTGCAGACTTGGCAGGTGATGACATTATCAAGCCAGCGCATATTGCTGAAGCAGTGCAATATCGTCGCCATGACAAGACGATATAAAGTAAGCGTCCAACCGCACCACCCCAACCCCCACAGAATTTATGCTAACGATTTCCTCAGTGGCAACAACTCATCAATTCGGCTATTGGGCCAGGCAGGTAGTTTTTCTAAAGTATCCTTCAGCCAAGCATGTGGATCTAAGTCGTTCAACTTCGCAGTACCAAGCAAGGTCTGAATCGCCGCCGCTCTTTTGCCAGCACGCTCTGATCCTGCAAACAGCCAGTTCTTTTTGCCAATGGCAATCGGGCGAATAGCATTTTCGACTGGATTATTATCAATCGGTAATAATCCGCTGTCGGCATAACGTACTAACGCAGGCCAGCGCTTGATGCTGTAATCCAGCGCCTTAGCCGACCGACTACCATCAGCAATGGTGACTCTGGTCTGAATCAACCATGCATGCAACGCTTCTAACTTCGGCTTGGCCTCTGCCTGACGCAGTAACAATCTCTCATCAGCATCCTTGCCCTGCGATTGGCGCTCAACGTCATACAATTCACCGATTCTACGTAAAGCTTCACCTGCAATCTTGCTTTGATTCGCCGCATAAAGATCAAAGAACTTCCGCCGTGCATGCGCCAAGCAACCCAGTTCAATCACGCCCTGCGTAAACAGCGCCTTATAACCCGCATAATCATCCACCATAAGATGGCCTTGCCAACCAGCAAGGAAGTTGCGTACATGTATGCCGTGCCGGCCAGGTTGATAGTCAAACACGAGAATGGGTGGCTCAGCCTCCAGCGCATTACTGCGATACGCCCACAGGTAGGCTTTTTTGGTTTTGCCCTGCCCAGGGTCTAATTGTGGCACTGGGGTTTCATCCGCATGCAAGACACACCGTTCTCGTAGCAAATCCGACAGCCTATCGACCAGGGGCTGCAAGGATACACCGACACGACCCACCCATCGCACCACTGTTCTGGCTTTAGCCAGTTTACAGTGGTGGTGATGCCATGAACTGGTATTCTGCCAGCGTAGAGCGCGCTAACGGCACCTGACTACGCGCTGCAATCTGCTCCAACCGATAGAGAGGCAAGTGATCCATGAATTTACTCACCATCACCCAAGTGAGCAAGCCAGGTGCGGCCATGCCGCCGTCAATGATGGCGGCTGGGATCGGTGCAGCCGTAACAGTCTCACAAGCGCGGCAAGCATACTGCGGACGGATGTGATGATGGACAAAGAAGCGTGCGGGCTCTACATCTAATTGTTCTGTGATATCTTCACCAATCTTGACCAGAGCTTTGCCGCATTGACCGCAGGCGCAGGATTCTGGCTCATGACGATGTTCGATACGGGGCAGATGACTGGGTAGTGGTTGGCGACCGGCACCTTGGCGTTTTGCAGGCCGAGGCTTGGCCTCTAACTGCTCAACTTCAACATCCAGCGCAATAATGTCCGTGTTCCAACTCTCTTCAAACAACTCACGCTGTTCTGCAGTGAATTGTTCGCTCTTATTGGCAAAGCGTATGCGTCTGTAATAGGCGAGCTCTAAGGTGAGGGACTGAATTTTAATGGTATCAGTCTTCGCCTTGCTGACGAGACTACGATTGCCTTCAATCAGGTTTTTATTGGATTCAGCTAAATCTTTGTTGGCTTGAAGCACACTTGTTACCCATTCCGTCAAGGCTGGATTGAGCTTAAACTGAGCGAGTTCTGGCGGCAATTGATCGGTTAAATCCATGGTAGTATTTTAACATTTAAACGCCTAGAAAGCCAGTAAGTACGTGGCTTTAAGCCTATTTACACGAGTGTTTTGACGGGAGTTTTAGTGACGGGCTTACCGTTTTTACTGCCAATAAATTGCTGTCAAACTTGCCAGTGCGAGGGCGGTGTTGCCTTGAGTCTTTGCCAATCGACGCCTGTCATTATCCTAAAAAAAGCAGTTAGCCTGCCTCCAGCGTGAAGATCCGCGCGTAAATTGGCGGCGGTCGGCGCGTTATTTTGGAGACGATATAGGCTAGCAGGACATGCCAGG
>Ga0265593_1001344_pt1 | contig 11479 bp, 10 predicted proteins | sample saktaG_8_FD_190136 | JGI IMG/M metagenome (GOLD analysis project Ga0265593, IMG submission 190136) | Saline water microbial communities from Sakinaw Lake, British Columbia, Canada - sak_2011_5_24_36m | ecosystem: Environmental > Aquatic > Non-marine Saline and Alkaline > Saline ...
TTTAAAATCGGTGAGTGCTTGTATTAGGTAGTCTGCGTGTTGTCCTCTAAGGGCAGGAAAAGCGGCTGGTTTGTTACCTTCACCTAAGGGGCCATGGCAGGCAATGCAGGCTGATACTTCACGAGTTAAGTCACCATTTCTGTATAAGTCAGCGCCTTGGTCGATAAGCGTGGCCAGTTTTTTAGGTGCATTGACATCGTCTTCATCGTCCGCCAGCGGCATCGTATTTTTGGACAGTGTTTGGCTGGCATAATAAGCGGAAATGTCGGTCATGTCGTCATCAGATAGTGTCATGGCAATAGAGGACATCATGGCGTTTTTTCTGCTGCCATTTTTGAATGCTTGTAATTGTTTTATTAAATACGACTCGTGTTGTTGTGCAAGCTTAGGGAATGTTGATACCATGCTGTTTCCCTGTTCCCCATGACAGCTTGCACAGGACGCAGATTTTTCTAAGCCTGCATGAGTCGTTTCTGCGTGTAAGCCAGTAACAGCAAATATAAGGGTAAGTGCTAGCCACGTTTTTTTCATCAGATTCCTCCAGTGGAATAATGAATGGATAAGATAGCCGTTAAATGACTGGCCGATTAAATGCCGTCAATTTTACCTTAATTAGTCCGCTTAGGCGAGGTAGTGATGAATCCGATTTACACACAAGCTAAATTTATTAACAGTTCGCCACATTTAAAAAATACACCCGCTGATCAGGGCTTAGAGGTTGCCTTTGCCGGGCGATCAAATGCAGGTAAGTCCAGTGCCATTAATGCCTTAACACGGCAGAATTCTTTAGCGCGAACCAGTAAAACGCCTGGTCGGACGCAGATGTTAAATTTTTTTGAAATTAACGCCACAACACGTTTTGTTGATTTACCTGGTTATGGTTATGCACGCGTTCCGTTAGAAGTTAAAAAAGAGTGGCATAAATTAATGGAGGCTTATTTACGTCATCGTAAGTCGTTGTGCGCGATAGTGTTGGTCATGGATATTCGTCATCCCTTGACTGACTACGATAAACAAATGATCGAATGGTGTGAGCATGTTCAGTTACCGATTCATATTTTGTTAACTAAATCTGATAAACTGGCTTTTGGTGCCGCTAAAGGTACGTTGTTGCAGATTCAAAAAACCTTAGGGCAGGTTTCAGTGCCGCTCTCGGTACAATTATTTTCTGCCTTGAAAAAAACGGGTATTGACGATGTGCATTTTGCGTTAGACAGATTTTTTTCAGCTGAGAAAATAGTGCAAGAGCAGTCTGATTTGGGCGAGTAGTCATTCGGCCTTGGTCTGAAAAATTATTTAAGATAAAAATAACTTCGTTAATCTATTGGTTTTCTCAATTTTGATACTAAAATTATGAGTTGTGGACGTTAATAATCCTTATCGAATACGAAAAAATGGATTGCACTTTCAAACAAATTCTAAGTATGATTGTTGTTTGTATCGTCTGTAAAAGCATAACTTGGGGGAGAAATGGAAATAACACTTGAACTACTTCAGAAAAAAATTCTGATTGTAGATGATGCGCCATCGATACGCTCGTTAACAAAAGCTATTCTTCGTGAAGCTGGTTTCACGCATGTTTTTGATGCACAAGATGGAAATGAAGCGTTGGCTTTAATGAAAAAAGTTAAGATTAACGTGGTCATTTGTGATTGGAATATGCCCGGTATGACTGGGCTGGAATTATATAATGCGGTCAAGCTTGATCCAAAAATGCCAACGCCGCCTTGGATAATGCTAACGTCTTCATCTGAAGGCAATAAAGTAAAAGAGGCTATTCAAGCGGGCATTACCTCTTATATTATTAAGCCATATAAGCCAGATAATTTATTGAAGCAGGTGATAGGTAAAATTAGCGCAACCTAATTTTAGGTGTACATTAAGCAAATTATCAATTAGAAGACGTTGATCAATTTGCTTAGTTGAAGAGGTAAAGCGTGATGTCTTGTTAAAATAATTCTATGTTATCCATGTCTTCCATCTCAATAGCTCGTCGATCTTTTTCGGCAATGGCTTCTTCTTTTGTTTTTCCTTGAAGAATGGCGTCAAACATCATTTTTTCAGATTCCATCGTGTATTTTGAGCGAACTTTATTTTGCAGTTTAAGCCATTCTTCTGGGTTATAAATATGATCAGGGCGTTCAATTAACGTTGATAATCCCACTAAGTTTAACGTTACATGCTGCAAACATTGCACCATTCGGTCATAAAACTGAAAGGCAATGACAGAGCTTTGTATTTTTTCAGATGTTTCCGCGCAACTCGCCAGTGCTTTGTCTCGCATCGCATTAGGCTCCATTTCCAATAAATAATTATTAATAATGGTCATGTGATCTGCTAACGAGGTAAATGACTCTGTTAGCGTGTTGACAGATAAATCGCCTTCTTTCATTAAATCGTCAACTTGGGCTGCTGCTAAAGTAAGCAGTTTGACGGTTTCTCGTATCTGGCTCCAGTCAAGGTCAGGTTTATTTGAAGAGGAAGCGAACATATTTAATATCCAGTATTGTTTGTAGTGAGGTGTGTAAGCAATTTTGCATTAAGTGCGTAGTGTTAATTGCGTACATTAACAAGGTAAAGACACATTCAAATAGTATCGATTATACGTCATGAGCTTGGGTATTTATGGTTTAAATTAGTGTTTACTGATTTTTAATTGTTTGATTAAGAGGTCAGTAATTCGGTAATAAGTAAGGTTTATAACTTCATGGCACTTAAATTAGGGTGCTCTAAGGGGCGAATTCCTAAGGGCCAGTGCAATGTGCGTTCAGCTTCTAAAATAGGGAGGTCATTAATGCTGGCATAGCGACATTGCATTAAGCCCTGTTCATTAAATTCCCAATTTTCATTGCCATAAGATCGGAACCAAGCGCCTTCATGAGTATGCCATTCATAAGCAAAACGAACGGCAATGCGATTGTCAGCAAACGCCCATAATTCTTTTATCAATCTGTAGTCTAGTTCAGTAGCCCATTTGCGCTGTAAAAAAGCAATAATTTCTTCGCGACCATTAATAAATTCTGAACGATTACGCCAGTTGCTGTTTAAAGTATAAGCTAAGGCTACCTTTTCTGCATCACGAGTGTTCCAAGCGTCTTCAGCCATGCGAACTTTTTGGCTTGCGGTAGACAAGGTAAATGGCGGGATGGGTGGGCGTAATGGTAAGGTAGGTGTCATAAGAGATTGTTATAATATATTAAAGGTTAATTTTAAGCGTGGTGCGTTACAGTCAATAATACATTTTATGCTAGTTACATTAAGAAATTATGAGAAAAAATTTTTTTGTTATTGATAAGGTAAATGGTTAAATGCTCAGTTAGGTATTATTAATGTAATAGTATTGTAGATTCAGTTGTTTTTCTTCACTTTATTTATTTTTACGGGTAAATAAAGAGATATTTTTTAATGATATTACGCACTTTTAGTTATGAAAATTGGTAAGCTTTATATTATTTCAGCGCCTTCTGGGGCAGGTAAAACCAGTTTAGTGAGGCAGTTGCGTGCAGATTTATCTGGATTGGGCGTGTCGGTTTCCTATACAACGCGTGCTATGCGTAAGGGAGAAGTGCATGGTCACGATTATAATTTCGTGTCTTATGATGAATTTCATGCCATGTTGTCGCAAGGTGCTTTTTTAGAATATGCACAGGTGTTTGATAATTTTTACGGGACGGCATGTGTGTCTGTGGAAGAAAAATTACAGCAGGGCTTGGATGTGATTTTAGAAATAGATTGGCAAGGTGCGCAACAAGTAAAGCGATGGCATCCTGCGTGTATTAGTGTGTTTATTTTGCCTCCTTCGTTGGTGGTTTTAGAGCAACGTTTAACCGCACGAGGACAAGATGAGGCGCAGGTGATTGCTCGACGTATGCAGGATGCAGTTGCTGAGATCAGTCATTACAAAGAATTTGATTATGTCATTGTAAATGATGTTTTTGATGAGGCGTTAATGCAATTAAAGGCCATCATTATTAGTCAGCGTCTTGTATTGATTAGGCAGGAAGCTGTGTTGCAGTTTTTATTAAAGTCATTACAGGCGTAAGCTTGATTTTTTAACATAAATCATCTGGTAAATTTAAATTATTTTATATATGAAACATATTCCAACGGTTGGTTTTATTAGTTTGGGCTGTCCAAAAGCATTGGTTGATAGTGAAAAAATTTTAACTGGCTTGCGAACAGAAGGGTATGCCATCTCATCAACGTATCAGGATGCAGATATTGTGGTGGTTAATACCTGTGGATTTATTGATGCAGCAGTGGAAGAGTCGTTAGATAGTATCGGTGAGGCCATTAAAGAGCATGGGCGGGTTATTGTTACGGGGTGTTTAGGGGCGCGCGAAGCTGATATTAGAGCGCGTCATCCACAGGTACTGCAGGTTACCGGTGCGCATGCTTATGAGGAAGTGATGGCAGCGGTGCATACACATTTGCCTCCTAGGCATGATCCTTTTGTCAGTTTAGTTCCGCCGCAGGGGATTAAGTTAACCCCCTCGCATTATGCGTATTTAAAAATATCAGAAGGCTGTAACCATCGTTGTACCTTTTGTATTATTCCTTCGTTGCGAGGCGATTTAGTTAGCCGACCCTTAGACGATGTATTGCTTGAGGCAGAAAAATTAGTCGCCGCAGGCGTGAAAGAGCTTTTGGTGGTGTCTCAAGATACCAGTGCGTATGGACTTGATCTTAACTATCAAGCGGTGAATTGGCGTGGGCAATCGGTGCAAACACGTTTTTATGAGCTAGCTGATAAATTAGGTGAATTAGGCTGTTGGGTGCGTATGCATTATGTGTATCCTTATCCTCATGTAGATAAAATTATTCCATTAATGGCTGAAGGTAAGGTGTTGCCTTATTTAGATATTCCCTTCCAGCATGCGAATAATCGTCTCTTAAAATTAATGAAACGTCCGGCAGCAAGTCAAAATAATTTAGAAAGAATTAATGCTTGGCGTGCACTATGTCCTGAAATAACATTACGCAGTACCTTTATTGTTGGTTTTCCTGGCGAGACGGAGGAAGAATTTACTGAGTTATTGGCTTTTCTTACGGAAGCGCGTTTAGATCGGGTAGGGTGTTTTGCGTATTCACCGGTGCAAGGTGCAGTGGCAAATGATTTGCCCAATGCGGTGCCAGAAGAGATAAAGCAAGAACGATTAGCAAGGTTTATGGCACTTCAAGCTAAGATTAGTGCAGAGTGCTTACAGCAACGCGTTGGCAGAATTGAAACAGTGCTTGTAGATGAGGTCGTTGCAGAGGGTGCGGTCGCCAGAAGTAAAGCAGATGCGCCAGAAATTGATGGGCAGGTTTTTATTGATGGTGCCACGCACTTAACCGTGGGGGAATTTGTAACAATTGAAATTGAAGAGGCAGATGAACATGATTTGTGGGGACATTTGGTGTAACGAAGGCCAAATGAAAAAAGCAAATATCCGGTGAATAAAACAAAAAAAACCCAGTTGTTACGCTGGGTTTTTTTATTTACGACTTTAACTTAAAGTGCGATTGAGCTAGAAACTTTTTGTTTTGATCCATCTGGATCATCCATACAACCAGCCAAACCAACAATCATTAATGCCATAGCTAAAAGTGCTAATATTTTTTTCATAATTTATCCTCCAAAAGGTTTTAACTTATTTTATTTATTGTGCGTCAATCAATGAAAGCACGGGTGAATTTATATCATGACTGGAATATCGATGCAATAATAAAAGTCATCTAACTGTGTTAGCGCTTTAGAGTGAATTGATGTCATTGGGTAAATGGTAAATGATTTTATTATCCTGCCACTGAGCATCGCCAATGCTTAGCCAAGGTGACGAAAAGTTCTTATGTAGTTGATCGTAAACCCAGTAATTTGGTGCGTTAATTTTTTTAAGATGAATATGAAAGACTGTTGTATTTAAATTTAAGCCCAAGTGTTGTCCCCAAAAAGCAGTCACTTTCATAATAAATTTATGCAGGCGCGCATTGTCAATAGTGGGTGTTACGGCAATATTTGCCCACATAGACTGGACGCGCCCCCAATTGGGCGCAAGCAGTCGGCCTTGTTCATTAACAAAAGGCAGCCAGTTTTCTTTACCATTTGTATCGGTGTAGGTAATGGCAAGAATTCGATCATAACCCTTGAAGTGATCGTGCAAATATAATGCGTGTGGTGCAATCCCTAAAAAGGTCTGTGAGATGCTAAGTAGTGCATTGCTGGCTTGAGTTAAGGGAATTGTTATGGCGTTGGGCTGTTGTTTTAAGTCTAGTCGGTAAATGATGCCATAATGCACGGTGCTATTTAATTGCAAAACAAGAAGAGCAATAATGATTTTTGATAATTTACGGGCGAAGTTTTTAGGCTTGTGGGTGGCGAAGTTTTCAAATAAGTAATAGTAGAGTGTGTTCTCTTGGTAGGGCGATATTACCAAACAGGTCTCAGTGCAGAGGGTACGTTGACGATTATCGGCAATCGCGCGGTATTTATTTTTTGCCAACGAATAGATGCCAGGTAGTTTTAAAAAAACACTCGCAGGATAGGTGTAAATCATGTGGAAGCCGATTTGGATATATGTATCTACGCCAGCATAAACTTGCTGCTGTTGGTCTACAGCGTATAAATCAGTTAATAACGTAGCAAGGTTAAGATGCTTAAGCGCGGAGTGTGATGCAGAAAATTCTTGAGCGCTTCGAAAATCAATGCGTTTGAACAGGTCAAAGTGATTAAGTATCGTTACGGTGCGATTGCATAACGGGCATTGTTGATCATAAAAAACCGTTAAGCTGGGTTGCTTGGCCGTACAACGTTGGCGAAGTGCTTGCCACCATTCATGTGGAATTAAGAGGCTATAAAAAATAAGCATCCCCAAACCAAACGGATAAATATTTAAGGACAGTGTTATGCCCAAGTGCAGTCCTGCACCAATGAACAAATAAACGAAGCGTAATGTCTTATGCCAAAATAAAAATAAAAAGGTAAATTGAAAAACTAAAATAGTGTAGCCAATGGTTTTTTGTAAGGACTCATTGTTTAGAAAAAAAGACATATCTAACGCTGAAACATAGTAGGGCTGTGTAGAAGGTAGCCACGCTCCTAAGCCATTACGCCAATGTTCGGCAAACATTTTGTGGACGGATGAGTCGAGGTATAAAAGGCCTAGGCAGAAAAAAACAGGTAAGTAATAGCTTAGGATAGAAACAGTTGGGGCGGGGAGTATTTTACGATTGAACGGTACGGATAATTTTTTGCGAAGATTATCGAAAGATAATGCTTTGTCACCAGGCATGAAAAGTAAAAAACAGCCTGCACCAATCATAAATAAATCAAAGCCACCATCAAAGTCGCGCTGCATTGAGGTGAAGTTAACAAAAATAAGCCAAAAAATATAATTACTGGTTACTGCAAATTGATAGCGATAACCCGTGATGATGCAGCAAGCTATTATTGCCCAAAATGTTAAAAAAAGCCCAAGCATGGGAAATTCAACATCAATAAAAGGGATTGGGTCAAAAATCAAGTGGCGGAAATAATAAAGAAAGAGGATTTCTTGTAACGTAATGATGCCGTAAAGCATTCTAAATAAGCCAATGCCGGTGGCGGGTACCTGTTGATTTAACAGCTTTAAGCTTAGTGCGTAGATGAATTTATACATTTAAACATTTAAAAAGTAGGGTAAATGAGTAAATTATAAAATAAATTCGTGAGGATGGTTTGAAAGTTTGGATCAGTAAGTGTGAAAAAGCCGCTTTTACCTAAAGATAATAGCGGCTTTTATTGGTTTGAAATTAGCCGTAGCTTATTTCTCGTCGTCTGGGTGCTCAGCGAATACCCATTTTGCTAAGAAATAAACAGCGCCGATAACAACAACCGCACCAACCATTCCAGCTGGTTCTTTTAACATTGAAGTGAGATCTAAGATGAACCCCATGAGATGTCCTACCTGTATTTTTGTATTTTAGAAATTGCTATTCATAGCAAATGGAAGCCACATAATACTTTAGAGGAAACTAAAGTCAAGGTTAAATGTACAGTAAATGAACACTTAGCGTCTGTTTCATAGGTAAAAATTTTTAATTAATATATTGTTCTTATAGTGTATTTTTGCTTTTTATAGAGGATCTTATTGTGCTAAAAATGCAGCCAGTTACTGAAAAATAACATTAATTTTATTAGTGTTTGGTTTTGAAGATTGCAGTAATATCCTGAAAATAAAGGCGTGCTTAGATATGTATGACGATGCCCCTGTGCTAACGTCACGTTATATGATTATTGACTTGAAAATTTAAAGCTCGATAGCGGCTGTGGTATAGTTTAAACTTCTTATTTCTAAGCTTAATTCAGAGTAAAAGGGTGGGGGAATATGAAAAATTATATAAAATTAGCGTTGGTTATCATCGCTTTGCTTGGGCACAGTGTCTTTGCAGATGTTGTCTTGAAAGATAAGGCGGACATTTTAGGTAAATGGAAGCTTACTTCTGAAGCAACAAAAATTGACGGAGAGAAAAAACAAGTTAAGGTTGAGTGGGATTTCAAAAGCGATGGAACCTTGCTAACAACATCGACTGATTCAGTAGGTCGAACCAAAGAAATGAAAATTGCAGTTAAATATTCGATTGAAAATGGCGAAATAAAAAAGCAAACGAAGCCAGGACAAGAAAAATATGAGTCATGTAAAGTGCTTGAAAAAGATGGCAATAATATGGTTCTGAAATGTATGTTTCTTTTTTATTTTTTAACAAAAATATAATTACAAGAAGGGTATAACAATGATTGGTGCGATAGTAATGATTTTTGCGGCAATATGGCTTTATCAGTCAGCAATAAAAGCCGGAACAACAAATGTTGTGTTATGGGTAGGCGGCTGTATGGCTATTTATTTAGCGTCTCAAGTTGTCTTAATTGATGCAAACGTGTTCTTTTTAGAGTTATTTAGAAGCAGTGAAGGCGGAGCTGATTACGAGCGTTCTTTAGCGAGTGTTGGTGACAGAAAAAATGAAGGTGGATTTCAAGGTGCAGGCGGTATTTTAGCGTCTTTGTTTATGGAACTAATGCCACCTGTCGTTGGTTTTTTAATTGTTGCATTCATTCGTTTAAAATTTATTGTAAAAGAAGCGTTCACCATTGGTAATTTGTTTTCAGGTATTCCAACTTTTTTTAAGGATACTTTTAACAAAATGATTACAAGTTTAAAGCAAGGAATTAAATCGTAAATTTCCGAAAATTTATGGTTGATGTGAATAAAATAAAAAGCCCAAGTTTACTTCTTGGGCTTTTTTTTTAATAACATAGAATGGTAATTAATATTACCTTACCCTAAAATAGTTGAAACAAGCAAAATAATACTCATAACAAAAAGTGCTGTAAAAAGTATTCCTGCAATAATAAAGTATTTTAACGAGCCTTCTTTAAAGTCTTGTTCTCTGTTTTTATTGCTTTGTACGCCAATAAAAGCCGCAATAACGCTTTTAAAAATTTGAAAAAAAGATTGTTTTGACACGGTATCCTCCAGAATGGTTTGGTATGCACTAAGCAATTATAAGCTAACCTAATTTTTAACTTTATTTGAAAAAACTATGACTAGAACAGAATTATTTATACAGCAATTAGCGCAACGTATTTTATTTCTTGATGGTGCAATGGGCACGATGATTCAGGGCTACAAGCTGGATGAAAAAGATTATCGTGGAACCCGTTTTGCCGAATGGAATGTTGATTTAAAAGGAAATAATGATCTATTGTCGTTGACACAGCCGGATATTATTAAAGCTATTCATGGTGCTTATTATGAAGCAGGATCGGATATTGTTGAAACCAATACTTTTAATTCAACAACCATTGCGATGGCTGATTATGAGATGGAGTCATTGGCTTATGAAATGAATGTCGCGTCAGCGCAGTTAGCTCGAAGTGTTGCCGATGAATACACCTTAAAAACCCCTGATAAACCACGTTTTGTGGCAGGCGTGTTAGGGCCAACCAATCGCACGGCATCAATGTCACCAGATGTAAATGATCCTGGTTTTCGTAATATCTTCTTTGATGACTTAGTACGTGCTTATGCTGAAGCAGCACAAGGATTAATCGATGGCGGTGCGGACACGCTCCTTATTGAAACTATTTTTGATACCTTAAATGCAAAAGCAGCTATTTTTGCCGTAGAACAAGTCTTCGAAAAAATTGGCTACACCTTGCCCGTTATGATTTCAGGCACGATTACAGACGCATCAGGACGCACTTTGTCTGGTCAAACAGTGACTGCATTTTGGCATTCACTTAAACATGTTAAGCCTATTTCCTTTGGATTTAACTGTGCGTTAGGCGCAAAAGAGTTACGTCAGCACATTGATGAATTATCAGGTATTGCAGACACGCATGTTTCAGCGCATCCCAATGCAGGCTTGCCCAATGAGTTTGGTGAATATGATGAATCCCCTGAAGCCATGGCACAAGAAATTGCCGATTGGGCGGCCAGTGGCTATTTGAATATTATTGGCGGTTGCTGCGGTACATCGCCAAGTCATATCAAAGCCATTGTTGAAGCTGTTAAGCATTACCCGCCTCGTAACGTGCCAATGCTTGAAAAACGCTGTCGCTTAGCAGGTTTAGAAGCCATGTCTATTGGCCCAGAAACATTGTTTGTTAACGTTGGCGAACGTACTAACGTTACAGGTTCGGCTGCATTCAAGCGCTTAATTATCGACGGTGATTTTGAAACAGCACTAGAAGTAGCCAAGCAGCAAGTTGAAAGTGGTGCACAAATTCTTGATATCAACATGGATGAAGGCATGTTGGAATCCAAAGAGGCAATGGTACGATTTTTACTATTGATAGCCTCTGAGCCAGATATTGCCAAAATACCCATTATGCTTGATTCCTCAAAATGGGATATTTTAGAGGCTGGTTTAAAATGTATTCAAGGCAAAGGTATTGTTAATTCTATCTCGTTAAAAGAGGGGGAAGCCGCCTTTATAAAGCACGCTAAACTTGTTCGACGTTACGGGGCTGCGGTAATCGTGATGGCTTTTGATGAACAGGGTCAGGCCGATACCAAAGAAAGAAAAATAGAAATTTGTCAACGTGCTTACAAAGTTTTGGTAGAGCAAGTAGGCTTTCCAGCAGAAGATATTATTTTTGACCCCAATATTTTTGCCGTCGCAACGGGTATCGATGAACACAATAATTATGGTGTTGATTTTATTGAAGCAACACGAGAAATCAAACGAACCTTACCTCATGCGTTAATTTCTGGTGGAGTATCAAACGTATCATTTTCATTCCGAGGCAATAACCCCGTGCGTGAAGCTATTCACGCGGTATTTTTATACCATGCCATTCATGCGGGCATGTCAATGGGGATTGTTAATGCAGGACAATTAGCTATTTATGCAGATATTCCAGAAGATTTACGCGAAGCAGTGGAAGCGGTCATTCTTAATCGGCATGATGGCAGTGGGACAGAAAAATTACTGATCTTGGCAGAAAAATACCGAGGTG
>Ga0265593_1001345_pt1 | contig 11478 bp, 14 predicted proteins | sample saktaG_8_FD_190136 | JGI IMG/M metagenome (GOLD analysis project Ga0265593, IMG submission 190136) | Saline water microbial communities from Sakinaw Lake, British Columbia, Canada - sak_2011_5_24_36m | ecosystem: Environmental > Aquatic > Non-marine Saline and Alkaline > Saline ...
TAGGCTTCGTCGATCTGTCGCAGGCTGTGGTCGCTCAGTTGCATGGAGGGGCGAGTAAGTTCAAAATATTGGGATCATTGTGAACCAATTAATCGAAATTTGCGATAGGGAGGTGATTGTTTACATTGGCACCACGAAAAGCAATGAGCAAAGTGCCATAAGCACAGCAAAGACCTTGGCGTTTTGATGGGGCGACAAACGTGAAATTTGTATCTTCATGATTTCCTCTCTTTAAAGGTATTGGGTGCTGCGGAAGTAAAGCGACGCAAAACTCCCTCTTCCTCCTGGGAGATGGTTGGGGTGAGGGCAATCGAATGTCGCTTTACTTCCGTATCCATCTATATTACGACAACTGCGGCGGCTTGGTCATGCCGGAACGCTCTAACGGATGATTATATCGTTTCCGCAGTCCCCGTGGGAATGCATGCAGTGGCGTTCCGCGCCACAAAACCACCCGAGCGGTTCAACCGCTCACGCCTGAACTCGGGCGCAACGGAAGCCAGCGCCGTCGCTGTAGTACCGGTTGTCGGGCCGGTGGCCGTAACGGGACGCAGAACGGCAGCCCCTCGCGTTGATGTCCCAAGACCCGCCGCGAACCACACGGGCCGCGCCAGTCTCGGCAGACTCCCAAGCACTGCCATCCGTGGGTGCGCCTTTGTAATCGCCATGCCAGGCATCCTGCACCCATTCCCTGACATTGCCGTGCATTTCATGCAATCCCCAATCATTCGGCGGCAATGACTTGACCGGAACTGTTTTTACCCGGTATTGGCCTTTCTTGTCTCCGGAATAGGGGCGGCTGCCGTCATAGTTGACTTGTTCCGGGGTGATGTTGCCACCGAAGCTGAACGGGGTTTGCGTCCCGGCCCTACAGGCATATTCCCATTCGGCCTCAGATGGCAAGCGGTAGCCATGGCCGGTCTGCTGACTCAACCAAGTGCAATACGCTTGCGCGTCGTGCCAAGACACGTTGATGACCGGGCGATTGTCCCGGCCCCAGCCTTGATCATCAAGTAATTCCTGCTGAGTGTTATGGCAAAACAGGTCGTAGTCGGCAAACGTCACCGCACAGACCCCCAGCGCAAATGGGCTTTGGATGATCACCTCATGTTGCGGACCTTCATCGTCAAACCGTTCCGGCTCATCGGGCGGCGAACCCATCATAAATTTGCCCGAAGGAACCACCACCATCAACGGCCCTTCGCCGCCTATCTTTAATGTGTCGCGGAAGGTTTGGTCGGGGATGAGAGGGTTTGCCGGGGGTGTTTGGATGGCCCGTAGGTCGGCATCACTATGCCGACTCTCATCAATCGCGCCATCGGCGGCAAGGGGTTGCCGCCCTACCCCTAAATGCTCCCTGAGCGCAGCCAACAATTGGGCCAAACCGGGATGGTCCGGCTCGCCTGTCCATCCAATCATGTCCGCCGTTTGGATGCGGCTAAAGCCATAGGGAAATTCCACCGATTCAATAAAGGCGGGGAATAAAATAGTGTGACGTCTGCCGTAATCGGCTTCCTCCAACACAAAATCGCTGTCTCTGGACCGGGCCGACCACAACGCCACCACGGCTTTGGCGGCATGAAGCTGATGCTCGATTTCTTGATGCCAGCGCCGCCCGACTTGGGTTTGCACATCCAAATAGACCGTCCAACCCTCCGCCTGCAAGCTTTCGGTAAGCTGCCTGGCTATCGCGCCGTCGGTCCTCGAATAGCAGATGAATATGTCGCTCATGCCCTGTGCTTGTCTCAACCATGGAGGGTGGGCGTTTATTTTACCATGACCATGTGATGGTAACGGCGGCATCCATGGAGGTGCCAGCAATTCTCAGTTTGGCGTAAACCCTTGGAAGTTCCGACATCTCAGTACCAAAACAGTAAAAAAAGGTTTCACGCAACGACGCAACGAAGAGCCACTTTACGTTGCGCCGTTGCGCCGTTGCGTGAGGTTTTCTTTTGGGACGATGACATCCCAATGACTAAGCCATAGTGCTTCAGGCCATAATGAGAATTGCTGTAGAGGTGCGCGGCCCGCATCCTACGCGGCTATTGGATTTGCACCAGCCCGCCCGCAGCGGCGGCTTGGCGGTTGTCCCATTCCGCCGCCGTGTACGTTTTGACGCTGAAGGCATGCAGCGCGCCGGAGGCAAGCCACGGGGTCACCGGGGCCAGAACCTTCTGCTGGCGCTTGACCAACGACAGGCCATGGAATTCTTCGCTCACCACGATGGCGGAAAAATTACAGCCTTCGCCTTCCAGATAGACTTGCGCCTCGGGCATGGCCGCTTCAATCGCCTGTTGGATTTCAATTGACATAGGCGAAAGGTGTCCCGATGGATTGCAGCACGGCGACCGCCTTGGCGGAGAAGCCGCATTCGGGTTTGTCCGGCACGCCTTTCATGTAGAGGAACACCGGGTTGGCTTCGATTTGTTCGCGGATTTTGTCTTCGGTTTTCATAAGGTTTCCAGGGTGATTTTTGATGTTTTGAAACCAAGACCGACTTAGGTTTAAACCTAAGCCGGTCTTGGTTACGTTGGAGGTGTCAACGAGGCTACAGCAAATACGGCCTGGCGATCCATCGCCGCAGCACGGTCGTGTCCCGTTCCGGCAGGTAGGCGTAGTCCTTCATCAAATCCCGGTGAACCGATTCGCCGACATGGGGCGAGACCTGGCCCTTCACCATGTAGAAGAACCAGGCGAAGGGATAGCCGGCCTGGCCGTCGAAGCGGCCAATCAGTGTGGCAAGCGCCTTGCCCTTCTTGGCATCGGGGCTTTCCAGCCGGGGCACGTCGCGCTTTTGGTTGCGCACCACGTCCACGTTCATGATTTGCTCGCCATGCTTGCCCTTGTGCTGGTTCAGGCGCACGCTCCAGTGCTTGCAAAAAATGGCTTGCTGGCCGGCGCTGCTGGCGTTCCAGTCGTCCATGAAGCGCTGGGCCGGGTGGCGATCCGCCCGGTGCCGGTCGAGTTCGTTCATGAACAGGGCCACTTCGGTCTTGCGGCGGTAGGTGTAGCGCGACGCGCCGACGGCAAACGGCTCGGCCTTCAACGGATCCAACGGGTCGATCAATTCCTCCAGGCCGTCGGGCGGGCTGTCGACATCAATGAGATAGCGGTCGGCCACTTCCTGGGTCTTGTCCACCTCGATCTGCACGAAATCCTCCGCCCTGGCACCGGTCCGCGCCACCAGGTACAGGGTCGCGCCCTTGTGGCGGGTGCCGAGGAAGCTCTCCTCTTCGCAATAATCCAGCAAGGTGTTGAAATTCTGACCGCACTCGATGAAGGTTCGTTCCGCCCACTCGTTCAAATCGTTGGCAATGCGTGTGCCGTCCGGCTTGATGACGCCGCCCAGGCGGTACCATTCGTGGCCGACCCGCGCCAATTGCAGGGGGTAGTCGGGGTAGGCTTTCTGGATGCGCTCGACCAGTGCGTCGTCGCCCGCGCTGGAGGGCGTTTCCTTGCAAATCCTGCCCAGCGCATGGCCGTTGAAGCGGTTGGACTGGGGCGGCTCCCGCCATTCGAGGTCAAGTTCCGGGTTAATCATCGTCGACCACCTCCGCCAACACCAAGCCGGTCGCATGGCCGGTTTCCGTGGTGAACTTCATGCAGTGCTCGCGCCCGTCCACTAGGTAGACATTGAAGCCGGGACGGCTGGAGTAAGGCTCGTGGACGCCCACATCATCGTCCATGCAGTGGGTGAAGTGGATTGTCGGATAGGCTGCCCTAAGCCCGGCGATGGATTGACTGGACAAGCCGGTTGTCGCCAATTCCGCAGCGATGGCTTCGATGGTCTGGGCGTCGATCATCCTGCTTCCTCCTCCGCCAAGTATTCCGAATCGAAACGCACACGCTCGCGGGCGGAAACTCCGATGATCTTGGCCAGCCACGGCGGCGGGCTGCCGCCTAGGATGGTTTGCAAATCGGTCAACACGTCGCGGGCTTCAGCCTCTTCCGCCCGCTTCATCGGGTAAACCCCCGCCTTGATCACCTTGGCCGCCGCCGGCCCGCCGATGGACACCACGTACAAGACCTGGCAATCCTTGATTAAATCGGCGCGGAAGGCGTTGCGGTCATCCGCCTCCTCCGCACCCATCCCGGAGCGGACATCGACCAAGCGCAATTCGCCCTTGCTCACTTGATAAACCAGGAAGCGGAGGCAAGAGCCGAAATGCCCGTCCATGCGATCGGTGCTGTTGGAGGCAATCGCCACGCGGATCGACCCCGGCATGTCGCCTTCGGCGTAGGCCAAGGGTTCGGGCAGGCCGGCGTCGGCCGCCTCGCCCCACAGGATGCGCACGGCCTCCTTGTAGTGGGGGATCGACACCTCGCCCAGGTGCTCAGTGTCCTCCTCGCCGTCCGGGCTGCCCAGGCCGGTCTTCAGTTGGGTCACGGTGACATGGCTGAGTTTTTCCGCCGTCAACGGGGAACCCAGCTTTTCGACCAGCACATCCAGCAAATGCCTGGCACTGACATCCGGCAAGGCACGGGCCGCCAGGCCGATGCGCAAGGCTATTTCACGGGCAAGAACGGTTGTGGTCATGTTCAACCTCTTTTGTGTTGTTGCAGTGTGGCCATCAGGCCGCAATGCCGTTCATACAAGCCGTTTGCGTTTGGCGCACCACTCATGTCGGCAAAGGGTTGCCGACCTACGGCAATATAATTTTTCATGATCGCCGTGACGACATAAAGACGCAGGGCTGCCCGGTCAGTCGCCGCCGCCGGCCCGCTTGGCCCGCAAGGTGATTGGTAATTTGGGCGGGGCGATGGGTTCCAGATAAAACTTCTGCCCGTCCCCCAGCGTCACTTCCCCGCCCCACTTCTCCGGGGTATCGAATTCCAAGGATTCGATGGTTTCTTCCAAATCCTTTTTTGGCACATAGAATATGAGCCTGTCGTCATTCTTGCCTTTGCTAATCATCACTTCGGGCATAACTTTCTCCAGTGGATTCTCGTTCCCAAGCTCCAGCGTGGTAACGAGCAGTCTTGGAAGCTCTGCTTCCTGTGACATAAGCAAGCTAGGGCTTGCAAGGCATGGGTTCCCAACCTGGAGGTTGGGAACCGGCATATGGCAGCGGACTAACGCACCAGGTCGTAGTTGTAGTCCGTCGTGCCCATGCCCCGGGTCTCGTCGTCGAGGCGCTCCAGCACCGCGTTGACGATGGTGGTCAGCATGGTCATCGCGCCCTCGTAGCCCAGCGTGGTCTGGCGGTGCAGGTGGTGCCGGTCGAAGATCGGGAAGCCGATGCGGATCAGCGGCACTTCAAACTCTTCGCCTTTGTACAAGGTGTCGCGCTGGATGAACTTGCCGTAGGAGTTGCCGATCATGAAGTCCGGCTTGTCGGTGAACACCAGCGAGCGCATGTGCCAGAGGTCGCGGCCCATGTGGACTTCGCAATTCGCGCCGTAGGGCGAGGCTTTGAGGATTTCCTCCACCGCCTTTTTCCAGCGCTTGTTGGCGTGGTGGCAGAGGATGTGGGTCGGCTCCGCGCCCAGTTCCAGCAGGAATTTGACCATCCCCATCACAAAGTCGGCATCGCCCCACAGGGCGAACTTCTTGCCGTGCAGCCATGAATGGGAGTCGGTGATCATGTCCACCAGCCGGCCGCGCTCGACTTCCAAAGAGGCGGGGATCGGCCTGCCGGTGATTTCGGACACCTTCATCAGGAAGTCGTCGGTCCACTCCAAGCCCATCGGGATGTTCAGCTTGGGCACCTCGTGTTTCCAAGTGCCTTCGACCAGCTTCTTGGTCTTCTCCAACTGCCATGGCTGCAACAAGAGGGTGTTGAAGGCATTCGGCGCGTCCTTCAGCTCATCCTGGGTGGTGCCGCCCGCGTACATGCGGAACTGGCCGTCGGCGGGGGTGTCCAGCACTTCGGTGGGGTCGGACAGCAAGGTGTGCGGGACGCCCATCTCATTCATCATGCGGTGGATCACGCGGAAGTTGCCCAAGTAGGTCTCGAAGCCCGGCACTAGGTTCAGCTTGCCGTTCTTGCCCGGCTCCTTGCCCTCCATGTGGTTGAGCGTGAAGTAGCGGGCGATGCCTTCGAACATGTTGTCCCAGCCGGTGGTGTGGCTGCCGACGAAGCTCGGCGTGTGGGCGAACGGCGTCGGGAAGTCCTGCGCGATGTGGCCTTCCTTCTTGGCGTTGTTGATGAAGGCGTTGAGGTCGTCGCCGATGACTTCCGCCATGCAGGTGGTGGACACCGCGATCATCTCCGGCTGGTACAGCGCCTTGGCGTTTTCCAGGCCGTCGAACATGTTCTTCTGGCCGCCGAACACCGCCGCGTCCTCGGTCATGGAATCCGACACGCAGGCAATCGGCTCCTTGAAATGGCGGTTGAAATAGGTGCGGAAGTAGGCGACGCAGCCTTGCGAGCCATGCACGTAAGGCAGGGTCTTCTCGAAGCCCAGCGCGCACAGCACCGCGCCGAGCGGCTGGCAGGCCTTGGCCGGGTTGACGGTCAGCGCCTCGCGCTTGAAGTTAAGCTCCTGGTATTCCTTCGTGGTGGTCCACTGGAACACCTCGTCGATCTGCTCCTGCGGGAAGCGCTCCTCGTACAGGTCGCGCTTGAGGGCCAGGTTGTCCTTGTACTCTTGGTCGCGGAACAAGGGGTAGCTGGGTTTGATGTTTTCAACTGCTTGGCTCATGGTGTCCTCCTGGCCCGCCACTAATCTGTGGACAAAAGGCCATGGTTGGGTGGATTGGTACCCTCTCCCAAGCGGGAGAGGGTCATGGGGCGTAGGGCGGGTTCTGAACCCGCCCCTACCCGCCTGCCGCCGCGCGGGCCGGTTCTGCATTGGCCGCCGCCTTCTTCCACGGCGCCTGGACCTTGCCCCAGCACGGGTTGTTGATGGTCATGTCCATGTCGCGGGCGAAGATGGCAAAGCCGTCGTAGCCGTGGTAGGGGCCGGAATAGTCCCAGGAGTGCATCTGGCGGAACGGCACGCCCATCTTCTGGAAGATGTACTTTTCCTTGATGCCGGAGCCGATCAAATCGGGCTTGATGCGTTTGACGAACTCCTCGAACTCGTAGCCGGTCACGTCGTCGTAGAGCAGGGTGGCGTTGCCCATCTCCTTGATGGTGCGGTCGTAGTCGTCGTTGTGGCCGAACTCGTAGCCGGTGCCGACCACTTCCATCCCCAGGTCCTCGTAGGCGCCGATGACATGGCGCGGGCGCAGGCCGCCGATGAACAGCATGACCCGCTTGCCTTGCAGGCGCGGCTTGTATTTGGCAATGACCGCCTCGTATTCGGCGGTGTAGCGGGCGATGACGCGCTCCGCGCCTTCCTTGATGGTGTCGTCGAAGTGCGCGGCGATCTTGCGCAGGGACTCGGCGATCTTGGTGGGGCCGAAGAAGTTGTACTCCATCCACGGCACCGCGTATTTCTCCTCCATGTGGCGGGCGATGTAGTTCATCGAGCGGTAGCAGTGGATCAGGTTGAGCTTGACCTTGGGGGTCAGTTCGATTTCGGACAAGGTGCCGTCGCCGGACCATTGCGCCACCACCCGCAGGCCCATCTCCTCCAGCAGGGTGCGCGAGGACCAGGCGTCGCCGCCGATGTTGTAGTCGCCGATCACCGCCACGTCATACGGCGTGGTCGCAAAGCTGTTGTCGCCGTCGCGGTTGCCGAGCACCCAGTCGCGCATCGCGTCGTTGGCGAGGTGGTGGCCCAAGGACTGGGACACGCCACGGAAGCCCTCGCAGCGCACCGGCACGACCGGCTTGCCGATTTCCTTCGCGGTCTTCTTGGACACCGCCTCGATGTCGTCGCCGATCAGGCCGATGGGGCACTCGGACTGCACGGAAATGCCCTTGTTGAGCGGGAACAGGGTGTCGATCTCGCCGATCAGCTTGGCCAGCTTCTTGTCGCCGCCGAAGACGATGTCCTTCTCCTGGAAGTCGGAGGTGAAGTTCATGGTGACGAAGGTGTTGATGCCGGTGGTGCCGATGTAGTAGTTGCGGCGGCCGGCCCGGGAGTACTGGCCGCAGCCCACCGGGCCGTGGGAGATGTGGACCATGTCCTTGATCGGCCCCCACACCACGCCCTTGGAACCGGCGTAGGCGCAGCCGCGGACGGTCATCACGCCGGGCAGCGACTTGCGGTTGGAGGTGATGCACTTGCTCGACTTTTCAATCGACTGGTCGTTGACCGTCAAATGCTTGGCACGGTCTTTCTTGGCTTTGTCGGGGTATACCTCAAGCACCTCTTGGATGAGGGCCTCGGTTTCCTCGCGGGTCATGGCTGTCATGGGAGCCTCCTGATAAATTAACGTGTAGGGTGGGTTAGCGCAGCGCAACCCACTGTTCGATGCCATTTGGTGGGTTATGGCGCACATCGGACACCCGTGCAAAACCACTGGCAGAGGTGCTGTGCGCCTAACCCACCCTACATTTTTTACGCGGCGAGCTTTTCGTCCTGGGCGGTCTTGCCGACGATGCTCTCGTCCACCTCCTCCATGACGCCGAACTTCATCAGCAGGTCTTCCAGCTCGTCCATGGTGATGGGCGTGGGGATGACCAGGTTCTTGTTGTTGACGATCTTGGCGGCCAAGTCGCGATACTCCTGGGCCTGCTTGGCTTGCGGCTCGTACTCGATGACCGTCATGCGGCGGATCTCGGCGCGCTGGACGACGTTGTCGCGCGGCACGAAATGGATCATCTGGGTGCCCATCTGCCGGGCCAGCTCCATGATCAGCTCGTCCTCGCGGGCGGTCTGGCGGGAGTTGCAGATCAGCCCGGCCAGGCGGACGCTGCCGGAGTTGGCGTATTTGACGATGCCCTTCGCGATATTATTCGCGGCGTACATCGCCATCATCTCGCCGGAGCAGACGATGTAGATCTCCTGCGCCTTGTTCTCGCGGATGGGCATGGCGAAGCCGCCGCAGACCACGTCGCCGAGCACGTCGTAGAATACGAAGTCGAGGTCCTCGTCATACGCGCCCTCTTCTTCCAGGAAGTTGATGGCGGTGATGACGCCCCGGCCCGCGCAGCCGACGCCCGGCTCCGGCCCGCCGGACTCGACGCACTTGATGTCCCGGTAGCCCACCTTCAACACGTCTTCGAGTTCGAGGTCCTCCACGCTGCCGGCGTCGGAGGCCATTTGCATGATGGAGTTCTGGGCCTTCGCATGCAGGATCAGTCGGGTCGAGTCGGCCTTCGGGTCGCATCCGACGATCATGACCTTCTGGCCCAGTTCGGCCAAGGCGGCGACTAGGTTCTGGGTGGTGGTGGATTTGCCGATGCCGCCTTTGCCATAAATGGCGCATTGACGCAGTTTTTTAGCCATGGTGTTCTCCTTGTGCAGGGTTGGTGATGCTTGACGCAAGCTAACCAATGCAACCGTTGTGCCAAGGGGAAAAATATATCCATCCCATTGATATATATGTTTTTGTGAGACAGGTTCCGAAGTGATGCCGATGTAGCAAGTCTTACAAATAGCTAAAGTTGGCAGGTGCTTTTTCGACAAACCGACTTTGTATGGATGGTGTGATACACTGCGTTACAACGTAAAACACTTGGAGCAACCTATCCCATGGCAAGCTTAAACCTTCGTATCGCGGATGACATGAAACAGCAACTCGATGCCTTGGCCGAGGCGACTGGGCGCAACAAATCCTTCCTGGCGGTGGAAGCCATCCGCGACTATTTGCAGCGGGAAGCTTGGCAGGTGGCTGAAATTCGGCAAGCGATCCAGGAGGCGGATGCGGGGGATTTCGCCGACGAGACCGAGGTGCAAGCGGTGCGCGACAAATGGTTGAGTGATGCGGGTTAAGTGGCTGCGCAAAGCGCTGGCGAACCTGGACGATGCGGCGGGCTACATTGCCAAAGACAATCTGAGCGCCGCCCGGGCGATGGTGGCCGAAGCGTTCCGCCTGACCGACTTACTGGCCGACAATCCCAACCTTGGCAAGCCGGGCCGCGTTCCTGGGACACGGGAACTTATCATGCCCCGTCATCCTTATATCATTCCCTACCGGATTCGCGGCGGTTGCGTGGAAGTGTTGCGCTTCTTCCATGGGGCAAGGCAATGGCCGGGGGCTTTGTGAAAGGCCATTGTCATGCTCACTAGGACGGACACCCAAAGCTGAATGTTCCGCATTGAAATCGCACATCGGGTACTTGCGGATAAGGTACGCAAAAAGCCGAGCGGTTTAATGCCATCTGGCTTTTTTTGTGGGGACATGCGTTTTAATGCGTGGCGGTATTGACAAAAATACCATTTTGGTATATATTTTGTCGGCGACTTTGGCTTTGCGCCAAAACCCATCCACCCTTTACCCGAAGAGACGCAAATGTTTACTTTGAAGTCCACTTCTGTCCAAAATCCGACAGATCCAGAGGCCGGATGGCTCGAACGCAGTTCGAGCTTCACCGGAAACCGCAATCAACCCCACGGAATTACCCCCATGCACGAAGTTTCACCCCTTCCCTGCCCTCGGATGCCTCTCCTTTGGAGTAGGCACTATCCGTATGTTCAATTAGCCAGCGCAACACAGGCAAATAGCCTAGTGATTGTCCTGCGTCATTATTGCCAGCCGTTAGCATATATTTATAATTATTTTTTTAAATTCATTCAACAAATCATCATTTATAGGCAATTTTTATGCATATCATATCTAAACCTAAAATTATTATATTTTATGAAAAATACCCGGACGCAAAGAATCCGTTAATCTCATGGTGGAAAACGATGCATAGGAAAACTTTCACCGACTTCAACGATCTGCGGATCGTTTTCCCTAGTGCCGATTATGTGAACGGCCTGACAGTGTTTAATATCGGGGGCAACAAGTACCGCTTGATTGCTTCCATTCATTACAACCGCAAAAAAGTATTCATTCGAGCGGTCTTGACTCATCATGAGTATGACTGCGGAGAATGGAAACAGAGGAAATAATAATGCCTTACACCGCCGGCCACATCCCACAACCGCAAGACATCCTGCGGACGTGGATGCCGTTCAAAGAAACGATTGGTGTCACAAAAGTCCATAGCGAAGCCGACTACGAGCAAATTAGCGCAACGGTTCAAGCCTTGCTGGAGGAAATCGGTGACGACGAAGCGCACCCTTTGGCCGACGTGCTCGACTGGCTGGCCGACCAAATGCAGGCGTATGAAGACGAAAACGTCCCCATTCCTGATGCGGAACCACGCGAAGTATTGCGCTTCCTTATGGATCAGCACGGGCTTAAACAAGAAGATCTCACCGACTGCGCACCGCAAAGCCGGATATCCGACATACTCAACGGAAGGCGGGCGGTCAGCAAGGAGATTGCCAAAAAGTTCGCACGGCGTTTCAACGTCAGTGCTGATTTGTTTCTTTGAGTTTGGAAGGGCAACGGCATCATCGAAGGTAAACAATCACCTCCCTATCGCCAATTTCGATTAATTGGTTCACAATGATCCCAACATTCTGAACATTTTCGTCCCCCATGCAACTGAGCGACCACAGCCTGCGACAGATCGACGAAGCCTACCT
>Ga0265593_1001352_pt1 | contig 11467 bp, 10 predicted proteins | sample saktaG_8_FD_190136 | JGI IMG/M metagenome (GOLD analysis project Ga0265593, IMG submission 190136) | Saline water microbial communities from Sakinaw Lake, British Columbia, Canada - sak_2011_5_24_36m | ecosystem: Environmental > Aquatic > Non-marine Saline and Alkaline > Saline ...
TTACCAAATAAGCCATTACTCTTTTTCTATCCTTAAAGACTGAAAAGATAAAAATCAAAAGCGCCGCTAAAATCGAAAGAATTCCGCCGGCGGACCGGGTAAGAATTAAGGCACTGATTAAAACAGCAATAACAATTCCCGACCCTATTTTGTTTTTCAGATCTTTCTTACTTTCAGACAGAAAATAGCCTATAGAAACAGGAACCAGCATAGCAAGATAACCGGCAAAAGCATTGGCATTTAGAAAGCTCGAAAACACCCTTCCGGCAGCAATGTTTTTAATAAATTCCTCATGTACTCTGGTATTAGAAGCGATATCCTTATATTTTTCAAGGTAAACAGCCATTTCTGAAAAGCCCGAAAACTTCTGGTAAAAAGCATAAAGCGCCGCGGCAACTCCTCCGCCAACAAGGGCAAGAACAGCTTTTTTCCTGTCGAGCGGAGAATTAAACATCGTCATGGAAAGAAGAAAAAGTCCGAGGGAGAATATTATTCTAATATCCAAAAAGCTAAAAACAGCTGTCTTTGAAAAATATGCAGAAGCGAAAACGGCTGCCGTCAAAAGCAATACGGGAACCACCATTTTATTCTGCAGAAGGCTTTCCCCGGGGTTAAAGAGCCTGCCGCCGGCAAAAAGCAATAAAAGAAGTATAATTAACCCGGGATAAATCAGATTAAGATAAGGGAACCACTCAGGAGAACTAAGAGGAACCAAAAACAAAAGAATAAGAACTGCCCACCGCAAATACTTTTCCACAACGGCTACCTTTTATTTTTAGAGATATTTACCGCAGCAAGGAACCCCAAAATATAACTGTCTTTGCCAAAACCAAAGACCCCGCCGGAAGCAACCGGAGAGATATAGGATTTATGTCTAAATTCTTCACGTTTGAAGATATTGGAAAGGTGAACTTCCACTGCAGGGATTTTTACGGCAGAAATCGCTTCCCGTATTGCCACACTAGTATGGGTATAGGCCGCCGGGTTTATCACCAGCGCATCGGCCCATTCCCCGCCTTCTTTCTGAATAATATCAACTATCTCGCCTTCGGTATTTGTCTGAAATATTTTTATTCCGACCTTGCTCTTTTTTGCCAGAGCTTTCAACTCTTTATTTATTAATTCTAAGGTTACCTTGCCGTAAACTTCCGGTTCGCGCTTCCCCAAAAGATTAAGATTTGGTCCGTGTATTATCAAAATATTTTTCATTGTACCCCCAAGAACTATTTACGATTTACGAATGACGATTGACAATTTATTGAAGGCGAAATAAATCCTTCGCCGCATTTAAAATAAGCGGATCTTTCCCCGCATACCTTAAATTGTCAATCGTAAATCGTCAATTGTCAATTTTTTAATTATTCTTTAATCCCCAGTATTTTTCTCGCATTCTCATAAAAATACAACTGCAGGTCATTATAGGTAAAGCCCAGGGAAAGAAGTTTTTCCGTCCACCAGGCATCATCTAAAGAATACAACTCTCCCGCATTATCGGTACCATACAGTAGTTGTGTCCGGGGCATGGCTTTCAAGCCCGGCAGGTTGTTTTCAAAAACCCATTTTCCCCAACCCGGACAGGTGTCTGCAAAAGTATTTTTAAGTCTTGAAGTCAGGACCAGCGTCTCCAGATAGGTGGCGCCGCCGCCAAAGTGCGCAAAGATAAATTTTATACCGGGGTGCCTTCTCGCCGGCACTTCAAAATGGAAAGGACTTGCACCTTCCAGGGAAGCTATCCTCATCGAAGGATCTTTTTCATTAGGACCCAGCCAGCCGCAATGCGAAAACACCAGCATTTTCCTCTTTTCCACTTCCTGCCAGATAGGTTCATACCGGTCCTCATTTGGATCAAAGCCCAGATTGGGAAAGAGTTTTATCCCTATAACTCCGAGGTCGCCGTACTTTCTTATTTTATCGAGAGTTTTATCGATTCCGGCGCTGAAATTCACACAGACCGTACCATAATACCTCTGCGGGTGGGCTTTAAGCGCTTTTACGACATACTCATTCACATCAAAGCCGCTTTGATAGGCCTCGCTCTCAAATCCATGCACTAGACAAGCAACAACATTATGCTTGTCCATAATTGTTAAATACTTTTCCAGAGAAAGATCGCCTTCCCGCGGATGAATATGAATATCTATCTTTTGTATCATCTAATTTCCTTTTAGACTATACCAAGTATTTTCTTCGAGTTTTCATAAAAATAGAGATAAAGATCCCCATAGGTAAAGCCCAGGGAAGTCAGTTTCTTGCTCCACCATTCATCATCCATGCCATAAAGTTCTGCTTCATTATCCGTACCGTAAAGAAGTTTATGTCTGGGCATGGATTTCAGTCCCGGCAGGTCATTTTCAAAAACCCATCTGCCCCAACCCGGACAGGTATCGGCAAAAGTGTTTTTAAGCCGGGAAGTCAAAACCAGTGTTTCCAGATAAGTAGCCGCTCCGCCAAAGTGCGCAAAAATAAAATTAACGCCGGGATGCCTTCTTGCAGGAACTTCAAAATGGAACGGGCTTGCGCCATTAATGGACTGCAGACTCATAGCGCGGTTTGTTTCATTTTCGAGAATCCAGCCGCAATGAGAAAAAACCAGCATTTTTCTTTTTTCTAATTCCTGAAAGATAGGCTCGTACTGATCTTCGTTCGGATCAAAGCCTACATTCGGAAAAGTCTTTATACCTATCAATCCCTTGTCTCCGTATTTTTTAACAAGGTCCACGGCTTTTTCCACGCCTCTTGAAAAATCTACAACTGCCGTGCCATAAAATCTTTTGGGGTGGGCTTTTACCGCCGCAACTACCTGGTCATTCGTATCACCCATTTTCCATTCCCAACCTTCCTGCGGAAGCCCGTGGACAAGACCTGCCACCACATTATGCTTATCCATTATCCTGAGATATTTATCCAACCCGGGATCCCCTGCTATGGGGTGAAGATGTATATCAATTTTCTCTATCATAAAAACTCCTCCAATAAGATATTTACAATTTACGAATTACGATTGACAATTTATTGAAGGCGAAACAAAACCTTCGCCGACATTTATCTAAAAAATACTGCGGGAGCTTTTTCCCGTTTACAATAAATCGTAAATTGTCATTCGTAAATCGTCAATATTTATTGTAGTTTTTCTCGGCTGGATACGCCCCCAGAACCTTAAAATACTGGCATTCTTTTTGCAGTTCAGCCAGCGCTTTTTTTACATTTTTATCTTCCGCATGCCCCGCCAGATCAATGAAAAAGTAATATTCCCAGGCCTTCTTTCTTGAAGGTCTGGATTCAATACTTGTCAGATTTATCCTGTACTTTTTAAAAGGTAACAGCATAGAATAGAGTGCCCCAACCTTATCTTTTAATGAGACCAGGACGGAGGTTTTATCATTTCCGGTTCTCACCGTATTTTTTCTGCCAACAATTAAGAACCGGGTGACGTTATCCGGAATATCTTCTATCCGGACCGCCAGAGAATTCAAACCGTAAAGTTCTCCCGCCAGAGAATTGGCTATAGCTGCGCTGCTCTTATCTTTTGCCGCCAGCCGGGCCGACTCTGCCGTGTTTTTTGCTTCAATTATTTCCAGTTCCGGCAAATTTACTTTTATCCAGTTCCGGCATTGCGCCAGGGGCTGACCAAAAGCATAGATCCTTTTAAGCTGCGAAAGTTTTTTCGATTTGCTTAAAAGATTATAAGAAATCTTGAGCAGGGTTTCTGCGCAAATCTTCAGATCCGAATCTACAAACATATCGAGAGTATGATTAACCACGCCCTCGGTTGAATTTTCTATAGGAATAACGCCATAATCCGCCCGGCCGTTCTCGACTTCCGCAAAGATATCCGCAAGGTTTTTAATAGCCACCAGTTCCACGGAAGAACCAAAATGCCTCATCGCCGCCAAATGCGTAAAAGTGGCTTCCGGACCCCAGTAAGCTATTTTTAACGGGGACTGCAAAGCCCTTGAGGCGGAAACAATTTCTTTGAAAACTGCTTTTACCGAGTTATCCGGAAAAGGTCCTTTGTTTCCCGCTAGTATCTTTTCAAATACCGCAGCTTCCCTCTCGGGCACGTAAACTTCGTGACCCGCTCCGGGTTTGTGTTTTTTAACCTCAAGCGCCAAACACGCCCTCTCATTCAATAGAGAAAGTAATTTTTTGTCCGTGCTGTCTATTTTTTTTCTTATACTTTTCAGCTCCATTATTTTTTCTCTCCCGAACCTTTATCCTTCTCTACCGCAGCAAAAAGCATCTCGGTCATAGCCTTATCTACTCCTCTGAGCCGTTCCGACAGGATATGAATAAAAATCCAGAGAAGTTTTCTTGAAAGAGCATCGTTGCTGTCCAGCACTTTTTTAAAATCGTCACGGGTAATAACGAAAAGACTGGCATTTTCGGCAGCGACTGCGCCGGCAGACCTGAGACCCTGGTCCAGTAGCGCCATTTCCCCGAAGAAATCCCCTTCCTTGACTGTTGCCAGCGTTTCTTCTTTCCCGTGAGGCGTCTTCTTGGATATTTTAACCTTGCCGTTGATCATAATATAAAAAGCATTGCCGTCCGTGCCTTCTTCAAATATCTTTTGACCCTCTTTGTAATAGACGTCTTCGCTTATTTTTCTTATAAACCACGCCTCTTCATCAGTAAGAGTGCTGAAAGGCTTTATCTTTTTCAAAAAGAGGACAGAACCCACATAAATATCAATTTTTCTCTTTAATTCAGGTTCCAAATCCAAAAATTTTATAGCTGAAAAATATCTATCCTTGGCTTCACTTGAACGCAGCACCTTGCCCGCTATACTGCCCAGTTTAAGACCATCCTGCAGTTCAAAGTTAAGGAACACATTCGTCCCTTCAGGAAGAAAAGTATTAATACGCAACCCTATGCCATCGGCTCCAACGGTGGTGATCGCGCCTATAAAAACCCGGTCCCCCAGGTCCCGAACCATTACCCCGACGGAAATATTTATCGCTATTCTTTTATACTTTCTTCTTTCCAGCATAGGTGTACCCCCAAAAAAGTTTCTTTTTTTTATAAAACTATTTCATATCCTTTAAGGCTGCTTCACTGAATAAAAGGTCCACCATTTCCTGATTCGTGGACTTCAACCTCTTGGAAAGCGTACGGATAAAACCAAGAAGTACCTTGATCGCAAGTCTGTGATTCGTTTTTATTAATTCATTAAACTGCACCGCAGAAATAGTAAACAGTGTACAGTCAGAATGCGCCACGGCATTAGCGGTCCGGAGGCCCTCGTCAAAAAGCGCCATTTCCCCGAAGAATTCTCCCTCCCGTATAAGCGCCAGAACTTCCTCATTGGCTTCGTCAATATTTGATTTTTTGCTTATTCTTACTTTCCCTTTTATTACCGCATAAAAAGCTTCACCCTCATCCCCTTCATTGAAAATGACTTGTCCTTCCGGATGATCAATATCCTTTCCCACATGTTTCAGGTACAACGCTTCCTCATCAGTTATGGCGGCAAATAGTTTTATCTTTTTTATAAAAAATACTACATCCCCGATCTCTTCGATGCTCTTGGCGCCTTCGTCCGGCATGTTAAGAAAATCCAAACCGTAGAGGAATCTGTCATCTATATCAATAGCCCGGACTATCTTACCGACAATACCTTTGAATACCAGGCCTTCATTAATTTGAAAAGAAAGGCCCAGCTTTTTCCCTATAGGGACAAACTCGTCCAGCAGCAGGGACATACCGTCAGCGCTCAAATTCATCGTGGTGCCCTTAAATACTTTACCGGTATCCTCGATGGTTGTGGTAACGTCTAATTCCAGTCTTATTCTTTTATGTTTTCTCCGGTCTGAATAGTCTTCAAGCATTTGGCTCTTCTCCCATTTTACCGATAAGTTCTTCTATCTTAGGCATTTCGGTAAGGTCTTTTAAACCAAAGTATCTTAAATACTCTTTTGTAGTACCGTATAATAGCGGTCTGCCTATGACATCCTTACGGCCTTTAATAGCTATCAGATCGCGTTCCAGCAGAGTGTCAATAACGCCTTCCGCGCTAACGCCTCTTATGGATTCAATCTCCACTTTGGTAACGGGCTGGCGGTACGCAATAATGGCCAGCGTTTCCAGAGCCGGTTTTGAAAGCCGGTGCGTAACCTTGCTTTTATACATTTTTTTTATCCACTCCGCAAATTGCGGGCGGGTAACTATCTGAAAGCCCTCGGCGATTTCCGTAACAGCGTAAGCCCGGCCGGAAGTCTCATATTCCAGCGCCAGGTCCGAGATATGCTTTCTTATCTCTTCTTCTTTAAGCTCTTCCAGAACCACACGGATAGATTTTACCGAAAGAGGTTCATCCGCTACAAACAACAGCGCTTCAATAATTGATCTTGAGAAATTACTTTCCATTAAAATGCCGCCTTTGAAAATATTATTTCAATATCTTAACTACCCCGCTACTTCCCCTTCCCGCAGTTCATCCGTGCTGAAAACTATCTGTTTCTTTTTCATTATAAAAATATCCTTGGTGATAACATTCTGCTTGCAGGAGATTAAGCCCAGCCGTATGAGCTCAAGCATCGCCAGGAAAGCCGCAATCATATGCTCCTTGGTCGGCTGCTTTTTTAAAAATTCTACAAATATTATCCGGTCCGTGGTCTCCAGTTCTTCCAGCAGTTCATTGGTCTTCTGAACCACCGTAATACCTTCCCGCGAAATAGACATAACTTCGTCTTTGGGAAGATACGCCAGCACGCTCTTAAAGCAGGACATCAAATCATAGAGCGTTACCTCCAGCACCTGCTCCTCTGCAAACTCGCCGGAATAATCCACATCCTTGTAAAAGACATCCCTTTGTTTCTGCTCCCTTTTTTCCAGGGTCCCTGCGATTGCTTTAAACTGCCGGTACTGCTCCAGGAGTTTCTGCAGATCTATATCCTGTTCCGTCAGCACCTCTTCTTCTTTCGGGATAAGCGCTTCAGATTTCATGTAAATTAAATTAGCGGCGCCCGCGATAAAGTCACTGCCCTCATTAATATTTTTTGTGGAGAAACTTCTTACAATATCCAGCACCGAGACCCGGTTTACATCGAGCTCGTCGTCTTTTACCAGCATAAGAAGGACTTCGAAAGGTCCTTCAAATGTTTTCGAGACAATATTAAACATGCTTTTTCCCGAATACAGCTTCTCTTACTTCCGCCATATTCTTTTTTGCCGCCGCTTCCGCTTTTTCCGTACCTGCGCGGAGAACTTCTTCGGTGTAACCTTTTTTTGCGGTTATTTGCGCGCGTTTTTCCTGCAGCGGCTCCAACTGCTTTGATAGATTTTCCAGCAGGAGTTTTTTGCAGTCCACACAACCAAGCACGCCGGATTCGCAGTCCTGCTTTATGCCCGGGACCGCCTCAGAACTGTATATATTCTGCAGCATAAATATGGGACAGCCGGCCGGATGGCCTTTATCATTTTTGCGCATCTTGGCCGGATCCGTAAACGCCGACTTTATCTTTTTCGTATACTCGTCTTTGGAATCCGAGATATAAATAGAGTTATTATAAGACTTGCTCATTTTACGGCCGTCAGTACCCAAAACTTTAGGGACCGTAGTAAATAAATGCGCCGGCTCAGGAAAAACCCTGCCGTAAATATTGTTAAACCTGCGGCAAATTTCCCTGGTGAGCTCCAAATGCGGGAGCTGGTCCTGCCCTATCGGCACCACGCTGGCTTTATACAGCAAAATATCGGCCGCCTGCAGCACCGGGTAGCCCAGAAAACCGTAATTTGAAAGATCCTTATCTTTTATTTCATTTATCTGCTCTTTGTAAGTCGGACATCTTTCCAACCAGGGCAAAGGCGTTATCATCGAAAGTAGGAGATGAAGTTCTGCATGCTGGGGGACATGGGATTGCACGAACATTACCGACCGCTCCGGATCCAAACCGGCCGCAAGCCAGTCTGTCACCATATCCTTAATATTTTCCGGCATATTTTTCGTATTGGCAAACTCACTTGTCAGCGCATGCCAGTCCGCCACTTCAAAATAGCACTGATAGTCATTCTGCAAAGCCGCCCAATTATTAAGCACCCCGAGCAGATGCCCGATGTGGAGCTTGCCCGTAGGCCGCATCCCGCTTAAAATAGTTTTCTTTTGCGCTGACATTAGCTGACTCCTGCAAATAATTTAACCAGAAAAAATATTGGTACCGTTAAAAATACCCTGAGCCCGCTGTTTAATAAAAATATCAGACCGATAAGAACCATAAAACCAGCCATCGGATTAGCAAACAACGCAACATATTTTGAGGATAATTTATAGGGTAACAATTCTTTGAGTACATGCGAGCCGTCGAGCGGCGGAATAGGAATAAGATTAAAGACCGCCAGCCCGCAGTTTATCACCACGGACATAACAATTAAGGTTTGCGTTATTTGAGCATAACTGCCGAGAAAACTAAAATTCACAAAGCGTATAAGCAGTCCAAAGAAGAGCGCCTGCAGAAGATTTGCAGCAACTCCGGCAAGGGAAACATATATTTCGTCTCTTTTGGGATCTTTAAAGTTTGCCGGGTTTATCGGCACCGGTTTTGCCCAGCCAAAAGGCGTGAATATTATGCAGATCAAACCGACAATATCAATATGGGGCAAGGGATTAAGCGTCATTCTCCCCATCGCTTTTGCTGTTCCATCCCCGCGCAGGTAGGCGACAAAAGCATGAGCAAATTCATGCATTGTTAAAGCCAAAAGTATCACAGGCAGGAGTATCAATTTCATCTGTAATTCGCCGCTCTCAAACAAGCCCGACTCCTTTGAAAAAGATATAATATTTAACATATTTTATCACAGTTTTTTAAGTATGTCAAAAGCATACTTTCCCAGAAACACATTATAAAAATAAGGGTTTTTACACTTTTGAAAGGATTTTCCCGGCAGGATTAAAAACCTTGTAACGCCCCTCTTTACTTGCTTTTTATTGAATTACAACTCCCTATCATAAAACTTCGTAGTTTGTACCTCGTACTTCGCACTTTATCTTCCGCCTCGTACTTCGTACTTGTTTTCACTTGTGTTTTTTAAGTATTTCCAGCTCTTCCGCGCGCGTTTTTACCAGCCCATCGAGCTTAAGGTTCAGCAATTCTTTGAATATCTTTCGATAAACCGGACCGGGTTTTATCCCGTACTCTTTCAGGTCTTCTCCCTTTAGCTGCACTTCTATTTTATGCAGTGAGGAGAGATACAGATGAATTCTCTGCCGGACTCTGAGCGATTTTGCTTTTGACATATAGAAAAGCAGTCCTTCAAAGGAAACATCGCAAAGGAGCTCATAGATTTCGCTGTTTTTCATCTTAACTTTTTCAAGAAGGCGGAGTATTTCCTGCTCTTTTTTCTTTATCAAAAGCAGCCGGCTGATAATCACGGAAGAAAGTTTAAATTTCTCGCAAATATGTGTTATCTGGTCCGCCGTCAGGTCATCTACCAGCGCCATAAAGTTTACAAACCATCTCTCCACCGGTTCTTCAAGAAAGAGAACTTCAACGGTGAAACTGTTGGTAATCTCGCTGAAAATATTTTTTTTCGCAGCATTTAGCTTTATGTCAGGATGAATGTATTTCAGGACGTCCAGTTCTTTCATCCGCTCAATCGCTTTAAGCGGCAAATCTTCGTTTAAAATAAGGACCAGTTCGTCTTTCATTTTATAAGTGGCCAGCCGGTCAAACATTTCCAGGTCAAGTGCATTGTCTAAAAAGTTCATAGAACTCTCTTCCATTTTAAAACCGTAACGCTGTTCAAAACGTATCGCACGGAAAATCCTGGTCGGGTCCTCGACGAAACTCATATTATGCATTACTTTTATAAGCTTTTCCTGCAGGTCCTTCTGCGCGCCGAAGAAATCTACGAGCATACCGAAATCTTTTTTGTTTAATTCTATAGCCATGGCGTTGATAGTAAAATCACGCCGGAAAAGGTCGTATTTGAGTTTGGAAAATTCCACGGTAGGCGCGCTCGCAGGATAGGCATAAAATTCTACCCGTGCTGTTGCAATATCTATCTTGAACCCGCCGGGCAGGTAAAGCACCGCCGTTCCAAATTTTTTGTGTTTTATTATTTCGGCTTTAAATTTCTTTGCCAGGAGTGAGGCAAAGGCGATACCATTGCCTTCCACCACAATATCCATATCTAAATTCTCAATATTTAAGAGCAGGTCCCGGACAAAACCGCCGACCACATATACTTTTGCTTTTTCCCGGTCCGCCAGTTTGCCTATCTCCAAAAGCAGATTGTAGATCTTTGTGGAAAGACGCTTTTCCAGAAGTTCTCTGACATTACGCAGATTTGGATCGGCGCTTTCCAGCTTTTTCTCTATCTGGATTATTTTATCTTTCATTATGTCTTTATTAAGACTTCTCAAAACATCCGTCCTCGTTACGATACCTTTTATATTGGAATTCGCATCAACTACGGGTATCTTCCCGATACCTTCGTTTATCATAAGTTTTTGAATATCCGAAACCGCAGTTTCCGGCCCGACCGTTATTACATTCGTCCGCATATAGCCGGTGACTTTAGTGTCCCCCAGCTTGTGCTGTATCGCCTTATCCAGATCCGGCACTGAAACAATTCCGGTCAGGACATTCCCCTCAGCTACCGGAAGCGCACTATGATTAAATCTTAACATTATTTTCCGGGCTTCTTCAACTGTCACATCAGTTTTAAGGGTCAGGACCGGGTAGCTCATTATATCCGAAGCTATCATAAAAGGCCGGGTTTTTTCCCTGAGCACCCTGACCAGCTTTTCTTTTATGTCAAAAAGCGTGCCTTCCTTAAGCATTGCAGAGGCAGCAACTTTGTGCCCCCCGCCGCCGAACTCTTTCATTACTTCCCCGACGTTAATTTCATCCAGGGCAGACCTGCCAATAACATAAATATTTGCAGGCAGGCGCACGATAACAAAAACGCATTCCAGGTTGCCCATATCCCGAAGTTTATGCACCACTATGGCAATATCTTTTACAAACCTGTCCATCTCGGCGACCGCTATCCTGACCGGCAGGCTTTTGATGTCATAGGTTTCTATGGAATTAAGCAGCTTCCGGAAAAGCGCATCCTGCTCCGCGGAAAAACCTTCTTTTAGAAAATCCCGCGCAATATTTATTTTTGCCCCGCACTCGATAAGATACGCCATCATCCGGAAATCCAGCGGGGTAACAGTGCTGAATTCAAAAGAACCCGTCTCTTCATAAAGTGCGATGGCAAAAAGCGTGGCTTCCGTCTCCGTAAGTTTTATTTTATCTTCCTGAAATTTGCAAAGAAATTTTGTAATCGCGCAGCCGACCCGCAGCTCTTTCATAATCTCTTCGCCCGGAATATCGTCTTCGGAGGCGGGGTGATGGTCCCAGATAGTCACCTTAATATTTCTTTTTTTAATAAGCTCCGCAAACTCACCTATACGTTTTTTCGAACGGGTATCCACAATTATCAGAGCGTCAATTTCCGCAAGTTCCAGCTCTTTGAGTTTAAA
>Ga0265593_1001353_pt1 | contig 11465 bp, 12 predicted proteins | sample saktaG_8_FD_190136 | JGI IMG/M metagenome (GOLD analysis project Ga0265593, IMG submission 190136) | Saline water microbial communities from Sakinaw Lake, British Columbia, Canada - sak_2011_5_24_36m | ecosystem: Environmental > Aquatic > Non-marine Saline and Alkaline > Saline ...
GTACTTTACTGGGCAGACAATGTGGTAGATGAGTAATGTTTTGTTGTGACGTTTGTATATGTGGTCTGCCATCCGTTTTACTATAACTCACTGACGGACCGATGCAGAGCATCGAGGTATGGGGAATCAGACTATATACATAGAGACTGACGGAGTACGTTTTAGAAAGCCATCTGATTCAATGGACTGTATTGAGACATTAACAAAAGGTCAACCAGTTTCTTTTGTTGACGGACCTTGGATGCGAGTAACTAAAGACGGTAAGACAGGCTGGGTTTCAGCAGAATACTTGTCCGCCACAGCTCCATCAATACCCACACCAACAGCTCAACAAATTAAATTTGAAATGGGCAAGTCTAATCAGCTTGATGGTAAAAATACAGTGGCAGTTCGCAAAATAATTAAAGATGTTTTTGGTAATGGTCAGAACGGATATTGTTTGCAATGCACCGAATACGTTGAGTATCGAGTTGGATTACTCGGTATTGAAATACAGTGGCCTGTTACAAATGGTCGCAACGGTGGCAAGTGGGCGAGTATATTCAAGACTGCAAATCTATATCACATACTCGATTTTCCTTTGCCAAATTGTGCCATGTGCCTAACAAAAGGAATTAGCCAAGATCCTTCCATAAATACCATCGGACATGTTGCGTTTGTCGAGCAAGTATTTCCTGATGGCTCAGTAAAGATTTCTGAAGCAAATTGGCCAAACAGCGGTATATACAACGAGCGAACAATACAGCAAAACAAGTGGCAAAACCAATACAAGGCACAATTTGTTTATTTTCAGTAGAAATTTCTCCATGTCTGTAGTACGCGCTATACTTAAATTATGAAGATACTTTTTACGGGAGGTGGAACTGGTGGACATTTTTATCCTATTATTGCCGTGGCAGAAGCTGTACACGATATTGTGCGCGAACAAAAGTTGATTGCTCCGGAACTATATTATGCAGCGCCTAATTCATACGATCTCGACATGCTTACAGCAAACGAGATAAAATTTGTACCAGTAGCGGCAGGAAAAATGCGCGCGTATTTTTCCTTACTAAACATTACAGACACAATAAAAACTGCATGGGGCATAATACGCTCAATAACACATATTTTCTTTCTATACCCAGACGTAGTATTCGGCAAAGGAGGCTATGCGAGTTTTCCAACATTGCTTGCTGCGCGCATATTTCGCATTCCAGTTGTGATTCATGAAAGTGATTCTATACCAGGGCGCGTTAATCTGTGGGCAGGTAAGTTTGCAGTAAAAGTCGCAGTATCGTTTGCTGAAGCTGCAATATATTTTCCACCAAACACCGTTGCACACACTGGAAATCCTACTCGTAAATCCATGATGCACACACTAACTGAAGGGTCGTTAGAGTATCTTCACCTTGAGCCAAATGTGCCCGTTATTCTTGTTATGGGAGGTTCGCAAGGAGCTACATCTATAAACGACACACTCATATCAGCACTCCCTAAATTAGTAGAAAATTACCAGATTATTCATCAAACAGGACGCGCGAATCTTACAGAAGTTGCTGGGCGAGCAGGGATTATCTTGGATGATAATCCTCTTTCATCGCGTTACCATCCAATGGGTTATCTAGATGATTTAACACTCCGCATGGCAGCCGGCGCAGCCACATTGGTCATATCGCGCGCAGGCTCCACTATTTTTGAAATTGCGGCGTGGGGCAAACCATCAATACTTATACCCCTTCCTCCTGAAGTTGATCCTACTGGACACGCCACAAAGAATGCTTTTGTATACGCAAGTACTGGAGCTGCTACTGTTATAGAACAAAACAATCTTTCATCGCACATGCTTATTTCGGAGATAAAGAGAATTGCAGGCAACCAAGTCCTTTATGAAAAAATGAGCGTGGCTGCAAAGAAGTTTTCTCAAGGCGACGCAGCTCGTACAATCGCGAAAGCTTTAATTGATATTTGCATTTCGCACGAAAAATAGACGCTGGATTTTTGGTCTACTTGGCGTTATGCTCACAGTAGTAATTCTTATAAATCACTTTTCTTGCTTAAGTGGGCGTGTGGCGGAATTGGTATACGCGTACGTCTCAGAAGCGTATCTCGCAAGAGGTGGGAGTTCAAGTCTCCCCGCGCCCACTTAGGTTGGAAATTGGTTTTGGTCTGCACCCTATCATAATTTCCTAATTTAGGAGAGAGTTTGGGTGAGGTGTGTTTGTCTAAAATCCGGATATAACAACAACACTAACCCAACAATAACAAAACAAGTTGCGGTTATGAATGCGGTTGCGGGCGAATAGACTTGCCATAGGTAACCACCCATAGCTCCTGCAATTAGAGCGCCAAAGCCAGTTGCACCAGTTAACCAACCAAGACCGCCTCCGCGTACGCTTTGCGCTGTGAGTTGGGAAGCGAGTGAGCGCTGCACTCCATCAGTAAGCGCCGGAAATAGTCCTAGAAGTAAAAAACCTGCCAGTAGTGAAAGTATCGAGTGTGCGAACAGTAACGCTGCGTAGCCTGACAGCATTGCAACATAACCTAACAAAAGCACGCATCGTGCTCCGATGCGGTCGCTCAAGATGCCGGCTGGTGTTGAAAATACCGCATAAGCGATATTGTAGACCATATAGAAAAGAGGAATGTCAGCTATAACCAAACCGATTGATGTTGTTGTAAGTAGAAGCACAGCAATAGGTAAACTGCCGATTGAAAGAACAAACATTGTTATGACATACTTGCGAAATTGAGGTGATAATTCAGCGAATGAGTTGCTCAAATTGAGCGGGTTCGCGATAGTGACGGCTATATCTTTTATAAAAACAAGCGTTAGAAGCACGACTATTCCTATAATGAACGCTGTTATAAATATAATATCAAAACGAAGAGGAAAGTTGAGCAAAATAATATAAGCCGCTAGCGGACCAAGAATCGCGCCAGTCTTGTCCATTGTGCGGTGATAACCGAACGAACGCCCCAGTGTCTCTTTGGTTGTTGATAGTGAAATGATTGCATCCCGCGGAGCATCGCGCAGACCTTTTCCTACTCGGTCAAGAAATCGTAAACCCATTGCTCCGCCGACCGTAGAAACCAGTAAATAAAACGGTCTTGTAACCACAGAAAGTGCGTATCCGGATACAACAAGCGCTTTGCGTTTTTGTAACCTATCGGAAACAGCGCCTGAATAAATCTTAAAAAAGTTAGATGCTGCTTCAGCGACACCATCTACAAGCCCGAGTGAGCGGGCTCCAGAATGAAGTACAGAAGTAAAAAAAGCAGGAAATACCGCAAAGACCATTTCCGAGGAAAAGTCATTAAAAAGACTTGTGAGTCCAAGAAAAAATATGTTTTTAGGCAACCCTAAAATATTTTTCTGTGGTTCCAAGGTCATGAAGTTTGTGTGTTGTTTTTCCTGCCACCTCTCCTGCCAGAGGAGAGGGTTGGGGAGCGGTGGGAGCGGTTTTACCCCACATATATCGCAATCAAATTATATGCACAATACCTAACAAAAAAAAGAAAGTACACTCAAAATAAATTACACGAAAAACCCAAACACACGAAGAAGAAGCGCGAAGAGTAAGTGTAAAATGTTTAACAACACTTATACAAAACTATTATACCAGATGATTTAAAAACTACCCGATTATTTCCACATCAATAGTGCGTGCGACTATATCGGCACCTGTAACTTTTGCGCGGACGCGGTCGCCTAGAGTTAGTTTGCGCTTGGTGCGCTGTCCAACAATTGCGTATTCTTTAGGGCGATGCTCAAAGTAATCACTCTTAATAGAAGATAAACGCGCAAGACCTTCAGCGCCACTGGTTTCATCTTCAACATAAACACCCCAGTCTGTAACTCCAGAAATTGTTCCGCTATATTCGGTGCCGATGCGTGCCGACATATATTCCACCTGCTTGTAGCGGACACTTTCGCGCTCTGCACCAGCAGCTTTCGCTTCCTGTTCACTAGCGTTCAGGCACAGCTTTTCTAGATGTATGTACTCGCGTTGCGAGATAGGATGCTCGTCAATGTGCGACGCAAGAATACGATGCACGAGTATATCAGGATATCGACGAATAGGGGAGGTGAAATGTGTGTAGTATTCAAAAGCCAAACCGAAGTGCCCGATGTTTTTGGTAGAGTAAATAGCTTTTGACATTGAGCGCAATGTCGCAAGGCGGATAAGTTTTTCTTCTGGTTTGCCGGCGATGTCGGCGAGAAGCTTGCGTATATCGCGCGCGTGGTATTTTTGCGCGACTGCGCCTTTTTTCATGTGTCCGAATTCATAGCCCATTGCTCGCACGAACACGGAAAGGTCTTCAATGCGATCAGGCTTTGGCTCGTCGTGTATGCGGTACAAAAATACGAGTTTTTCTTCTGGCACCTTTGCAGCGCGGTCTGCAACAAACTTCGCAACTTCGCGGTTTGCAAGTAACATAAATTCCTCGATCAACAGATTTGTTTCTATGCGTGCCTTACGTACTACAGAAACTGGTACACCATTCTCGTCTAAAGTAAAACGAAATTCGTTGTCTCCGAAATCAATCGCTCCCTCATGCTCGCGCTTTGTGCGCATTATGCGCGAAAGAGTCTGAAGAATTTGTAATTCTTTTATATGCAAACCTACTCCGTCGTCAAGAGTTTTCTGCGCTTGTTCGTACGTAAAACGTTTATCAGAACAAATAATACTTCGCATAAAACGTCGCTCCAAAATCTCCGCTTTAGTATTCAAACGAAACACAGACGAGAAAGTGAGTCTGTCATGACCTTCCACCAAACTGCAAACGTCGTTGGAAAGTTCGTGCGGAAGCATTGGAATAGTCGCATCCACAAGATACACACTGGTGGCTCGCTTTGCTGCCTCACCGTCAAGCGCTGTACCCTCTGTGACGAAAAATGACGCGTCCGCAATATGAATGCCGATTTCAAAAGTGCCATCTGGCATTGTGCGTACAGAAAGTGCGTCGTCAAAATCTTTTGCATCAGCTGGGTCAATGGTGAAAGTTGTAACTTCTCGAAAGTCCTCGCGCTTTCCGGACTCGGCTTCGTTAGCAATAACTTCAGCATGGCGCGCAGCGATTTTTTTTGCCTCTTTGGCAACATCTTCAGGAAATTCTGTAGAAAAACCATGCTCAAGTACAATAGAATTCATCTCTACGCGATGTTCGCCTGCAGAACCCAACACTTTTACGATGTGTCCTTGTGGTTTTCCTGTTTCGTCGAAAGAATCAAGGTGGACTATAATTTTTACACCAACCACGGCTTCTTCGAGCAAATTTCCAGTAAGTATCATTGGCATATAGAAGCGTGCGTCATCAAGAATAGCTACGTGCGCACCGCCTTCTTGTTGGGCAAGCTTTGCCACGAATTCAGTACGCGCCCTAGAGATTACACGCACAACAACTCCACGAGGATGAGGTGGTTGACTAATGGCGCGACCCTTTGACGGAAGCATAATGCCTGTTACCTCAACTTCTACTTCGTCCCCATGAAGAGCACTGTGCAAATCCCCAGTCGCAATCTCAATATCATCATGACCCTCCCACGCTAAAAAACCTTTTGCTTTTCGCGTAAGTTGTAAAATTCCCGATACTTTTTTGGAAATAACAGAACCTTTTTTAGCACTCATGTTACATATATATAATCACGTTTGGACACCTTTAACAAGGTTTGACGGACATTCTTACGTGTGCTATTTTTAATATCAGATGAACCCGAATATTCCGATTAATCGAGGTGTGAGATGAGTACAATACGAAGAAGGCGAAGACCAGAAGAAGCTGAAACCCTTTACGAAGCATTGGCACTATCCGATAGTGAGCAGTACGCTCAAGTTGTTGAATTGTGGAGCGCAAAAAACCCCGCAATACGCCAACTATCTATTGTGAAGTTTACAAGCTTAGTTGATGGGCTGGTCAAGATGAACAGACTAGCTGGTACGGAATCCTTCCCGAATCGCAATACGTTTAAAACGCGTACAGAAAGCGTAAAGGGAATACTAGATGGTATTCTACCTCTTGAATTTTTGGAGGCATATCCATTGAGCGCTAAGGAATACACGCTGGCAACATGGGAAACGAGTAAGAATACGTTTATGTTCTTCGTATTCATTACGCTTTTATTTGGAGCTACAACAGGGATAGAAAGTGGCGTGATTATGTTTCTAGTTATACTGTCACTACTCAGTAGTTTGCATTTGAATATGTACGGAGCGCTTATATCTGCAAGGAGGTGGCATGCAGAAAACCTACTGCTCAGGGCGAAGCGTTTAGACGAGGTATTTCTTGATATCAAGAATGCCAAACAAAAGGAGGTGTATGAAGTGTCTGGTTTTAACGGTTAAGTCAAAACGCGCAACCCTCCAAAGGTTGCGCGTTTATTCTTTACCTGAAATTTTTGAAAAATCGACTACGCGGTCTTAACGTCCACTGCAGACTTTACAGACTTACTGCCATCAAACTTGGTGCATCGTACATTGCGAAAATGTACCGTACCGCTTTTAAGTGCGAAAAGTGTATGATCTCGTCCAACTCCTACATTAACGCCTGCAACCATTTTCGTGCCACGCTGGCGAACAATAATGCTACCAGTCTTGGCTTTTTGACCCGCAAAAAGCTTAACACCGAGATATTTCGCGTTTGAGTCTGTTAGGTTTTTCGCTGATCCGCCCGCCTTTTTATGTGCCATAGTGGTAGTGTGTTAGAGTAAAAAAGTTATCTCCCGTCTGGTGTTTGCCAGCAAAACCGTTAGTAACACCAATATGATACCGCAAGATATACTTTCGCGCAAACGTCTATGGGCAATCGCAGACACTATACTTTTGCCGGTTATTGTGATGTGTGTTGGCGCCAGTTCTTTCTTCCTCGGTCGCTTGTCGGCGCTTGAAGCGTATCGCGGACATTTGATTATACATCCGCCAGGTAGCGGGGAAGCGCTAGCGATTCCAACTCCAGCGACTGCGGATTTCCTAGGCGAGAGTACCAACAAAAACACAATCAACAGAACCAAAGCCGAGACACCCACAAATTCCAGCACGGACATCAAAAACTTCGCCGCATCCAAAAACGGCACCAAGTACTACCTCCCAACATGCTCTGGCGTAAAAGCCATCGCCGAAGCCAACCTAATTTATTTTTCCACCAAAACCGAAGCCGAATCCGCAGGTTACACCCCAGCATTAAATTGCAAAGGGATGTAATCAGTAAATATGTATATAGCTAAAATTCTGAGCTGATAGCAAATAAACATAGACTTTGATATAACTATATTGCAAGGAGGGTTCGCATAGCGGTCTAGTGCGCACGCTTGGAAAGCGTGTGTGGGGCAACTCACCGAGGGTTCGAATCCCTCACCCTCCGCAATTTTTCGAAAAGGGTTTCCGAACCAAAAATATGGTCGGCACGAAGTGCCAACACTAATGCATTCCCCCCGCCGAATCCAGAATCCAAAAGGGTTTTCCACGCTCCGCGTGGCTCAAAAAGTACGGTTCGATCCTTAATTTGAAAGTTCGAACCGACTTTTTTGAACAAATGAGTATTTTCCTCATTTGTTCGGTCGTTTGCCAATTCCATATTGTATTTCAAAAACTTTTCCGTAAGTTCGAACCGATTATTCGCTTTTTGCTCAAAAGCCGATAATTTCTCTTTGAGAAGCTGATTTTGATTAACCAACTTGTTTTTAGCTTCGCGGTATTCTTCGAGCGACAAGGCACTTTCGAGATAGGCACTCATAAGCTTCTCTATTTTGATTTCCAAAAGAGAAATTTCATCTTTTGTTTTTTGAGAAAAAATCTCACTCGATTGGATTTCGGATGATTGGTCTTTTCTGTTTTCCTCAATCATCCAATTTGCCCAATCGAGTGGCAAAGAAACTTTTTTGATTTCCGCTTGAATTTGAGAAGTGATGATTTCCTCGCGAACATATTTTTGTTCACAAGGATTTTTCCGTTTGGTACATCGCAAATAGTTATGACTTTTTTGTGTTTCGGTAGTAATGAAACAACCACATTCTCCGCAACGGAAAAATCCTCTATACAAAAATGGCTTTAGTCCTTTGCTGTGCGGTTTATATTTTCTCATCATCACTTCTTGAACGGAATCAAAAAGTTTCTTTGTGATAATCGGTTTGTGCTTTCCTTCGTATATTTCACCATTATATCTCATTAAACCAGTGAATATAGGATTTCTCAAAATTTGTTGGTAATTAGAAACGGAAAGCACCTTTCCATTCTTTCTACTCAATCCAAGAACATTAAACTTATCGTGGAGTTGGCGCAAAGTGAAATTTCCAGTTGCATAGGCCTCAAATGTTTTCTTGATTAAGGGAGCAATATTTTCATCGGGTACTATTCCAGCACCTTTCACATTTACATAGCCCAGAGGCGACATTTGAGGCCATATACCGTCTTTCACTTTGTTTCTATGTCCACGCTTAATATTTTCCGATAAGTTATCGACATAGTATTTGGATTGAGAGAAAGCAATGGAAAGCATGAACTTACCTTGTGGCGTTGTATCACACCAGAAAGTTGGAAATTTTAGCTCGGCAAGTTTTTCCGTATCGAGCAAGTAGATAATTTTTCCACCATCAACACTATTTCTCGCTAATCTGTCGGGATGCCATGCCAAAATTCCATTTGCTTCACCTTGCTCGATACGGAGAAGCATTTCATTAAATACTGGCCGACCCGGAGCTTTAGCGGTTTGTTTTTCTACAAAAATATCTACAACCTCAATTTGTTCTTTTACCGCTAACTCTTTTAACTCGGCCAGTTGATCCGAAATGCTTCTAACCTGCCGATCTTCTGTATCGGTAGATTTGCGAGTGTATATAAAAAACTTTCTGGTGTGATCAATCATAATTTTGTATTGGCTAACGAGGAGCCACGCCCTGCGTGGCGAACCCTTTTGGATTCAGGACTTTTTGGGGGGAATTCAGAACAGACGGCACTTCGTGCCGACCATTTTTTTGGTTCGGAAACCCTTTTCGAAAAATTGCGGTATTCATTGTACAAAATTCGAACCTTTTTTGAAAGCAATCCCGATGAGGAAATCTGAAACAATGCGGACGAAGTTTTGCGGAAACAATTTTCTGGGGAAAGGATTCCGCAAAACTTCGGCTGATTCTTTTTTTCTGAATTCGGATGTCGCAAGTGGAGGAGGAGGGGTCTGGGGAGGAATCCTCCGCTTGCTCCTCTTTTTGTTTTGGCGAAATTCGGGCGGGCTACAAAATTGAAAAATACTCTCATATTTGTTATTATAATACTGCAAGTAGAAATAAGCAACAGTATTATGGTATCAATATATGGAAAGTAACCAACTAGGACAAAAAATAAAGAAACTGCGACAAAAGCTTGGTTTATCCCAAGATGATTTTGCTCGTAAAGCAGATGTTCCCTACACAACGCTAACAAAGGTCGAAACAGGGGTTATAAAAAAACCTTCGGTTTTTGTTGTGAGCAAAATCGCAAAAGCTCTTAATGTAGACATTGAGGAGTTGATCAAATAATTTTATGAAATTCGAACTTAAACCTGATAATAGAAATGCCTCAAATGATGAACTTTTGAATGATCTAAAGAAGGTCGCCGAGAATTTAAATACAACTTATCTTGGAAAAATAGATTATCAAAAACATGGCAGATTTTCCTACCACACTATTTCGAGAAGATTTGGTTCGTGGCTAAATGCTTTAAAATTAGCAAAGCTAGATAATTCAAAAGATGATTATCGCTCTATTTCTGATGATGAATTACTCAATGATTTAAAAAAAGTTTCGGCCATAATCAATAAAAATTCAATTACGAAACTTGAGTATGAAAAACATGGAAGATATTCACCATATGGTTTCAATAAACGTTTTGGCTCTTGGTTTAATGCCTTAGAAAAAGCTGGGTTAGAAAAAACTCGTGAACTAAAAATAGATACTGAAGATTTATTTAAAAATCTTGAGGAAGTTTGGGTTAAATTAGGACGCCAACCGTATATAACGGATATGGTAAAACCTCTATCAAAATATTCTAAGGACGCATACCCAAGAAGATTTGGTTCGTGGCGTAAAGCACTTGAAGCCTTTGTGGCGTATGTTAATGAAAATGACGATTCGACTTTAGTTGAAGAAGAGAAAACACAGTCGCCTCAAGTTAATGAAGAAAATAATAGCACTGCTGAGATTATCAAAAACAAGACAACTAGAAATATAAATTGGCGACTGCGTTTTATAGTAATGAAAAGAGACAATTTTAAGTGTAAAAAATGTGGACGAAGTCCGTCTACTGACCAAACAGTTATACTTCATATTGACCATATGAAACCATATTCAAAAGGTGGAGAAACAGTTATAGAAAATTTAGAAACACTTTGCTCTGTTTGTAATTTAGGTAAGAGTGATTTGGAATAAAAATATGAATGACTTGATTGAAAAAATTAAAAAAATAATGACTGATGTTGCTACTGGTCAAGCAAAAATTCAGGACACAAACGACGAATACAAAAAATTGTTTCGTGAGCTTGATGATATTTTTTCAAGCACAAATCAGAAAAACCCGAATCAATTTTCTGATTTGTGGGAGTTTTATAGTTTTTGGAAAAAGAAAAAAATGGACACCTACGCGGAGCGTCGTTCATATGTAATTGAGCTTTACAAAAACATAAAACCGAAAAAGCAGGTCGCAAAATCGGGAGCTTATAATTTTGTAAACCAAAATAGAATTAAGGAACTGAAAACAATTAAAAGTGACGATTTTGATTCTTCAAAACTTATCCGATTTAGCGAAGAACTAAATTCTGCTTTTTCGCTTGAAAACTTTTTATCAACAGCAATGCTCGTTAGAGCGATTGCTGACCATATTCCTCCAGTTTTTGGTAAAACTTCTTTTACAGAGGTTGCAAACAATCATGGTAGTAAAAGTTTTAAGGAGTCAATGAAAAATTTAGATAATTCGTCAAGAAAAATATCTGACTCGCATTTGCATACACAAATTCGGAAAAAGGAAGTTTTACCAAATTCCAATCAAGTTGATTTTTCAAATGACCTTGATGTTTTACTTGCTGAAATTTATCGAGTATTAAAATAGATAGCCCGCCCGAATTCCGCCAAAACAAAAAGAGGAGCAAGCGGAGGATTCCTCCCCAGACCCCTCCTCCTCCGCTTGCGACATCCGAATTCAGAAAAAAGGAATCAGCCGAAGTTTTGCGGAATCCTTTCCCCAGAAAATTGTTTCCGCAAAACTTCGTCCGCATTGTTTCAGATTTCCTCGTCGGGATTGCTTTCAAAAAAGGTTCGAATTTTGTACAATGAATACCGCAAAATACCTGCACAACCTAACATACATCCTGCAGTCTTTCATAACAAAGAAAGATGAGAATATTTAACAAACTGAGAGGAACGCGCGGATTTGTACATATCTACAATCGAGCGTTACGCTTTCGGTATATGATTACCGAAACAGCAAAAGAAAGAACCAGAATACTGACATTCTGGAAG
>Ga0265593_1001355_pt1 | contig 11452 bp, 12 predicted proteins | sample saktaG_8_FD_190136 | JGI IMG/M metagenome (GOLD analysis project Ga0265593, IMG submission 190136) | Saline water microbial communities from Sakinaw Lake, British Columbia, Canada - sak_2011_5_24_36m | ecosystem: Environmental > Aquatic > Non-marine Saline and Alkaline > Saline ...
ACGCCGGTCAGGTAGCGTGGCAGCCAAAGGGCCAAGCCGACAAAAGCGCCAAACACAAAGAAATAGTAAATGGAAAAACGCCAGACTTGGAGATTCTTCAGCGGTTCCAATTGCTTCCAGAAAGGTTCCGGGGGGGCGCCCGCCAAACGGCGAAGTTTCAACACCGGATCGTCCTCGGTGGTGAACCAGAACACTGCCGCCATCACCACCAGCGCCGCCGCCCAGACTTGCGCAACCATCTGCCAGCCGAAGGCGACCATCACGAAGGGCGCGATAAACTTGGTCACTGCCGCGCCAACGTTGCCCAAGCCGAATATGCCCAGCGCAAAACCCTGTCGTTCCGGCGGGAACCAGCGCGACACATAGGCAATGCCCACCGCGAACGAACCGCCGGCGACGCCTATGCCCAGTGCAGTCAACAAAAACATGGGGTAGGTGCTGACATTGGTCAACAAAAAGGTGGCGACCGCCGCCGATAACATGACCGCGACATAGACCAGCCGGCCGCCATATTGGTCGGTCCAGATGCCTAAAACCAGCCGGATTAGCGATCCGGTCAAAATTGGCGTTCCCACCAACAGGCCGAATTCCGTTTCGCTCAAGTGCAAGTCTTGGCGGATTTGCAGTCCGATGATGGAGAAAATGGTCCACACCGCAAAACAGACGGTGAACGCCACGGTGCTGGCGGTCAATGCGCGGGTAGGTTGGGAAGTGTTAATAGCGTTCACGTTCTAAGTTTCCGTTGATAGACGGGGATGATTGAAAGGAATCTGTTTGGAATCAGGGCGTCCCGCCGCTGTGCCGGTTCCACAGGCTAATGCCGTTGGGTTCTTTGCCAACGGGGATCCTTGCCACTTCCGTATCCGTTTTAAGGTCGATGACCGACAAGTCATCGCTGGCAAGATTGGTCACATAGGCATGTCCGCCGTCTTTGGCAATGACGATGCCGTGCGGCGCGGTGCCGGCTTTGATGGACCAAATCACGGCGGATTTGACCAAGTCCACTTTGTATATCCATTGGCTGTCGGGTTGATCGAAGTAATGCCCTTGGTCGGCGATGTAGACGAAGTGGCTGTCCGGGGTGGCATATAGCTGAACCGGGCCAAGTGCGCCCTTCAACAATTCGATGTAATGCAGTGCTTTTGACTGGGTATCGTAGACGGCAAGCTTTTTAGTGTTATAGAGGGTGGCCAAGGCGAGTTTGCCATCAGCGGTGACGGCGGTTTGCACGGCTGCGCCGTCCAGCGGGACAACATCCAACTTTCCGCTGGCTAAATCCAAAATCCCCAACCCCGTGCCTTGCAGCAAGGCAATATAGCCTTTCATGCCGTCCGGGGCCACGCGCAAGCCATGGGGTTGGCTGCCTGGCGGGGCTTGGATTTTTGCGGAAACCGTGAAATTCAGCGCGTCAAGTTTGTAAATGGCGTTTTCGTTTTGCGCGGTCACATAGGCGGTGGAACTGTCGGGGGTCAACACGACATGGGCCAAATGCAGCGACCTGCCGATGGGAATGCGGTGGGTGACTGTGTCGGTTTCCGGGTCGATCACTAGCACTTCGTCGGCAGGTGGTTCCAAGGCCATGCCGTGAGGGCCGTCGCCGTCGTCGTGTTCCTTGGCGGCGGGTTTGTTCCCGTGACCGCCGTGGGAACCGTTCGCCGTCACCCAAACCGTCTTGCCGTCCGGGGCGACCTGGACATTGTGGGGTGAAACTGACATCGCCATGCCATGTTCTTCATGGGAAAGGTCGATCTGCCTCAGCAGTTTCCTCGTGGCGGTATCAAACACCGCGATCTTGCCTTCCCCCTCAATGGCCACATAAAGCTTTTCAGCTTCTGTCGGATAGGCAACAACCTTTAAGCTCAGTGAAATAATATAAATGAATAGCAGACTGGCAATTTTAGATTTGTTCATAAGATGCATTGTCAAATCCAGACTAAATAATTAAGGCATTGATATTTAAAGGGCATAAATCCAAAATTACAGCGGATTAATCAAGCGCACAATCGAGCTTGTGGCTTTCATTATAAGATGCACAAAAAATAAATCAAATAAATAAATGCAAAGAGATTGTCTGCGCTGTACGGCAGAGGCGAGCAAGGGCTTGCGAACCTGCGCAAGGGTAGCTTTGCACTAACTGTTCACTCCCCCTGGGAGCGAGGGCGTCTCACCCGCTGAAAGGGCGGCCAAGATGACCGCGTTCCCAGGAAAAGGCAGGGGGAGTGAACGCTTACCATTGTCACAGGTGCTTGTCATCATGGCTGCCGACACACAGCTTCCAAATGCCTAGAGGTGCCAACAGATACCCGCCCAGCATCAGCCCAACCAATATTTTCCATTCGCCATTCAAATGCGCGGCTTGGGCCAGCAGAAAGGTCGCACCGGCAAGGACGGCGTAACAGACCAAGGCCCACGGCATTAATCCCGGTTTGTCGCGCAGTTTCGACCAGGCATAAAGGCCAGCATAAGCCGCGCCAAAAAGGATGACCAACGCAGCGGATAGGAAGGTGGTGAGGAAATCGTTCAGTGCCACGGGTTCAATCATGGTGTGCCTTGTTTTTCAAAGTGTGTGGTCATGCTGCGGTAAAGGGCGGCAATGAGGTCGGTTTGGGTGATCAAACCCACCACCTTATTGTTTTCGTCAACGACCGGCAATTGATGGATGCCGCGTTCGGTCAATAGCCTCGCCAGTTCGCCCAACTGCTGCGCATGTCCGGCGGTGAGTGCCGGGGAGGTCATGATTTGTCCGACGACCTCGGGTTTGTCCGAGGTGACTGTTGTCGTGGGGCGGATCAAGTCCCGCAGTTTTCCCCCAAGGCTGCGGAATTGTTCGGCGCGGGCATGGCGGAAGAAATCGCTTTGGGTGACGATGCCGATGACATGCCGGCCCCGGTCGATGACCGGCAAGGCTTTGATTCTGTGCTTTTGCATCAAACCCCAAGTTTCCTCCAGCTCAGTGCCGAACTCAACTGTCAGGGGAACGGGCGTCATCACTTGGGCGGCGGTGATTGCGCCAAATTCGCGGTGGAAGGCGCGGGCGGCGGCCAGTTGATAAATTTCATCTAATTCACGCTCGCCCACATCGACAAATTCGTTCATCTGGGCCAAGGCGGCACGCAAGTCTTCGGTTTGGATGCCCAACCGTTCCATTGGCTTGGTTCCTTGGATTCCAGGTTGGGTGGCTTGCTGCATGGGTTTGGCTAGCAGCAGACGCTGGTAAAGCAGGGACATCAGCAACAACACCGTGACGTTTAGGGCCAATGGTGTCAGCAGGAATTGGAAGCCCAAGGCTTTGACGCTTTCCCCACCCAGCACCGGGATCAATGCCGAAGCGCCGCCCGGCGGGTGCAGGCAGCGGGCCAGGTGCATGGCGAAGATGGACAAACCCACCGCCAGCGCAGCAGCCAGCCAACTAGATGGAATCCAAATGGCGCAGAGAATACCTATAAATGAGGAAATAAAATGCCCGCCGACCAAGGGCCAAGGTTTTGCCACAGGGCTATGGGGCATCGCGAATAGGATCACCGCCGTGGCCCCCATCGAGGCAAGCAGGGTTTTTAATCCGCCTCCGTCGATCTGTTGGCTGCTGATCCATCCAGTCAGAAAAATCGCCAACCCGGCTACCAAAGCCATGCGTATTTTTTCTACGAATGCCCAAAGGGAAGGATTTAATTTGACGTTAATGCCCGCCATTCTTACCGCCGTCATTTAAGAATTAGGAACGGATAGTTGCCTTAGTGGCTTTCAGGACTCTCGGGTGGCGCATAATCCGGTTTAGCCAGGTAATGCTGAATGTAGTCGTAAAGTTTTGCCAAATCGGTATCCGATAGCTTGTTCGATGTGAAGGCTGGCATGATGGACTGAGACTGCCAACGGCGAGCCTCGGATTGCGCACATGGGCTTTGTCCTTCTGCTAGCGCAGTCGCGGCGGTTGGGGAACGGTCACTAAACGTCAATTCGCCCCCAAGATACCCCAAAGACATCACACCCAATAATCCGGCAGTGTAAATGGGCAGCAATGCTTTTGCCTGTGGACCTTGCAGGTATCCGATGACTACCCCCAGCACCATAAGGGCCGTATAGAGAATCGCAATGAAAAGTTTAGCTTTGATCGGTCTTAGCCAGGCACCATTAAAGTAATGTTGCCAATCCAACAAACCCATGGTCAACGCCACAAACGAAAAGAGGCAGGTCAAAACCAAGGCATGATAGGCGCTTCTCTCCAGATCCGGTCTGCGCAGGCTGCGGGCGGCGATGCTCAGCAATAGAGCGCCAATATTCAGCCCTATAGGCAAATGAACCAGAGCGGGATGCAAGGGATGCCGGTAACCAAAACTCTTGAATAAATGGTAGATAAAGTCACTCATGCCCTTCATTTTTTCAGATACCTGATTTCCGATGTACTAATAGATTACCTCAGTCAAAACAAGGGCCAGTGGAATTAACAACTTTACCTATAGGCCCTGGCGGCGAATTCATAGCGCCGCCGGACCCCTGTAAAACTACCTTTGGAGTTAATGCCCGCCCCCCTTGCCGCTACCGATTAATAGCGGCTGGAACACTTTCGGGTTTTCCGGGCCTTCCACTTGCAGGAAGCCGGCCGCCCCCTTTTGCAAACGCGCCAGGCTATGATCCACCAGGATGTACATGCCAGGCACATCCAGATGGAAATCAAGGATTGCGGCACCCCCCGCCGGCACATGATGTGTCTGTACATTGCTGAGGGTTTCTAAAGCACCTTCTGGATGAATCTTGTCAAATACTTCACCGATCAAGTGGACGCTCGAAGTGGTGTTTGGGCCAGCGACGCCAAAGAAGAAGCGGGCCTTCTCGCCCACATTGGCGCGTAGCGGATTATCCTTGGACATTGCGCCGACACTGCCGTTGAACACGATATAGTCTGGTGTTTCTTTGAGCATTTTTTCCACCGAGGCGTCATGCAGTCCATGCTCGGTCGGATTGTCGGTTAGATAGAAATCACCCTGCACGACGTAAAACTCGCGGTCCACCTTTGGCCAGCCGTTTGGCGGTTCCACCACCATCAGCCCGTACATGCCGCGGGCGATATGGTATGGAATCATCGGTGTGCCACAGTGATAAATGTAAACGCCTGGGGTTAGGGCTTTAAAGCGGAACATACTGGTCTCCCCCGGCGGTGTCTGCGTGACCATGGCACCACCTCCAGGGCCGGTGACGGCGTGGGAGTCGATGCTATGGGACACGGGGCTATCCAGGGAATTCTTTAGGGTCAACTCCACAGTATCGCCTTGCCGGATACGAATCATGGGGCCCGGAACGGTGCCGTTATAAGTCCAGAACTCGTATGCCACTCCATCGGCAAGTAACGCCTTCACAGAGCGCGTCTCAAGCTCCACTTTCACCGTGGCGGGCGTTTTTCGGTTCACGGGCGGTGCCACCTGCGGCATGGGTAAGCGTTGCAAGCCCTCCGGCAGTTCTTTGATTGGAGAATCTGCACCCGCTGTGGTGACGCCCGCCTTGGTCGATGCCAGTGCCTGGGCTACGGGATGGGTTTGGGCACAGGACGCAAGTAGCAACGACAGGACACTTGTCATTCCCAGATTTTTTAGCTTGGTGTACCTAGTTTTCATGGTGGCATAGCTCCGAGTATCAGTTGTGGGTTAAAGGCGTCACTGGGTCAGGAAGGCGGCAGCACTACTACAAATTTGCCGGACATCCCACTTTCTGCATGCCCTGGCAGGTCGCAGACAAACGGATACTCCCCGGTTTTGTCGAAAACGATCATACTGCTGGCTTCCGCCCCGCTTGCTGCTTGGATACGTTTGCCCAACGCTGGGATTGTAATGACATGTTCTGACTCTGCCCGTGAGTTATCTAGTACCAGGTGGATCGGCTGGCCAACATGTACTTTAATGACGGACGGCGTAAAACTGAACTCCGTGGCCGAGATGCGCACTTCCCGTGACATGCCCCACTCTTCGTTAGGATGGCCTGCGTGTGTTGAGGGCGACGCAAAAATCGTCAACGCGACACCTAACGTGGCCGCCAAGGTAATCCGTGTGTTGATGATGCTCAAGTGACTTCTGGGCATAAGAAAAATCATCCGGGTTAAGAAATCTAATAATTTTCTGATGTTATGCACGGAGCAGTTGAATCAGGCTCCCGCAGCCAACTCCCGAGCTTGCGGGAATAACACATCGTTTTCCAATTCGATGTGGCGCAACAGGTCGGCTTCAAGCGCTTCCAAACTTTGCAAGGTCGTCCGGTAACTCGTGCAGACATCGGCGGGCGGAGTGTAACCGTTGGTCAGTTGACGCATCCGGGTCAGTATTGCGGTAACCGCCCCATGCTCACTATGCATTTGCCGCAAAGGGTTTTCGATGCTGCCGAAACAAGCGGCAGGCATTGGGGCCTCGCCATGGCGGTATTTTTCCAAGGCTTCGATGTAAGGAAAAAGGATGTTTTCCTCCTTCATCAGATGGGGTGAGAGATCATCGCACAATGCCCGGTAACACTCCCCAATCTCCTTCAACTCGGGACGGGCTTCCGCATGGCGCTCGACGATCTTGTTGACCAGTTTGTCCAATCGGTCCAGTTCGCTACGGGTGAATGCATGGTGGGTGGCAAGGATGTGGCGAATCAGATCCGAGGGCGAAGCGGGATCCCACGTCGGCTCTTGCGTCGGCTGTCCTTGGGCGAGTTTCAGTTGGGTCAGAACCGCATCCGCATTTTGGTTGGCGTTTTGACACGCTTCGGCTAGGCTGAGTTTGCCTCCACTGTTGCAACAATAATTGATTTGTAGCCTGTCCAGCGTTCTGGCGACAGCGGGATGGCTCAAGGCAATCTCTTTCATGGTGGTTTCTGTATCCATGGCATCTCCTCTCGTTGTTGGGTTATAGGTGGCTGACATTAAAAGCGTCAGCGTGGATGTCCTGCATGGACGCGCCGGCGAGGAAGGTTTTTTTCCTTGTGATCTTGACCATTTCAGGATGGCCGCAAAGGAATATACACCATCCTTTGAGGTTGGGATTGTCCCGCAGGGCAATTTCGTGTACCCGTCCACTGGTGAATTGGGAAGGGACGTGCACACCCGAAAGGCAGGGGAAGTAGCTAAAGATGGGAAAGCGACTTTCCAGTTCACGAAGTTCGTCGATCAGGTAAAGGCCATGCTGTTCGCGGCTACCGTGGTAAAGCCGAATAGGCCCGCCATGGGCCTGGTTCAAGGCATCGCGAAGGATTCCATACAGCGGTGCCAAACCTGAGCCGGTGCCAATCAATAACATGGGTTGGTCGGGCTTGCCCGGAATATAGAAACAATCGCCAGCCGGGCCACGAACTTCGACAGTGTGGCCTAGGGCCAAATCTTCATGTATCCAGCCACTGACCCTTCCTTGTGGCAATCGCCGCACATGCAGTTGGATATATTTGTCCAAGTTGGGAACGCTGGCGATGGAATAACTACGCACATGGGCGCTGTCATGGACTAGGTTGATGAATTGCCCGGCCCGGTAGTCGACGGGCGTGAGGCATTCCAACTCCACCAACATGATTTCATCGTTTAGCAACTCCAATTTGTGGACTATGGCCCGCACGGATACATGCATATCGTCGGGCATCGCAGCTTCGAGGTCTTCCGTCGGATGGCACAGGCAAGCCAAAAAATAGTTCCGCAACCTTAAACTTTCCTTCAACCCAATTTGGGAGGAAGCCGGGGGGGTGCCCGCCGTGGCCTGCATCATGCAGGTTTGGCAGACACCGCTGCGACAGGAGGAGGGGACGGTTACGCCCTGTTTAGTCAGACATTCCAGCACGGACTGGCCTTCACCCAGTTCGAAGCTTTGCTTATCGTAGCTTATTGTTGTCATGCGAACGCACCCGCCCGAGTTTGAGTGCTTAGGACATTGACGAGAATGCCTTTACCCGTGGGGTGGGCTTCATGCCACCCAAGCGCCTTGGGGGACGCTCTGCAACGGGATTATATTTTTGGGAATCGGCTTACCTGTCCAACACGTCGTCGCGAGTACTTTCGGCGATGGCCGCGACTTGGGCAATCAGGTTATCGGCAACCCCCAATTCTTTCAGTGTACCGCCAAGATTTTCCACCACTGCGTCAAAATGGCTGTCATTCAATCCCTGCTTGACCAAGTGGGCGTGGCCTTTGCGCATGTCTTGGCCGGTGTAGTTGTGCGGGCCACCGAAAGCCATCGTCAGGAAGGCTTTTTGTTTGGCGGCCTGCTTCTCCATATCCACGCCCTCGAAGAAGCGGTTGATGCGGTCATCATTCAACACCTTGCGGTAGAATATATCGACAGCAGCGTCAACGGCGGCGGTACCGCCCAGTTGCTCGAAGAGGGAAGCGTTGGACATCTTTCTGTATTTATCGTCGTACCAGTCTGCCAAGCTTTGTTTTTCTGTCATGGTTTTCTCCGGTGATATAGTTGGGTTTGAATGTTTTCAACAATGCGCAACCTAAGGGTGTCGATTTAAAACACCATAGTGGCATGCGGCGTGCAACTTTAAAGGCTACCAAGAGCGTTGTCAAGCCTATAAAAAATGGGGAATTGCAATTGGATAGGCGATTTGACTTCAGCCTGTCAATTTTATGCCTTTCGTCCCACTCTGATAAGGCCAAGGCTTACTTTTCAGGTATGGATTAGGGTGGACAAAGCTGTGGATAACTTTTTGGGACACGCAGAAAATGCTTGCATTGTGCCTTCATTTGGCTCACGTTTCCAGCATTGCCTTTGCCAGACGGGCCAGTTTGGCGGAACCGCCACCTCCGCCTAGCGATGCTTTCACCTTGAGCAAATCCTCCCTAATCTGCTTCGCGTATGCTTTATCTTCGACGATCTTGCCGATTTCAGCGGCGATGTTGCTTGCATTGGCTTCGTACTGGATGAATTCCCGGACGATGCCCTTCCCCGCCAATATGTTGGGCAGGCCGATGAATTTGATGTTGATGAGCAAGCGTCCCAACCAATAAGTGATGGGCGTCAGTTTGTAAATGATCGCCATCGGCATGCCCGCCAGCGTCACTTCCAGCGTGGCGGTGCCGGAAGCGGTAATGACCGCATCGCAACATTGCAACACATCATAATTGCGACCTTGGATGGCTTTTACCGGCACTTTGCAATTAGCCAGATAAGGTTCCAGCGTTGCATCGGAAACCGATGAGGCTTGGTTGAGTACGAAGCGGGCATGGGGGAAACGGCTTGCAAGAAGCTCAACCGTTTCTAAAATCACCGGCAGCAGACGCTTTATTTCATTCGCCCGGCTACCCGGCAGTAGGCCGATGATGGGGTCGGTTTCGCTTACCGTTTCCCCTCTTTGGAAAAGGGGGGTTAGGTGGGATATTCCCATGGGGGATAAATCGTCCAGGCCAAATTCCTGCAAGGCTTCAGCCTTGGATACCGTCGGAACCACCTTGCCAGCCAAAGGATGGCCGACATAAGTGACTGGAATATTATGAGCCTCGTAAAACGGAACTTCAAACGGAAAAATGACGGCCATGTGATCCACCGCCGCACCGTATTTTTTCACCCGTCCCGGTCGCCATGCCCACACCTGCGGGCTGACATAAAACAATACCTTTATGCCAGCAGCTTTGGCGGCGCGGGCCAGTTGAAAATTGAATTCCTTATAGTCCACGCAAATCAGCAAATCCGGTTTTTCTTCCTTGGCGATTGTCTTCATTAGGTTCAAGGCGCGGCGGATTTCGCCGTAATGCTTGATCACCTCCACCACGCCGATGACGGCAATCGACGTGGAGTCATAGCGGATTTCCACCCCCGCCTCGCGCATCTTCGCACCGCCCATGCCGATGGCTTTGACCTCGGGCAAAAGCTGTTTCAGTTCCAAATACAAACTGGCGGCATGCTGGTCGCCGGAGGCTTCGCCGGCGGAGAGGAGGAGGAGGGGGGCTTTGGTCGAAGAGTTCATGGTTTATACGGAATGATCGGATAATTCGAGCCGACGTTCGATTCTTTCGGTCATGAAAAATCCTTGTAGACATCTCGCCGGTTGCCGATTTTAATGACTTGGACGGTAATTTTTTCATCTTGGATGGTGCAAATAATTCGGTAATCACCTACCCGATACTTCCAATAATTGCCTAGTTCGTTGCCTGTTAAGGATTCCCCAAGGCTGCGCGGGTTGCTTGCTTTGGCAATCCTATCCCGAAGGAATTGCACAATCCGTTTCCGCGTTGCCCCATCCATCTTCTCTAAGGCTTTGTCTGCCTTTTTGGTGAATTCAATTTTCCAAGCCATACTTTTGCATCACTTCTTCTAGGCTAATGGCTTCACCGGGCTTGTGGTTTTTCATGGATTCCTCTGCGTCCATCAAATCTTCCAAATCCTCGTAAAACTTTAGCAAAGCTTCCCGCGCGCAGTCTTCCGGTGCTTTTCCTGCGCGTCGGGCAATAACAAGGAATTCTTTCTCGATTTGTTCGGGGAGTTCTATGGTTATCATTTTTGTGTCCTTGAGGTTATAGGGTTGTTAGGGCCGCAGGGCGAAATAGCGAAGCGTATTGCGCCAGATGGCAAGGTTTGGCAAAGCATAATGTTTTTCGGCTGGTTCCCAAGCTCCGGCTTCAAAGCCATTAACTTAAGGATTCTCGGAGCGCCAAGCCCCAGCTTGGCCTTGGGTTGGCCGATGCCAAGCTGGTAGTTGGCGTTCCATGAGAGGAAAATTTTCATTATTCTACCCAAGGCTTGTGAACAAGCAAACGTTTACAGCGTTTTCTATATCTATTAGTTACTTATTTATTTACGCCCATGTCGGCAAAGGATTGCCGACCTACTGCGTAACAAGGACTGTAGGGCGGCAACCCTTTGCCGCCAACGATTTCAAAACTTAAACAACGTAATCAATTGGAATTAAAAACGCTGTAAGAGCAAATCGTAATGTTTTTTTCGGCTGTTGTCCAAGCTCCTGCTTGCCTGTTCCTCGGGAAGCTGGAGCTTCAAAGTTCACATTCCCAAGCTGGAGCTTGGGAACGAGCTAACCCCTAGAGCTTCCCGAATCACCCCTACCACCTCCCTCACTTGCTCATCGGTCAACTCTGGAAACATCGGCAACGACAAACACCGCTTGGCGACTGCTTCGGTAGCAGGTAACGAAACTCCAGCGCAATACTCGGCAAATACTTTTTGCTGGTGCAACGGCACGGGATAATAAATCGCACAGGCAATATTGGCCTTTTGCAATGCCGCCATGATCGCATCACGCTGATCGCTAAGTAAGGTGTATTGATGATAGACATGAATGCCGATGCCGTCCTCGTAAGGGGTTTCCAACGGGAGGTCGGCCATCAATTGCGAGTAAAGATGCGCGGCGCGGCGGCGGCCAGCATTGAATTCCTCGATATGTTTGAGCTTGACGCGCAGGATGACGGCCTGTAGCTCGTCCAAACGGCAGTTGTAGCCGATCACGTCATGGTAATAACGCACTTCCGAGCCATGATTGCGCAAGACTT
>Ga0265593_1001358_pt1 | contig 11439 bp, 10 predicted proteins | sample saktaG_8_FD_190136 | JGI IMG/M metagenome (GOLD analysis project Ga0265593, IMG submission 190136) | Saline water microbial communities from Sakinaw Lake, British Columbia, Canada - sak_2011_5_24_36m | ecosystem: Environmental > Aquatic > Non-marine Saline and Alkaline > Saline ...
TTATGGTGCAACTTCTGATGGTTTTGATATGGTGCAGCCATCGGGAGAAGGGGCAGTGCGGTGTATGCAGCAAGCCATGGCGACAGTGCCTAATAAAATTGATTACATCAATGCTCATGGAACGGGTACTCCGGTCGGTGATTTAAAAGAATTAGGTGCATTACAAAGCGTCTTTGGAATTGAAGATATGCCTTGGATTAGCTCAACTAAATCACTAACAGGACATGCTTTGGGTGCAGCAGGCGTGCATGAGGCTATTTATTCTTTGCTGATGATGACCCATAATTTTTTAAGTGCGTCGGCAAATATTGTAACGCTGGAGCCTGCTGCAGTGGGCATGCCCATAGTGAGAGAGCTTAAAGAAGACATTAATCTTACTACGCTTATGTCGAACAGTTTTGGTTTTGGTGGCACCAATGCAAGCTTAATTTTTCAGCGTTATAACGGCTAATAGAGTGTCCAGAGGTGGGTAATTATTATTGCTCCGCGTGTTGTCCTACCGCATTATTTTAAATGGCTGAGTGGATGTGTTTTATAAAATATTTTAAATGTTGTTATGTCTGACGCCGTTCAAAAAACTCGTTATCAATTTAATAAATTACAAAAGCGCTTGCGTCATTATGTGGGCGACGCAATCGCTGATTACAAAATGATTGAGGCGGGCGACAAGGTTATGGTGTGCCTATCAGGAGGCAAAGATTCGTATACTTTATTAGATATTTTAATGAATTTGCAAAAAACAGCACCTGTAGATTTTGAGTTAATTGCTGTTAATTTAGATCAAAAACAGCCCGGCTTTCCAGGGCATGTTTTACCAGCGTATTTAACTTCTCTTGGTGTGCCCTATCATGTTATTGAAAAAGATACGTATAGTGTTGTAAAGCGGGTTATTCCTGAGGGACAAACAACCTGTGGTTTATGCTCGCGTCTTCGGCGAGGAACACTATACGGCTATGCGGAAGAGATTGGTGCCACCAAAATTGCCTTGGGGCATCACCGAGATGATATTTTGGAAACGTTTTTTTTAAATATTTTTTATGGTGGTAAATTAAAAGCAATGCCACCTAAATTATTAAGTGATGATAAAAAAAATATAGTCATTCGACCGTTAGCCTATTGCCGAGAAAAAGACATACAGCGCTACAGTTCGTTTAGAGATTTCCCCATTATTCCCTGTAATTTATGTGGTTCACAACTCAATTTGCAGCGGCAGGCAATGAAAATGATGCTGAATGCTTGGGATAAACAATTTCCAGGTCGTCTTGAAACTATTTTTACCAGCTTACAAAATGTTGCTCCCTCTCATACCTTGGACACACAATTATTTGATTTTTCTGGGCTTAAAATATCACGAGAGTTGGTAAGTGACGTGTCCACGGACTCTTCACTAGATATTTTATCAATATAAGCTTAGCTTACATGGCGGTGTGGCTAAATTAATCTCGACATGAAGTTAATAAAGTTACGTCGTCATCATCGATTTCATCCTCTGACGAATCATCCTCATCTTCACCCTCCTCATCATTGCTTTCGTCATAATTAGCCGTTAAAAATACCACAGAGCGGGCGGCTTTAAGTGCTTCATATTCAAGTTTTACAATACAGGGTGGCGGCGTTGCTTTAGCTAAGCTAATGGTTTTAAACCAGTCACCTTTGGCGTTTATTGTTAGCTTTACGGCAGTACTAATTAATCTATCTTTACTGGTTTTAAGACTCATATTGAGCTTTTTAAGTAAAGTGCTGCGTTGCGCATTTGATAAATTAGCTTGAAATTGAATATTGCCACTAAGTTTAAGCGTGTTATTAATTACCTCAGCACTAAATAACGAGAAGCGTTTGATATGTTTGGTCGCGCTATTTCTTGCTGTCCATACTTGGATAACGGTCTTTATTGAGGTAGAGCGAAGCGCTGGACTGGCATCAATTTCCTCGGCAAACACATTAAGGGTAAATTGTTTTTTTGCTTGCTCAGGCGTTGGTAACCAAATGAAATTAATAGTGGGTAATTGCGTTACTTTATCAAGATAAACCTGTGAAAAGGACGCGCCCGTCGGCGCTGAACCATGTAAAACAACTTGGTTTTGTTCGGCGTCACTAATCGTAAAAGGAATAACTAAAGCCGCTTCGCCCACAGTGATATCCCATTTGGTATTGACGGGTCTAATTTCAGGTGGGGTGTTTGGTAAGCGGACAGTATTTTGTAAGGTGACGGTATTATTGAAGCCAGTGGCTTGTTGTAGGCTAGCGTTAACAAAGTCTTTAAGACCTGCGAGTCCTGTTTCTTCAAATTTGGCAAGTACACCTGTTTTAAATCCATGCCCATAATTATCTTGATGGCACGAAGTGCAATCAGGTGCATTGGTAAATGATTTAAATTGAGGGTAGCTGTAGCTTGACGCGCTAAACAACACACAGAAAAGAACACTGAATAGCGTTGTACATATTTTTTGTTTCATAATCATAATATCACCAGTCATAAGATAACAAACGAGTAATGGTTCAGTAACAGCGTGTTAACTATGCCATTGATTAAGAATGGAAATCATTTTTTCAGTAGCTTGATAATCTGTTGTTGACCATGAGAGCTCACCATCAGGCGTTAAAATAGCAAAATAGGGCAGACCAATTTTAAGGGAACGATGCTCTGGTAGTGTTTTAAATCGTTCAAATTCGACGCTTTTATCCACTAATTGCACTGGAATAGCACGTTCTCGAAGTGCCTCATTTAACGCAGCGTTATGTTCAGACTCCTTCTTAAAGGCAAGACAATTTGCACACCAACTGGCATAGAAATCGATAAATATTGGTTTACCTGTCGTTTTAGCTAATTTTTGTGCCTGAGTGAAATCTTGTTGCCAAGGGATGCCTGCTTCATTTTTTATAGATGATTCTGTCGTTATGAGCGTATTTGTTGTCACTTTATTAGTAGATTTAATAATGTCAGCGTCTTGTAAGCTCGCAATGACAAGCCAGCCACCAACCAGTAAGCTTAGTAAATTAGCAAATTGACGTATTTTGAGTAAAGGGGTTGCTAAATCAGTCGACGGAATAATCAAGATATTGCCATGCACAACGGCAAACCAAATAGCCAGCAGACCAACAATAAATGTATGGCTGGTTGCCAAAGAAATATCCAGCACCCCCATGGCTTTTTCAAAATAAGTATATGCAAAATAAAGGATAACAAAGCCAAAGGCATATTTGATTTTATTCATCCAATAACCGGCTTTAGGTAGTGTTTTAAATTTAACGGTACTGACAATAAAAAAGGGCAAGCCAACGCCTACGCCAAAGCCAGCCATCATAATACTTCCCGAAGCAGCAATGCTGAGGCGATCAAAAAAACTAAGTTGTTGCTGCAATGCGGCTAAGGCATCGGATTTATCGGCAATAGTATCAGCCACGTGTAACAGCAGTGCAAAGACAATCGGCCCTACACAGGGTGAGATGACTAAGCCTGCGACACTTCCCATTAACCAGGTGCCGGCAAGTCCTTTTACTTGAGAGGTACGATGATCTAATGAGTAGACTTCATTTTGCATAAAACTTAATTCAAAAAATCCTAATAAAGCTAAAGCAAAAGCGGTAAAAAATAAAGCAAAAGCTAAGTTTACCCACGCGGATTGCATAAAGTTGTTAAACGCTCCGCCAGTCATTCCAGCAATTAAGCCAAGCAATGTGTAAGTCCCGATAATACCCAGTAAATAGACTAAGGCGTGTTGCTTATCTTTGCCTTTAATACCTTGGGCTCGATTGACTATAAACATTGAGGTGATGGGTAGCATTGGGTAGACACAGGGGGTTGCTACGGATAACAAGCCTGCTAACAACATTAAGCCAAACAGTAGGAATGTATTATTTTGATTTTGGTTAAATAAACTAAGCAATTGCTCAGTGAATGAGACTGAAGCCGTTGCTGTTTCAAGGGTGGTAATGGGCGGTAATGGCAGGGAAATTTTGCTTGTTTTAGGGCGATAACAAACATGCGTAAGGTCATTGCACAGTTGGTATTTAATGGTAAGCGATGTCTCAATAAAGGTAATCGTTTTAGTCGCCATTAAGGAAAAACGATAGGTATCTTTAGCACGGAGAACCTGTGCTTTAACCAATTCATCATAGTGCCCTTTAGGTTGTTTTAGCAGCGTTAATGATAAACCTGCGTTAGCTAAGTATTGGTCTGCATCTAAGGTAATGGGAATAAAGCTATGCTCATCGCCTGTATTTAAGTAGGCGTGGTGATCTTGAGGCGGTGTGATTTCAATCGTGTACTCTGCTGGCCATGCGTGATGGGTGGTGTTTTGTAGCGTTATAAACGCAGTAGGGGTCTCAGCAAGCACGAGCGTATTGTCAAAAATACCCAGCGCAAAGATGAACAATAATAGGTAAGTTTTGGGCAGGTTTCTGTATTTCTCATGAGAAAAAGGAATTTTTTTTAACACGTTAAAACCTCAGGTTAAAAGATGCAGTGACTAAATAATAACTAAAATCAGTAAAGTGATTACTATTATTCCCCGTAAGTTGGAAGTCGGCATTATGGTCGTAGTATTCAATACCCGTTTGAAATTTAAGTTGTTTAAGCGTTTTCAAATGCGTAATGTCTTTGCTTAATTTTATACCACCTGATAATGCGCCAAAACTGGCGAGGCGATAATCACTAGAAAAAAACGTGCTCTCCAGGTGCGTGCCTGTTGCTTGATAAAAAGCAGCTTCCGTTTGTGAGTAATAGCGAAATCTTGGAATGATTAGCCATTGATTGGCAATAGGTTGATGCCAACTCACTTCAAAAGTATGAGATTGGATGCTCCAATCATCGGAAGCAAATCGATAATCGATGTGTAACGCGCCATCATTGGTGTAATCAACATGGCGAACATATTGTAGGAGGGCGGCCCACTGAAATTTTTCTTCAGGGCGTTGGTCAGGTTTAATAGCATTGGCGTATAAATTACCACTGAATAATAAAGGGTTATTTGGGTCGTAAAACGCTACCACTTTATAAGGATCAGACATAAAGCCTTCTGAATAAGCAACGCTTATATTGCCTTGAAGAAGCGAATTTTTATCAATAAGCTGAGTAATGCCTAATAAATATTGTTGGCTAGTTTTACTGCGATTAAAACCGATTGGGCGACTATTCCAAGGTGATGGCGAGGGCTCAATGGTATCAAACGCAACTGAAGCTCCGTAATTTAGCGTCGTCATTTTCTTATTAATATCAAGACTCAGAGTGGTAGAAAAAAACCGTGAGGTATAGTCCTGTTCTCTAGAAAAGCCACCGCCTATATTTAATGCGGCAGTGTCAAAAAAATAGCTTAAATTACCGTTGATTGCATCGCGTTGTTCGCAGATTGAGGCGCCACATGATGACGTGGCTGACGCTCCGCTAATGACTTGATGCGTTTTGCCTTGAGCATCTTTTTTATTGTACACAGGCGATGCGCCAGAAATAGAATCTCGAACTAAGCTAACTGATGCGGTCATTGCTTTTCCAATGGGCAAACCTAGCGTACCTTCAAAAATGTCGACATTTATACGTTGATTACTTTCCGAGTAATGACCGTATTGAAAGTCGGATTGATAGTTTTCTTCCACTCTACCCGCGTGCGCAGACGGCAGTAAGCCAGGTAAGGCGAGAGCGGCAAACGTTAAACATTTGAGTGTAGTAGTGGGTGTTAATAAATTCATGAGTTGTTGAAAAGTAAATGTATCAGCGTAAAAAGGTATTATTAATTGCAGCCACAACCACCACCGCTGCCACCATACCCACCCGATGTAGACTCTTTACTGAACGCAGCATGTTGTCTTAAACCAAATTCAAGTGGGTCTGGCGTAAGTGCCATCTGTGGTAATGCTAAATTACCTCGTTGCCAAGGTTTAAGTGGCGTGCAGCCTACACTATTCATTATTAAGAGTAGAATAAAGCTAAGTTTAATCATGTTCATTACGGAGCTTTTTTTTCAAGAAGTTGGGCTATTTTTTGTTCAATGTCGCTGATATCTGCACGTGCAAAACCGTGATGAATATATTGAATACGTCCTTGTTGATCAATAATAAAGGAGGTTGGCATGGATTCAATTGCATACTGATCCGCCCATTCTCCTGAACCATCTCGTAGCACAGTAAAGTCAATAGGGATTTCTTTAAGAAATTGTTCGGCTTTGCTTTTATCTTCATCTAAGTTGATTGCAATGACTGTAAAGCCTTGAGGCTTTAATTTTTGATGTAAAGCATTAAGTAAAGGGAAAGAGAGGCGGCAAGGTGCGCACCAAGATGCCCAAAAATCTAAATAAATGACTTTATTTTTATAAGTAGTTAGGTGTGTAGTGTTGCCATTATTAAGTTCAGGTAGGGTAAACTCAGGCGCAGCTTGACCTAAATCTAAGGCAAGTGCAGAGACTGAAAGTAACAAGCAAGGAATGGCGATTAATAGGCGAAGATTCATTTATGTTCTCAAGTTGCGTAAAATTATTTATGCACTTTGCAGAATCTGTGCCAATTAGCGTGTAAAGTAAAGAGTACAGAAGTTAGTTTATAAGTGTTTATTAACCTATTGTTTTTATTTATTCTTATTTTTTTTGTTTTGGAGCAAAGGTGAGGAGACTTGTTGTCGTATGAGAGGGTTAACTAAGCTGTGGTGTAGAGAGAACACTAAAGTACTGCAATTTAGGGGACTTTTATCGTTACTTTGACCAAGATTTGCACAGTGAACCTTGTCGTGGGATGCAAAAAAGGGCGAGCAAAAAAAATCCCTTCGACGGTTTAACTTATCGAAGGGATTGTTTAGATTTTCGTAAATAACGTCAACGTATTAGCTTTACAGTTTGTTATTAGAATAACGACTAATAGTTAAAAATGACGCCTATAAATTTAATCTTAATTATTTACCAGATTTTTGCATTTCAGAAGCATTGTTGCTAGTTTTTCTTTTTTCTAAATTAGCAAAAGTTTCTGATTGAAGTTGAGCAACAGCTCCACTTGCTAAATGCGCTGATTTTTGGCTTTTTAAGAAAATTACCACAGCAACCATACCAGCGATGCAAAGGCCTACGTATAACCACATGTTATCTTTTACTGGAGCTTCAGACATTTTTAAATCCTCTTTAGTGTTTTATTAATATAATTGATTTTTTCCCCAATTTTTTTATGGGGGGCAACTCAAAAATGTAGAGTCGGTTGTCTGCTAAAACTCAAACAACGCATAGTTTTTATCATGGGCACGATTATTAGGTCAAGTTTTTATCATTATTACCCTGCAATGTATTTTAAAAAATTAATAATAATCAATATTTTATTGTTTAAAAAAATATCGTAAAGCGCTTAAGTTTTTTAAAGGTTTTTTTGGCAAAATTGTTTAAGAGAGAGTGGAGAATTGACTTTGAAAATGACGTGAACTTGATCAGTAATATGGCAAGGTAACGCATAGCCAATAGCATTTTGGGTGGTACTGACAAAACGAAGCATGGCGTCTTCTGATGCAACGACATAAGGAGGGGTAATGCCCTGAAAATATTGCTCGTTCCAATAGGCTTCCAAATCCTCTGGTTTTTTTTTAAATAGTGCTAAAGAGAAAGCAATTCTAATAGGATGATTGGGGTCTAAATTAAGCGGTATCCACGTATTTCCTGCGTCGTTAAGAAAGGTTTTTTTTAAAAAAATATTTTCGATGAGTTTGGGCGTTAGCTTAGCAAAGGAGGATTGCTGGTGCGTGATAACAAAAATATCATCAGCATACAGTGGTGTGGAACAAAAACATGCAGATAGTAGCAGTGCTGATCGTAGTGTTATCATGATCAAAAAAACATTGAAACAGAAGTAAATAAGCCAGTAGGAGCAACAAACTGATTATTATCACCAAACAAATATTCTGCTTTAATAATAAGGGGCGTAAAAGGTTTCCAGGCTAAGCCCGTGACGCCGATGTGGGTTGTTGTGGGAAGATAACGATGGGTGCCATTTACGTATTCATAACGACTAATTGCAAAAAAGTCATTCATTAATGGCACTACGCCTTGTAAATAAAGTCCGTGTTCTGTGCCTTGATTATCTTCAGATGTTCGATAAATAGCTTCAAACTCAAGTTCATAGTTGTTTTTTTTCCATAATAAATCGATGCCAAGCAGTTGATTGCTAGATTTTTGGGCAAAGCTTTTATTTTTAAAATTAAGCCAAGAGGTACCAATTTGTACGTGGTCATTGACGTCTAGGGTAATTCGACTGCCAACACCATTTTCAAATCCAAGTTGATTATCAAAGGCGTCTAAGGTGGCTGATTCATCAAGATAAAAAGCTACGCCCAGCGTATGATCATTGAAATCAACACGATGAGTAAACATTGCACCATTCACATGTGAAGTAAATAATCGTCGTTCAGTCACTAAGGGGCGACTTGTTGTCCAGATTAGTGGTGATACATGGGTCAGATTCCAACGTCCTATAGGTGTTAAAAACTTACCTAAGCGAAGTGTGCTAGCAGGACTGGTGAGGATATCTAAATATAAGCGTTCGGTACTCAGAGAATTATCAAGACTATCAATGCCTTGTGTAGAGAGCCAGTTTTCAGCTTCTATTTCAGCAAAAAAACGTAAGCGTTGATGGGGTGACCAGGTAAAAAAAAGGCTTAAATCGTTTAAAGAAATATTTTCTTTAAACTGCTGCGGATGCTCATAAGCTGCATTGAAATAGCCTCCTAAATTTAAATTAATCGCCTGCCAGGTTATGCCGCGTCCCCATTGGTAATGGGGTGATAACACAGGGGAGGGTGCTTCTTTTGCAGCGCAATGATTAATAGAACCAAGTTCAAACAGTAGAATTACTAAAAAATTAAGCATCATAAATACTATAAATTAACAGCGTTAGTGATTGTTAATGGGGCGCATAAATAAGTTAAGGTGAGCAGCGTTTTATTTATTATCTTGTCGCTCATTAAGCGATTTTATTAATGTATAGCAAGCGACTGCACAGCGGGAAAAATATGACAATTCGAACGATATTGCTGATTTCATATGTATTGATTAGTCTAGCATCGGCATTAATGATTTCTTTAATGATTTTTGTGCATTTGCAAGATACGCTAAAGTCAGAAATTGAAGAAAAACTTAAATTTCAAGCTGTGTCGACTATTCAGCAAATTGACACTGCCTTATTTGAGCGCATGGAAAATATGGCCATGTGGAGTCAATTAGAGATTATGCAAGAGCTGCGCGTAAGAGATATTGATAAACGCTTGTCACATTTTTTAACAAAGCTGCATACCGGTTACGATGGCGTATACGAGCAAATTTTTGTGGTTGATCAGCGGCAGCAGATTGTTTCATCTTGCGACCCAGCACTGCTAGGGCAGACGTATAACCATGTTACGCCTTGGTTAACGACCGAACAAAACCAGCAGGTGTTTTTTTTACAAAGTTTGAAGGCACCAGGCGACAAAATGTTTCTTTCAATTGCGATTAACGATGCCTTTGTTAAAGGTGAATTAGGTTACCTATACGCTGGCTTTAGTTGGGACGAAATTTTTCGCTTATTAGATGCCCCATTGCCGTTTGGCGGAGCTACCAAATCCTATGTGTTGTTATTGGATCACACCGGACGCATTATCGCCAGCTCAGCAGCATTTAGAGATAAGACGCCACGCTTTAAAGAACTGCCTACATTATTAGCCGCGCTAGACAAACCGACTGGCTCAATAACACTGCCCGTTGATTTTTTAGATAATGAAGTTACTTTAGTCGGTTATGCGCACTCCTTAGGGTATCGTACCTTTAAAGGATTTAATTGGACGGTATTAATTTTGCAACCGAATGCCAGTGCATTTGCGCCTGTGCGTGAACTGTGGTTAGCCATCGTGGTGTTTTTATGTTTGACCATTTTGCTGGGCGTTGTTGTGTCTTTTTTTATGTCCGCAAAAATTGCTAAACCAATTGTTCAATTGGCAGGCTTTACGCGAGAATTTATGCAAGGTAAACAGGTTGCGCCACCACAATTACGCTCTAGTCTTGAGCTCGTTGAATTAAGCGCACAATTTAATCAAATGATTAGTAATTTAGAACAATCAAAACATGATCTAGTTCGCGTTGCAAAGTTAGCGGTAATCGGCGAAATGGCAGCAAGTATGGCACATGAGGTACGCACCCCCTTAGGCATTTTGCAGTCTTCTGCGCAAATTTTACAGAGAGAACAAGGCTTAACAGAGATCGGCCAAGAAATGACCGAGTTTATTCTTAGTGAAACGCAGCGCTTAAATGGTTTAGTGACTATGCTGTTGGAATGTGCCAAGCCAAGAGCCTCTGAGTTTACGCAACAACATCTACCAACACTTATTGAGCATACTTTAGAATTATTGAGCTCGCAGGCCGAAGTTAAGCATGTACACATTACTAGTCAGTTTACTGCCCAGCGTAGTGACGTATATTGTGATCGTGATCAAATCATTCAGGTGTTACTAAATTTAGTGATGAACGCACTTCAGCATGTTGAGTGCGATGGCTTGATTGAGGTTGCGTTAACCTCTCACAACGAGACTATGGAAATTGTGGTCAGTGATAATGGGGAGGGTATTACAGATGCCAATAAAAGTAAGGTCTTTGAGCCTTTTTTTACACAACGAAAAGAAGGCATAGGATTAGGTTTAACGGTTGTTCAGCAAATTATTTTTTCTCATCATGGTCAAATTTATGTGACCGATAGCCCACTTGGTGGTGCAAGTTTTCATGTTGTATTGCCAATTCAACAGATTTTGGAGTTGTAGTAATGCCCCAGCAAAGTATTTTAGTTGTTGATGACGAAGCAAAAATGCGTCGTTTATTAGAAATTATGTTAACGCAAATGGGTTATGAGGTCTTACAGGCAGAAAATGGGCGTGTTGCGCTTGATGTTTTAGTGCGCCACGAAGTAGATTTAATTATTACTGATTTACGTATGCCAGAGTTAGATGGTATTGGTTTATTAAAACAGCTGCGCGAACAAAATAATGATTTACCCGTTATTTTGGTGACCGCCTATGGCACGGTGAATTCGGCGGTTGACGCCATGAAATATGGAGCCAGTGATTATATCGTTAGACCCTTTGAGCTAGATGCCGTAGAAGCAGCGGTACAGCGAGCCTTAAAATTAGCAAAAGTACAACGTGAAAATCGCTATTTACGTCAAAAGGTTGAGCAAGGCTGGCATGGTTTTATTGGTAAAAGCCCCGCCATGCAAGCAATTTATACGCAAATAGAGCAGGTTTCCGCAACCAAAACAAGCGTGCTAATTCAAGGCGAAACAGGCACCGGCAAAGAACTTGTTGCGCGCGCTATCCATCAAAGTTCGCCACGCGCTGAAGCACTGTTTGTCTCTATAAATTGTGCAGCTATTCCGGCTGATATTTTAGAAAGTGAGTTATTTGGTTATAGCAAAGGTGCATTTACCGGTGCGAACAAAGAGCGTGTGGGTAAGTTTGAG
>Ga0265593_1001361_pt1 | contig 11430 bp, 5 predicted proteins | sample saktaG_8_FD_190136 | JGI IMG/M metagenome (GOLD analysis project Ga0265593, IMG submission 190136) | Saline water microbial communities from Sakinaw Lake, British Columbia, Canada - sak_2011_5_24_36m | ecosystem: Environmental > Aquatic > Non-marine Saline and Alkaline > Saline ...
AAATGATCGCCTACCGGGCCGAGACCGCCATGGCGAACAGCCTGCGCGAACACCTCGCCCGCCCCGACGAGGCGCGCAGCCTGTTGCAGGCACTTTACAAAACCGAGGCCGACATCCTGCCCGACCATGAGGCAGGCACCCTCACCGTCCGCCTGCACCACTCGGCGAATGCGAGCACCGACGCGGCAATCCAGAAACTATGCGACGAGTTGAACGAAACGGAAACCCTGTTCCCCAGGACCAACCTGCGGCTGATTCTCAAAGTGGGATATTTGTAAAATCCAAGGGATCAGTAACTCTGATGCTGGGGTGGGCGAAGAGCATGACGTGGAAAGGCATCAAGCCCGTCGTCACGCTTTGCCGCAAAACCTACGAAAAAGGCGTTTCCCTGTCCAAGGCCGCCAAGCGGGAAGTCGAGGCCAAGCTGGAACGGAATCCCGCCCTACCCAAGCGGGACATTCTCATTCGGCCTGCTTGACGGGTAATAACTTTTTTGAAAATCACCTTAGCTTAATTCTTTTGGTTTTTTCGGTTACGCCGATTGCTAAACCATAAACCCAAGCCGCCGACGCAAAACAAGCCCAAGGTGCCGGGTTCGGGAACGCTTGGCGGGTCGCCCAGCATGAAGTCGATGCCAAAGCCGTCGCCAGCATTGTTCAGCGTCACCGAGAGGCTCAACGTCAAATCAATCAAGCTGCTGCCCGCAGGCAGCGGTCCCCACGGACCCAAGTCGAGGAATGTGTCATTGAAATACGCGCTTGCTGCCGTTAGGTCGATGAAGGACTGTGAGAGCAGGGTGTAGCCGTTTTCCATGACGGTAAACAGCAGATTGCTAAAGCCCGCACCAGTGGAAAAGCCATCGACCAGCCCCAAGGCAATATGCCCATCGGCAGACAAGCCCGCCGATACCGGATCAATGACCCATTCCGTGCTGCCGGTATACGTCTGCGCACCCGTGGAACCTGATGCGTATTTTGCTCCTAAGGTTCCCACCCCAAAGGTAACCATCGCCGGATCGTTAAAACCGTCGCTGACATTGGAGCCGACTGTGTAGAAGCTCCCCAAGCCAGTCGCATAAGCATAAGCGGCGGTACTTCCATAAATCGGTGCAGAAGCAACCGAGCCGCCAATATTGACCCGGCTCTCGGTTGAACTCGTGCCTTTGACGGGGGCTTGACTCGTGGCCGACAGGCTGCTGATGAATTCGCCGCTGGTGGTCGCTACAGATTTTGCCTGACCGCTGCCGCCGCTGGCGGTCGAAACCGCATAGGCTTGTTGGTCATGGGCGGCCAAAGCTGTGGAACTGGCACTGACTGATCCGTTATAACTGCTGGTCGCCCTCGCGTTGGCATTCGCCGTGCCTGCCGAGGTGTTCCTTGCATCGGCCATCGCCGTAGCCGTGGCGGAGCCGACACTGCCCGCCGTCGTGCCGCTGCCACCATTGCTACCGGTTGCGGTGGCTGAAGCGTTGGCATTTCCCATGGCCCCACCAGAAGCCGCATTGGCTGTAGCGCTGGAGGCTCCGCCATTACCCCCTTTGGCTCCACTCGAAGCACCGCCGTTAGCACCGGTGGCATAGGCGGTTGCGTTGACCGCCGCACTGGACGAACTGAGATTGACCGAGGCGGTTCCACTACCACCATTCCCACCCGTTCCTGTAGCGTTTGATCCAGCGCCCGAGCCACCATTGGCATTGACTGTGCCTTGGATGGAAGCACTGGTCGTATCGGCAATGGTCAAGGCTGACAGCCCATTCCCGCCATTTCCACCATTTCCGCCATAACTGTAACCACCACTGCCGCCATAGGCGTTCTGATTCAGGTTCAGCGTCCCGCCCACCGTCGAACCGGTCGCCGCGTTGGTCAGGCTACTACCGCCCCCCGCCCCCCCATTCGCCCCGCTATAGCCGTATCCGCCGGCGCCGCCGTACTGATAAGTGCTGGCTGTGGCCGTGCCGGCCTGTGCCGTGGCCGAGGCAGTGCTGGCCGAGGCGCTGCCGCCCTTGCCACCACTTTGGCCCACACCACTACCAGAACCGCCGCTGCCGCTGCTGGCAGTGACATAGGCGTTGACAGACTCAGTCAAGCCAGTGGTGCTGGCCGACCCAGTGGCCTTGGCCGAGCCGCCGCCACCGCCAGTGGCCCCCCTCCCGCCACTACCGCCGCTGGCCTGCGCATTGAGGCTAGTTGCATGGATGCCACTCACGCTGCCAGTGGCAACCCCGCTGCCGCCCAACGCGCCGCCAGTCCCCGTGTCGCCAGACCCGCCACTTCCGCCATTGGCGGTAACGGACATAGAAACGGATTTGCTGCCGGTATCGGTGGTCGCGAGGCTTGAAGTGGCCGCGCCGCCAAGACCCGCAGTCCCGCCGCTGCTGTAGCCGCCACTGCCGCCGTAGGCGTTCTGGGTCAGGTTCAGCGTACCGCCCATCGTCGAACCGGTCGCCGCATTGGTCAGGCTGCTAATGCCGCCCGCACCGCCATTGGCCCCGCCATAGCCGTAACCGCCAGCGCCGCCGTACTGATAAAGGTTGGCCGTGGCCGTGCCGGCCTGTGCCGAGGCCGAGGCGGTGCTGGCCGACGCAACGCCGCCCTTTCCGCCGCTTTGCCCTGCGCCACTCCCGGTACTGCCGCTACCGCCGTAAGCGTTGACCGAGGCGTAGGCAGACTCAGTCAAGCCAGTGGTGCTGGCCGACCCAATGGCCTTGGCCGAGCCACCGCCACCGCCAGTGGCCCCACTCCCGCCACTACCGCCGCTGGCCTGTGCATTGAGATAAATCGCATGGATGCCGCTCACGTTGCCAGTGGCAACCCCGCTGCCTCCCAACGCGCCGCCAGCTCCCGTGTCGCCAGACCCGCCATTTCCGCCATTGGCGGTAACGGACATAGAAACGGATTTGCTGCCGGTATCGGTGGTCGCGAGGCTTGAAGTGGCCGCGCCGCCAAGTCCCGCAGTCCCGCCGCTGCTGCCTCCGCCACTGCCGCCGTAGGCATTCTGGGTCAGGTTCAGCGTGCCGCCGACCGTCGAACCAGTCGCCCCATTGGTCAGGCTGCTGCCGCCCCCCGCGCCGCCAGTGGCTCCACTGTAGCCGTATCCGCCGGAGCCGCCCGCTTGCGAAACGCTGGCGGTGGCCGTGCCCGCCAAGGCAGTCGCTGAGGCAGAACTGGCCGAGGCAACGCCACCCTTACCGCCGCTTTGACCCACGCCGCTGCCAGAGCCGCCGCTGCCACCGCTGGCATTGACATAGGCGCTGACGTTTTCCGTCAAACCCGTGGTGCTCGTCGAGCCAGTGGCCTTGGCCGCTCCGCCGTCGCCGCCCGTGCCGCTGCCACTGCCGCCGCTTCCGCCGCTGGCTTGCGTGTTTAGGCTAGTGCTATGACCACCGCTCAAGCTGCTAGTCGCAATGCCGCTGCCCCCTGCCGCGCCATTGGCCCCCGCACTGCTCGTTCCCCCGTTCCCTCCTCGTGCTGAACTACTCGAATTAATGGATTGACTGGTGGTCTCTGTGGTGGCAAGGCTTGAGGTCGCCGCGCCCGCCGCACCGGCAACCCCGCCGCTGCTGCCTCCGCCACTGCCGCCGTAGGCATTCTGGGTCAGGTTCAACGTGCCGCCGACCGTCGAACCGGTCGCCCCGTTGATCAGGCTGCTACTGCCGCCCGCACCGCCATTGGCCCCGCCATAGCCGTAACCGCCGGCGCCGCCGTACTGATAAAGGTTGGCAGTGGCCGTGCCGGCCTGTGCCGTCGCCGAGGCGGTGCTGGCGGTGGCTGCACCACCTTTGCCGCCACTTTGACCTGTGCCGCTGCCCGAGCCACCGCTGCCAGCACTGGCATTGCTGGAGACTGTGGCTGACTCGGTTAGGCCCGTGGTGCTGGCCGAACCCGTGGCTTTTGCTGTCCCGCCGTCGCCGCCTATGCCACTGCCAGATCCGCCGCTGCCACCATTGGCTTGCGTGTTTAGATTAACGCCGTGAGTAACGCTCAAGCTGCCAGCGGCGATGCCGCTACCACCTGTCGCACCGTTCGTTCCTGCGGTGCCAGCCCCACCACTGCCCCCATTTGCTGTGAGGGATGAAGAGACGGTTTTGCTCGCAGTGTCTGCTAGGGTGAGGTTTGAGATCGCCGCGCCCGCCGCACCGGCAACCCCGCCGCTGCTGCCTCCGCCACTGCCGCCGTAGGCATTCTGGGTCAGGTTCAGCGTGCCGCCGACCGTCGAACCAGTCGCCCCATTGGTCAGGCTGCTGCCGCCCCCCGCGCCGCCAGTGGCTCCACTGTAGCCGTATCCGCCGGAGCCGCCCGCTTGCGAAACGCTGGCGGTGGCCGTGCCCGCCAAGGCAGTCGCTGAGGCAGAACTGGCCGAGGCAACGCCACCCTTACCGCCGCTTTGACCCACGCCGCTGCCAGAGCTGCCATTACCACCGGTGGCAGTGGCATTGATATTCGCGTTATCGGTTCCGCCATTGGTCTTGCCCGTGGCGGTCGCCTTGGCGGTGCCACCTGCGGCACCCGTGCCAGCAGAACTGGAACCGCCATTACCGCCGCTGGCATTGGCATTGATGTAGATGGCATGATTGCCCACCAAGGAGTCCGTTGCCACGGCGGAGCCAGCAACCCCACCAGGATTGACGCCGCCGTTGGAGCCGCCACTTCCGCCGCGTGCGGAGATGGAGGACGAAACTGACTTGCTAAGCGTGTCGGTGGTGCTGAGGTTGGACGTGCCGGAACCGCCAGACCCGGCAAGACCGCTCGCGGTGCCACCCCCAGACCCGCCCGTGGCGTTCTGCGTTAAGTTAAGCGTACCCAGCAGAGTTGCCCCGCTGACGGCATTGGTCAACGAACTGGCCGCACCGCTCCCACCGTTCCCGCTCCCACTATAAACACCGCCACCGCTGCCCCCCGTTTGGTTGACCGTGGCGCTGGCAGTACCCGCATTGCTGCTTGCCTTGGCGGAAGCAGATGCCCCACTGACCGCACCGCCATTGCTGCCATTGGCGCCGACATTCCCGGAACCGCCACCGCCGCCCGACTGAGAAACATAGGCAGTGGCGGCCTTAACCCCCACCGCCGTGGCTTGAGAATTGGTGGACGAGCCGCCAATTCCGCCGCTATTGCCGATATTCGTAGCCGTGCTACCTCCGCCCCCAGTGGCATTGACGTTGACCGTGGCTTGAAGCCCCTGTGCGGTGGCACTGCCTGTGCTGCTGCCGCCCGCACCGCCACTGCCCGCATAACTATACCCGCCCGCACCACCGCTGGCAGAAACGGTCGATCTGGCACTACCTTTAGGATCAAGGGTAGTGGCGGTCGCCGTGGCTTTGCCGCCAGCACCACCCGTGCCGCTACCGGAAGAATTGGCCGCAGTACCGCCTGAACCGCCATAAGCGTATGAAGTGGAGGATGCCCCCGTGGTGGTAATGGAAGTAGTCCCGGTGTCGGCGGTGGCTGTGCCGCCCGCGCCGCCGTTGGTCGTGCCGCTACCGCCACCGCCGCCAGTGGCAGTCGCCGAATTGATGTCATCCGGCGCGGGGTTATTAGTGGCGGTGGCGTTTTTGCCCGCGCCGCCCGCCCCCGCCGTATTATTGGCTCCACCGAGAGCGGTGACGGTGACACTGGCGGCATCGGCGGACATGGCGGCAGCCATAGCCAATGCCAACAAGGTGAGGGAAGCGGTTAATTTCGGCGAGTGCATTGGTGTTTTACCTGTGAAGAAAAAAGAAGTTGACATTGTTCCCACAGTCATTGTGAGAACGCCTTATCCATCCCGGATTGCGCCGCAGGGCGGCTCCGTCCGGGCTACATCGGTTCGCCATAATGATTGGACGATTCCGCAATAGCGTCGTCCCAATCGGCGGGGTAAATGCCTTGTTCGACATATTGGCGGTATGTCGAATAAGGCCAATCCGCTACCCGTTTAACCCAGCCATGTTTGACGGGGTTGCAGTAGATATAATCAAAAGGATGGAACGAAAAACAATCCAGTATTCCGAGCCACGGTATACCCAAAACATACCCTACAGGTAATACCGCAGTATCCGTCAGTTACCGTGCCATGGTTCGTCCCGGATTGCGCCGCAAAGCGGCTCCATCCGGGCTACGCTGGCTCTTCATGCAATTCTGAAAACCGCCAAGGCGTTCGACGGCAGCCGTCTTTTCACTCTTCCGCAGGAGGCTTCAGCCACTGCATAAGAAAATATTTTGGATTGGAGGCAAAAAGGACTTGCATTGGAACAGAGTATCTACGGCCCTCGCGTAGGATGTGCCGACGAAGGAGGCGCATCATTCGCGATTGATGCGCTTCGTTCCTCAGCGCATCCTACGGCCCTACAGGCTCAAGTTATACACCCATCAGTTTATCCCATAGCGAGATTTTATCTTCTTGATAATTCCTATTTAAAAACAACTTAATTTCTATTTCATGACTTTCTTCACATCCAATTACGGATGCACTTAAATGTAAAATATAATCTTCATACTCAAGTTTCATGTCATCAAAAGTAAAAATTGCTTTATACCCCTCTGGTGACTTCTCAAATTTTTCATTTTTATTTGGAAGAACAGCAATAGTTTGATTTTCATGAGTTACAATTTTGAGTGATTTTAATAGTACAGAACAGTTTTCTGAGGAGGGGGAAGTGGGGCGATAAATTGATACAAAAAGCCGATATGGTGAAGTTCGTATGCTCTCGGTATTGCTTACAATTCTGTCTTGCCCTAATAATCTACTATTCACTATTGCCCACGAGTAAACATGTTTAGCATCATAATATCCAAAGTCCTTATGTGTTCCCATATCCTTACACCCCGTAATCAATATAAAAATTATTACGAAAAAAAACCGCTGTTTTATAAGTATTATTTTCACTGAGGTGCTAGTTTCCCTGTGGTTATAAAACGATCTTTCGTAAACATGTCTGATGGTGTATTTCCCAAAAAAACATAAGGGGCGACATCTGTTATGCCGTGAGGAATACCCCAAAGAAAATCTGGTGCAAAATAATTAAAAGTTGCCATATTTGTCGGTGTTGTAACCGAGTTTCCACATGCTGAAAATACAGCCTCACTATGTCCATTAGGCGAAACATATTTTTGATTTCCAGCAGCATTTGGATTCTCTGCATTTACTTGTGTGTGATATATCGACTTCTCAGGTGACATTTTAGTCCAACTAGCTTGTGCCTCTTTATATGACACATCATCATTCCAATAATTTCTGGTCCAATGAATAATTGCCGTTCCTGCTATAACGACTACAGTCACCTCCGCAACACATCCATCCCAAATACACAGCCCATTACGATCCGCGAAATTTAAAGGATTCCCCCCCACATACCCATAAGTATTAACCCCTCCCCCCAACCCAATCGGATCGCTCTGTAAATACCGCCCAATCGCGGGGTTGTAATCCCGGAAGTAGTTGTAATGCAGCCCAGTCTCCGCATCGTAGTACTGTCCAGGAAAGCGCAAATTAAAAGTAAAGGCGATGCCATCGCCGTCCACGTCTTGATTGGGCAGGGTGTTGCCGAAGGGTTCGCTGTCCCAGCGCCACAACACTTTGCCCGTGGCATCGGCGATGGCGCGGGGGCTGTTGAGGTGGTCGGCATAGACGTTATAAACGATGCCGCCGGTAATCACAGCCACTGGGGTATCACCCATCCACACCGTTTCACGCAGTGCCGTGCCATCGGCTGCATATTCGCCGAGCAAATGGCCGGCTTCGTCATAAGCAAACAGCGTGACGACAGCGGCAGCGCCAGCGGTTTTGGTCACGCGCTGGCCGAGCCCGTTGATGCCAAACTGGGTGGGGGTTCCGGCATAGTTGGCTTGGGCCAGCCGCCCCCGGTCGTTGTAGCCGTAAGTCAATGTCCCGTCGGCTACGGTGTCGCCTTTCGCATTGTAAGTGAACGGTTTCGGCGATGCCCCAAACGCCCACTTTAATTTATTGCTGGTCTTGTCGTAACTATAGTTGGTAATGCTGGACGGTAGGCCGCTAGCGCGGGGCGGCCAAACCGCCAGTTCGGTACGGTTGCCATTGGCATCATAAAAAAAGGCCGTTTGCGTTTGGCCTTGGATCACGCCGGTCAATCGTCCCGTTGCGTCATACTGGAAATTTTTGATTTGAGTCAAGTCGGAATCGTTATAGGCAACGATGCGGCTCGCCTTGTCATAAACAAGGCTAGTCGTGCGCCCACCGCCCAAGGGATAGCCGGTCAAACGCCCATCCGTGTCAAAACTGCGCTGATAAGTTTGGGCGTTGCCCCAAGTCCAGGCTTTAATTGCACCGAATGCAGTGTACCCTACGCCACTCAAAATGGTTTGGACGCCTTGCGTCAACTTGACGGGCTGACCCGCTGCGTTGTAACTGATTCCAACCGCCTTGCCGGAAGGGTAAGTGATCTGTTTGATTCGGCCATAGGCATCATAAGCGTACAGCAGTTTTTGCACCGTCGTGCCAATGGTCTGGGTCTTTTGCAACACGCGACCATGGCTGTCATAAGCCCAAGCCGTGCTGCCGGTTTCGTCGGTCATGCCTGTGAGATGGCCTAGACCATTGGTTCCGCCGTCATAACTGAATTGGACTGGTGTGCCGCTGGCAAAGCTTAAACTCGTGGGGCGGTTGAGGGCATCGTAGGCATAAGCCGTGGCTTTGCTGCGGGCATCCGTCGAAGAGATGCGGTTGCCGCTATTGTCAAAAGTATCCGCTGTGATGCCGCTGTCCGGGCTAGTGGTTTTCGTGCGATTGCCCAAGCCGTCAAAGGTGTATTGCGTAATCAGGCTGCGCGGGTCAGTGACCTTGACCAGATTATCATTGGCATCATAGGCGTATTGGGTTTGATGGAATAATGGATCGGCGTTGGCGACGGGCCGGTTCAACGCATCATAAACCCGCTTGCTGTTATGGGAAAGCGGGTCTGAAACCGCCGTGACATTGCTGTCGGCATCATAGGCCAGCTTGGTGGTTTGCCCCGAGGCACCCACGGAAGTGGCTGTCCGGTTGAGTTCATCGAAGGTGCGGGTAAGGCTACGCGCCAGCACATTGGCCGGGTCGCGCACTTGTTCCTTAATGCGGTTGCCCACGGCATCCAAGGTATAGACGATCTTATTGCCCAAGTTATCATTGACTTGAATCAATCGGTGGGCCGCATCGTAAGTGAACGCGGTGAAGCTGGCATCGGGCCTGGTGATTTTTTTCAACTGGCCGGCAGCATCGTAGGTGTAAGCGGTGGTTTCCGTGCCGACTTTGCGCGAGAGTAGCCGACCACGCTGATCGTAGGTCAATTGGGTGACTAAGCCATTGGCATCTTTAATAGTTAAAGGTTGGCCATCGGCATCATAGGCGGTAATCTGCGTGATATGGCCGAGGGCATCGGTAATGCTCGCCAGATTGCCTTTGAGGTCATAGGCGAACGTGGTCTGATCGGTGACATCAGTGCGCGGGCCGTCGATCTGGGTCACTTGACCATTGGCATTATAGGTGTAGCCCCATGTCCGCATAAGGCTCCCCGCAGTGACGGTGAGCGAAGTCAGGTTGCCCTTGGTGTCATAGGCCAACGTAGTGACACGATTCGGCTCCGTGATCTTAATGGGCAAGCGGAAGCTCCCATGCCATACCGTCGTGATGGTTCTGGCTTGTGCAGTACCATAGCCTTCCGTGCGACTGGTCTCCAAATTGCGCGTCAAATCATAGCTATAAGTGGTGATGTTCCCCTTGTAATCGGTATATTGGATGACGTTGCCGTTGGCATCGTAATCCCAATCGGCAGAAGCATTGAACGGGTCTGGCTGAGTGGATTGAACCGGGCGGGCTATGCCCAGCGTGGTTGCGAAGGTGAAGCTGGAAGCATGACTGAGGGCATCGGTGATCGTAGTAACGCCGTTAATGAAGTCATACGCCATGGCAGTCTTGCTGACACCGCCGGTCAATTCGGATGCAATGGCCACACCGTTGCTGTCATAGGTCCAAGTCGAATATCTAACCCCATTTTCATCGGTCAGACCGGTCATCAAATGGGGAAAGGCAGCAATTTCATAAAGGTATTGGCGGGATTTACCGTCGGGATAGGTGACGGAAATCAAGTTGTTGTTGGCATCGTAAGCATACGCATAAGCCCGCGCCGAGGGGTCGGTGAAGCCGATAATGCGGTTGTTCGCATCGTAGCTGAAACTCAAGGTGCGGGCGAAGGGATCGGCGACACTGGCAAGGCGACCGCTGGCATCATAGGCAAAGGTCTGCTTAAGGCCGGCCCGGTTGGCGATAGACACAAGTTTGCCGCTGACATCATATGACTCGGCTTGGTCTTCTTCGGTCGTATAATTCCAGCCCGTGAGCGTCGTGCCGGACAACACAGGAATAAGCTTGGCATTGATATCGGCATCGGCAACCCAATTGCCACTGGAAAGCGTGAAAGTTATCACTTTGCCATCAGCCCTAATCATTTTCTTTGAAGTGGCCGAGACTGTGACTAAATAGCTACCAAGATGATGGCTCCAATTGGCCCCAAGGGTACCCGCCGCCAATCCCGCGGATAAAGTAGATTGGCTGTTGTAATAACGGGTCAGGTTAAGCGGAAATGGCCCTTTGCCGATATAATCCGTTTCGATTTCATATACATTGCCCGTAGAAGCGTCAATCGGATCGCCACAATGGGGGCAGTCATCGTTTGGGCCATTGCTCTTGCTGGGGTCGGGCGGCGCATAACAGGCCCCTACTTCGCCCTCGCTGGCTTCGCCTGGATCAGAGATACAATCATCCCCATCTGCGTCCCCAAAACTAACGGGGGTGAAGCTTAGTAGGAATGTGAGCAGGAGCAGATTAAAAATACCGAAGCCGAAAAACCAAGACCGCGCAGTTCCCTGCCGGCTAATTTGAATGCCGTCCATTGTTGCCCCTAGTTCGTATAATTGGATTGGGTGAGTGTGCCGATGACGATGACATTGCCTAAAATCTAATTGGTCAGAGGCGAAGTCATCACACTTCATTTCTTAAATGGAGTCTGAAGGCGCGGCATTATAGCAACCCTAAGCGCTTTGAGTCCACACTTGAATCGGCGCACCCCGAACCAACTCGCCATCATCGTTGATGCCGTGCTGGCGATGACGGGCCGTGTCACCCTGCTGGGCCTGTCCCGCTGGGCCGAAAAAGGCGGGAGCTATCGGACGGTGCAACGGTTTTTTGGTGAAAAAATCGAGTGGCCGACATTGCGCTGGCAACTCGTCAAGCAGCATTTGGCCGGGGAAAAGGGGGTTTGGCTGCTGACCGGCGACGAGGTTGTGGTGACCAAGTCCGGCAAGGAAACGCATGGGTTGGGCGTTTTTTTTCGGCTCTATGTGAAATACCGTGGGTAGTCGTATTTGAGCTTCCCGCAGAGGAAGTGGATCATGTTGATGAAATTGTCGATGTTGCGGTATCCCCGTGCCCTGCGCTTGGCTAACT
>Ga0265593_1001363_pt1 | contig 11426 bp, 11 predicted proteins | sample saktaG_8_FD_190136 | JGI IMG/M metagenome (GOLD analysis project Ga0265593, IMG submission 190136) | Saline water microbial communities from Sakinaw Lake, British Columbia, Canada - sak_2011_5_24_36m | ecosystem: Environmental > Aquatic > Non-marine Saline and Alkaline > Saline ...
ACCTTTTCTATTAACTTTTACCTGCAATTGGCATAATAATACATCCTATTTTCATAATAGTACATTTATTCCGAATCAGGTTGAAGTACATTTGTATCCTAATCAATTCCGGAAATATATATTATGTACCTACTAGGCCTTGATATCGGGACATCATCAATAAAAGCTTCAATTGTTGAGGCTGAAAGTGGAATCTGCGCAGCCAGTTGTTATTCACCCGAAATTGAAATGGAGATACTCTCTCCGAAATCCGGATGGGCTGAGCAAGATCCCGAACTCTGGTGGAAACATTCAATAATTGCTATTCATGCGGCTATACAAAAAGTGGGGATCAATGCTGATGAAATCAAAGCAATTGGTATTTCCTACCAGATGCATGGTTTGGTGTGCGTGGATAAGGAGATGAATGTTTTGCGGAATTCGATTATCTGGTGTGATAGCAGGGCTGTCGAAATTGGAAATACAGCATTCCACGAGATTGGAAGTGAGAAATGTTTGTCGTATCTTTTAAACTCACCAGGTAATTTTACTGCGTCAAAGCTAAAATGGGTTAAAGAAAATGAACCTGCAGTTTTCGACCGTATTTATAAAGTAATGCTGCCAGGCGATTTTATCGCAGCAAAACTAACCGGTGAAATAAAAACCACTGTATCTGGTCTTTCTGAAGGTATTTTATGGGATTTCGAAAACCAGCAACCTGCTGACTTTCTTTTAGAAAAATATGGTTTTGATAAAAGCATACTCGCTGAAACCGTTCCGACTTTTGGAATTCAAGGCTATGTATCATCTGAAGCAGCTGCAATCTCGGGGCTAAAAGCCGGAACTCTTGTCAGTTATCGTGCAGGCGATCAGCCTAATAACGCTTTTTCGCTCAATGTTCTTAATCCTGGTGAAATTGCAGCAACTGCTGGCACTTCAGGAGTGATATACGGTGTAAGCGAAATGGTAAAATACGACCCTCAATCGCGTGTCAACACTTTTGTGCACGTAAATAATTCGGATGCTGAAACCCGGAATGGAATTTTACTTTGTATAAACGGAACGGGAATTCTGAATTCCTGGATAAGGAAGATTGCAGGCGAAAATCTCAGTTACGCTCAAATAAATGATATTTCAGCAACCGTAAAACCCGGATCTGACGGATTAATCATTTTACCTTTTGGAAACGGTGCCGAACGTGTGCTGCAAAACAGGGAAACCGGTTGTAGTATTCACAATCTTAACTTTAACATCCATGGGAAAGCACATCTGTTCAGGGCAGCACAGGAAGGAATTGCCTTCTCCTTGTTCTATGGTATTCAAATTATGCAGGAGATGGGCGTTGAAATTAAAATAATCAGGGCTGGTAAAGCAAATATGTTTCTGAGCCCCGTATTTTGCCAAACCCTTGCCGATATATCCGGTGCCGTTATTGAACTGTACAATACCGATGGAGCCCAGGGCGCGGCGCGAGGTGCTGGAGTAGGAGCAGGGATTTATAAAGATTTTAAAGCTGCATTCGCTGGATTAAGGAAAATTGAAACAATTACTCCTTCTCCTGATAATCAGGTTCTATATGAAGCATACCAGAATTGGGAAAAAGAATTAAACAAATAAAAAACCACAGTCATGAATGTAACAATCGGGAATAAAGAATTTTTTCCTTCGGTAGGAAAAATCCAGTTTGAAGGCGTTGAATCGAGAAATCCTTTAGCCTTCAGGTATTATGAAGAAAATAAAGTAGTTGCCGGCAAAACAATGAAGGAACACTTCCGTTTTGCAATGGCTTACTGGCATACGTTGTGTGGAACCGGTGGCGATCCGTTTGGTCCCGGAACGAAAGATTTTGCCTGGGAAGCTTCCCCTGAACTATTGCAGCGCAACCGCGACAGGATGGATGCAGCCTTTGAATTTATGACCAAGATCGGAATTCCTTTCTGGTGTTTCCACGATACTGATATTGCAGGAGATGGCAGCGTAAATGAAATTGAAGAACGGCTTTCCAAAATAGTGGATTATGCCAAAGCAAAACAGGCAGCTTCGGGTGTGAAATTACTTTGGGGTACAGCAAACGTATTTTCGAATCCACGGTATATGAACGGCGCGTCAACTAATCCTGATTTTCTTTCAGTAGCGCATGCCGGTACACAGGTGAAAAATGCCATTGATGCTACCATCGCTCTTGGTGGCGAAAATTATGTTTTCTGGGGTGGCCGCGAAGGATATATGTCGTTGCTCAATACTAACACAAAACGCGAAAAAGAACATCTTGCCCGTTTCCTCACCATGGCCCGCGACTATGCACGTGGAAAAGGATTTAAAGGTTCTTTCCTCATCGAGCCAAAACCAATGGAGCCAACAAAGCACCAGTATGATTTTGATACTGAAACAGTTATTGGCTTCCTCAGGCATTTCGGGCTTGATAAGGATTTCAAACTGAATATCGAAGTAAACCATGCAACTTTGGCTGGGCATACATTTGAGCACGAACTGCAAATGGCAGCCGACGCAGGTTTATTAGGCAGTATTGATGCCAACCGCGGCGACAATCAGAATGGCTGGGATACCGACCAGTTTCCAATCAATATTTATGAAAGTGTCGAAGCCATGCTTGTAATTCAGCAGGCGGGCGGATTTACAACCGGTGGTATCAATTTCGATGCAAAAACAAGGCGTAACTCAACCGATCTGGAAGATATTTTTATTTCCCATATTGCAGCCATGGATACATTTGCAAGAGCCTTTGTTATTGCAGATAAGATTTTGAAAGAATCTGATTACCTCAAACTCAGGAAGCAGCGCTATAGCTCGTTCGATTCGGGCAAAGGCAAGGAGTTTGAAGACGGAAAACTTAAACTGGAAGATTTCCGTGCCATAGCACATTCGCAAGGCGAGCCGGCTGCAACAAGTGGCAAACAGGAAATGTACGAACAGCTTATTAACATGTATATCTAACCCTAATTATATGTCCTTCATAGATACTTCTTCCAAATCATCCATATTGGATTCAGGCAAGGGAAATCCAACCTATATCATGATGCTTACGCTGGTTGCTACGCTGGGTGGATTGCTTTTTGGTTATGACACAGCAGTTGTAAATGGTGCTGAAAAATCGCTGGTTGAGTTTTATATTTCAAAAGCCCTCAATCCCGACTATTATAACTATGCCTATTTGCTGATAAGCCAATATAAAATTCTTGTAGTTGTAGTACTTTATATTGTTGCCCTGATTATTTCCGCACAGATTGTCAGGCTATTGGGGTTGAAAAAAGGTGGAGTATCGAGTGGAATAATTCTGGCCATTTTAACAGTTTATGTAATACAATACCTAGGACAGATTATACCTGAATCGGCAGATACAGTTGGGTTAAAGAGTATTGCCGATTCAGCCAAAGGCTTTATAATTTCGAGCGCTTTGATAGGTTGTATAATTGGAGGCGCTTCGGCAGGATTTGTTTCTAAATCCATTGGCAGGAAAAAAGGACTCATAATTTCAGCATCTGCGTTTACAGTGTCTGCAATTGGCGCATGGAAACCAGAGGCTTTTAATTTCTTCGGCACACTCGATGTATATTCGTTTGTGGTTTACCGGATTATTGGCGGAATAGGAGTGGGGCTGGCTTCCATGCTTTCGCCCATGTACATCGCGGAAATTGCGCCAGCCAACGTGCGTGGTAAACTTGTATCGTGGAACCAGTTTGCTATCATTTTCGGTATGCTGGTGATCTATTTTGTGAACTATTTCATTGCTAAAAGCGGTAATGAAGAATGGCTGGTAACCGAAGGCTGGAGATGGATGTTTTTCTCAGGAGTAATCCCGGCTGGAATTTTCCTTGTTTTACTCATTTTTGTTCCCGAAACGCCTCGTTTCCTTGTGATGAAGGGAAACGATAGCAAGGCATTGGAAGTGCTAAAGAAAATTTCAGGTACCGAAAGTGCTGACGCAATCCTTAAAGAGATCAAAGATACACTTCACGAAAAAAGTGTGCCCTGGCTTTCGTACGGTTTCTTCGTGATCTTTATCGGGATAACGCTTTCCGTTTTCCAGCAGTTTGTTGGCATAAACGTCGTATTGTATTATGCCGGAAATATCTTCCGTAATATGGGGGCAAGCACCGACACTTCACTTCTGCAGACCATTATTGTCGGCGCCATTAACCTGTTATTTACGGTTTTAGCTATTTTCACTGTCGATCGGTTTGGTCGCAAGCCACTTATGATTATAGGTGGATTAGTTATGGCTGTAAGTATGTTTGCTTTGGGCTTTACTTTCTCCATGCATTACGAAGGAATACTGGCACTTGTTTTTATGCTTCTGTACACCGCAGGTTTCGCCATGAGTTGGGGACCGGTAACCTGGGTGCTGCTTTCCGAAATATTCCCCAATAGTGTTCGTGGTGCCATGTCAATCGCTGTTGCGGCTCAATGGATCGCCAACCTGATTATTTCCTGGACTTTCCCGATGATGAATGACAATACCTGGCTTACCGAAAATTTCAACCATGGTTTCTCATATTGGATTTATGGTGTAATGGGAATCCTGGCAGCCTGGTTTGTATGGAAACTGGTTCCTGAAACCAAAGGCAAATCGCTGGAGGAAATGGAGAAACTTTGGAAGAAATAATGATATCTAATGTCTGATTTTCTATTGTTTATGCCTTTCAAAGTTGTTTATTTATTTGAAATATTCTACCACTAAGGCCTTGGATTAATAATGTAATATAAGAATATAGCCATCAGTTATTTTATAATTCCTGGTGGCTATTTCTTTTTGTAAAAACAATATTGCCTTTAACAACATTAGGGAAATTGAAAGTGTAATTCGAAACCCCAGTATATTTTTAAAAAATGCACCAAAGATTTGTTAAAAAGTTGTTGCTTTATTAACAAATGGTTGTAATTTAGTGCTGGTATATAGTTAAAAAACGAATATGAATGTACTTATAGCTGAGGATGATCTGATGAATCAGTTGCTCATCGGAAAATACATGCGAACACTTAAATGGGAACACACCATTGTATCAAATGGTTTGCTTGCGTTGGAGGCGTGCAGGGACGGGAATTTTGATGCCATTTTGATGGACATTGAAATGCCGGAACTCGATGGCATTGAGGCAACAAAAAGTATCAGGTTATTTAATAAAGAAATTCCTATTGTTGCCATTACAGCTTATGTAACAGAGCAAAATAGAAATAAATGTTCTGATGCCGGGATGAATGATTTTTTAGCAAAACCAGTTTCACAGGTCCTGATTGAAAATGTAATTACAGGATTAGTCGTTATCCAGTAAATGTTATTTGCTTGATTCTCTTTGTGCTATGTTGTTAGTTCTATAGGATTAACAGGAAGATATCAATAAGTTATTGGCTACCTTTCAGTTATTTAAGTTTAATTTTATTAACAAAATAGATTCCTGAATTCTCCAATTTAAAATATTTTTCAATTCTTATTCTTCAATTTATTTTCAGAGAAATAATATCGATTTTTAGCTGATTTCGTAACTTAGGGATGTTTTCAGCGTCTTGTTAGTATCACTAAAAACTTTAGTTATGTCTATTTGGCGCGTTATCCTTTGCATCATATTTCCACCTCTTGCCGTGCTTGATAAGGGTTGTGGTTCCGTCATCATCGTAATCCTTCTTACACTTTGTGCCTGGGTGCCAGGAGTAATCGGTGCACTGATTATATGCAATAAAAATTAATTGTAATTGGCCCGGAAATAGTATTTGTTCCTAATCCATAAATTATAGAAAACCACCTGAATAAATCTTTTTCAGGTGGTTTTTTAGTTTAGCCTTGATATCTATCGATGCAACAGTAAAGTATTAAACATCAAAAGAACATCAAAAGATTTAGTTTTAGCTTTATTTTTTAAAAATTATTTAGAAGTTTATCTTTCATTAATATTCTAAATATCTCAAAATCAATTACATTACACGTTTCGCAAAATAGATTACTAAAGTTTATTAATTGCTTAGTAATGAATTGTTCATCAGATAGATTCATGTTGAGTCACGTTTTGTATATTTGCTTTATAAACAATTACAATAGATGTGTTTTTACGATAAATATAATCATATTAATCTGATTAACAACAGTTTGAAATAGTGAAATACTATTGTTTCTGATAAAAAAAAATCGCTCGGTTAAAAGTCAATCTTAGATGCAAAAACAATCATTATTATGAAAACAAAATATATGTCTTGTATTGTCTTTCTGATCTTTATGGCGACATGTTTTATTTCGTCGTGCACTCATAGCAAGGATAATCCCGGTCAAAGAGATTCAGATATTAATAATTATGACTATAAAAGAACAAAGCTGTTGCTTAAAACGGTTCAGAAAGGTGCAGAGATCTTCGAGAATGAAGGCCTTGAAGCGCTGAAAGCGTACGAAAAAACACAGAGATTTCATGATATCTATTTCTACATATACAGAAAAAGTGATGCATTATGCATTTATCATGGCGAAGACAGCACAAAAATCAACCTCATGGTGAAAGACCAGATAGACTTTTTGGGCAAACCAATTCAGAAGTTGATATCTGAAGCATTGTCTGATACCATAAACAACCCCGATGCATGGGTTCACTTTAACTGGCCCCGCCCCGACAATATTTTTCCTACATGGAAAACTGCTTGTCATCGGAAAGTTATGTTGAAAGATGGTTCAGAAGGCTTTATCGGAGCGGGAATGTACGGGTATATTTCTGAAAAGGAATTTATTAAAATTTCTGTCAAAAAAGCGTGCAGTTTAATGACTTTAAAAGGTGATTCATCGCTCCAATACATACAATCGCCCCAATCGGCTTTTATGTTTTTCGATTGCTTTATTTTTGTTTATGATTTCAATGGCAACTCAATTATTGACCCGAGCTACAAAAAAGACTCAAAGTTAAATCTGCTGTTATTCAAGGATGTAACGAACCATTTTCCTTTCAGGTCAATAGCTGAGCAGCTGAAAATTACTGATGAAACATGGAATATGCTGCAGTTTACTTCGCCCGAATCAATGAATATCAGGAAAAAAGTGATCTATTGCCGTAAAACAAAACTTGGAAACAAAGATGTCATTGTAGGTTCTATGATAGATGCTCCTCAAGCAACATGGTTTAAATAATTATTTTATGGAAAAGAACGAAATACTTTATTCGCAGAATCAGGTGCCTCCTATCGGAAAACTGATATTTCTCAGTTTGCAGCAGGCCGTACTTATACTTACAACCTCTATTTTGCCGGCAATATTTATAAAAGAAATCAGTGGTGATATCGCGTTAAGCATATCTTTTGTGAGCGTAACGCTAATAGTGTCGGGGATTGGTTCTATTTTGCAGGGCTTTAAAATTAAAGGTTTTGGCTCAGGTTATCTCTGTCCAAATGTATGCGGACCATCCTATTTCAGCCTTTCACTCCAGGCCTTCTGGATGGGTGGTTTCCCTTTGATGCGAGGTATGGTTATTTTTGCAGGTATTATCGAAATGGCGCTTGCTCCTATGGTAAAGTATCTGCGTAATTTGTTTCCTCCCGTTGTAGTCGGAGTTGTTGTTGCTAATGTGGGTATCAGTATTATACCTCTTATTTTTGCGAATTTCTGTGGTTCGCCTTACTCAAGCGATATTATGCTCTGGCAGGATGTTGCCACGGCCAGTTTTACTTTAATGCTGATTACTTCTCTGAACATCTGGGGCAAAGGAAATTTTAAATTATTTTGCCTGCTTATCGGGATATCAGTTGGATGGCTGATGTACATTTTAATCATTCCTTCCGAAAATTTAAATTATGTTGGCTTGCCGGGAATACCTTTGTTGGCCATACCCAAAATGCCTTTCAACTTTTTTGAACTCCATTTCAGCTGGGGCTTAATGTTCCCGTTTTTAATTATTTCACTGTGTGGCAGTTTAAAAACTTTTGGCAACCTGGTAGCTGCACAAAAGATAACTACTCCCGAATTAACCGAGATTGACATGAAACCTATCGCCGGAGGCCTTTGGGCCGATGGATTCACCACGTCTCTTTCCGGTTTGATGGGGGCAATGGCAGTCGACACATCATCAGGTAACGTTGGATTAGCCGCTGCAACCAAGGCGGTAAGCCGATGGATTGGAATTGTAGCTGGCATTATGGTACTTTTTGCCGGATTTTTTCCACGGATATCACTGCTTATTTCTATAATTCCACCTCCTGTTGTAGGGGCAGCTCTTACTTTTGCCATCGTGTTTATGGTAATAACCGGATTCCAGGAGATATTCTCTGTGAAACTGGATCAAAAAAAGATAGCCGTTGTGGGATTGTCGATGATCTTTAGCTTGTGTACGCAGTTTGTACCCGAGCTTTTTGCTTATCTGCCCAAATCACTGCAAATTATATTCAGTAATTCATTAACATCATCCACGGTGCTGGCTATCCTTTTGTACCAGTTTTTTCATTTAGACAATGCATATGCTTTGATTTCAAAGAAAATCAGGCTTTAATCTCTTTTTTCTGATTTTCTGCCATTCACGTTCGTCTAATTTTCTCACGAATGGGGGCGAAAACTGGTTTTAGTCAAAACTGCTTGTACCTCGTCTTCTTTTCCGGTATCAAAATCATTTCTATTAACAAATTATTTAGGCGTTCCCATCATTCCTTGGGTCAGGCTTTCAGCTGCAATATTTTTCCATGCGTGCTGTACTTCTATTTTTACCCAAATTAATCTTTAGGAAGCAATACAAGAGCCGAAGTAATGATATAGCTGGGTTAACCCCGAAATAGCAAATCTTTGTTTGCCTGAGAATTAGATTTGACAAACATTAGATTTAGTTTATCTGTAAAGCAAATGCGTATTCTAGGTTAAACTCAGTATATATATTTTACAAGCTGATCTATCGAAGACCGATTAACTGGCATATGAATTATTTTGATAGTAAATTTATTTACAGTTTCTTTTAAAAAAAAATCTGCTTTTTTTTTTGTTGTGCTATACATGTAAAATGAATAGAGCCAGTAATTTAGCAGATGGCAATAGTCACTAAAAATAATAATTCGGTCAAATATCAGAATTTAAGCTTTGTACCAGTCACGCTGTGTGAAGTAAAAGCGTTAAACCTTCGTAACTTCGCAGCAAGTGAAGTCGAAGTGTTAAGCCTTTGTGCCATCACACTATGTGAATTCGTAGTGCTTAACCCTTGTACCTGTCGCACAGTATGAAGTCGAAATTTCAGACCTCTGAACCATCACTCTGTGTGAAGTCGAAGCGTTAAACCTTTCTATCTATACACCCAAACCTGGCAATTTATAATCAATAACTTATAACTCCTAACCCATTACCTATGTCTTATGCCTTATAACTTACAACTTAAAGTCTGAACACCTATTAATTTGAAATCCTTTGCATAAAATAAATAATTTTTTAAATATAGTACGACTATGATTATTACCATTAGTGGTGCAGGTGGCTTTATTGGAAAGCAACTCACCTATTATTTTCAGTCGAAAGGACATGATGTGCGAAGTATTTCACGCATTGGCCCTAAAACTACGGTTGATGAAGTTATCAGCCAACTTAAAGAAGTTGATGTGATAATAAACCTTGCAGGCGCTCCTTTTTTCGGTCGCTGGACCAGGAGGCATAAGATAAATTTATTGGAAAGTCGTGTCAATACAACACGTAAAATTGTGGAGGCGATAAGCCTGATGGATATAAAACCGAAATTACTCATTTCGGCATCGACAGTAGGGATTTATTCGCAGCAGGGTGAACAAACAGAAAGTGATTTCCTTATCGCTGACAATTACATAGGGAAAATATGTTCTGCCTGGGAACAGGAAGCAACAAAAGCAGTTCCATTTACCAGGGTAGCAATCACCAGGTTTGGGATGGTTTTAGGCAAAGGAGGTGGTGTATTAGGCCGATTGCTGCCATGGTTCCGCTTAGGCCTTGGTGGCAGAATTGCTTCAGGCAGGAAGGGATTTTCGTGGATTCATATATATGATGTAATTCAAGCTATGGATTTCATAATTGAAAACCCTAAAGTTTCAGGTGAATTTAACCTGACAGCTCCTAATATTACTGACAATAAAAAATTCACCAGGCTTCTTGCCAGAATAATGGGAAAACCCGTAATTTTTCAGCCCCCATCCTTTGTATTGAGGTTTTTATTTGGTAAGAGTGCCACTATAATTATGGGAGGTCAGCTTATTTTACCTAAACGCCTTATTGAGACAGGGTATCAATTCAGTTTTCCTAATCTGAAACTCGCTTTGGAAGACCTAATTTTCTAATAACCTATTTCGTATTTCTCGTTTGCCACCGACTAGTTTTCTGTCGAGTGTATTCAAATTTTATTTACTATTCACTCCTCATTTTCGTTATTCATTCAAATTTAAGAAAATCCTTCGCAGATACATTGTCCGCTTGCTGTGTGGTAGGTCTAGCCGTATTGAAGAAGAATAATATGGCCGTTTTAAAATAGCATTGGGGTATAAAATTGGTCGGTAAATACGATATTTTCAACTCTCCAGGTATCACTCAAGCGCTTATTCAAAATCTAATCCTTTACCTATATCGTTACCTTAAAATAAAGCAACCTGTAAATTATTCATTTACAGGTTGATAGGTATTCATCAGCGGAGAGACAGGAACTCAAACCCATCTCTTGTATCCCTTGATAACATTACATTTTAACGCAACCACACCCCATGTCCGCCGTTTCGGAAACCTTAATTTACTCTTGCTTTTTTCTGCGTTCCCTGCTTAATTGCGTAGTACAAATATAGCACATTTTAATGCTTATTAATGCTTTTTTAGCGTTTTTTTTAGAAATATTTCTCTTTTCATTATCGCTCTAAGAAAAGAGTCCTGTTGATAAAATATTCTTCCATTTTCCGTTTTTTACTTTGTTTAATCAAAACAATTTTTTTATTTTTATAGAGCCCATTCCTGGTAATATTTTCCAAAATATTTCTTGTAATGTCAAATCGGTCAGCCATTTATTTTTCTTGGCCTTACACTTGTCATACTCTTTAAATTCATAAAAATATAAACCATTTACCTTTTAATATATCAATATGCTAGCCGAAAATCAACCTTTTGTACTCGTTCAGTTTGAAGAGCACCCGTTTTCCAGGTCGCGGAACAAAAGCTCGTCTGATCATGTTATCCTCCTTACCGCCGATTTCAACATGGCGGATTACTGCCAGGCTCTCTTTAAAAAGATCCTGACCATCGGATTGTCCGATCTCCCGGATTTTCTTGAATATCAATGCAAACTTGTAAAAGAACCCGAAATATGGATCAATACACTTGAAAAACTGGTTAAAGATAATGCCAGGATTTTCAACAATGAAGATCTTCATCACCGCCGATCCAAACTGATTTACCAGTTTGGACTTCAGCGCCAGGAAATTAGAGCTCATTTGATCAAAAAACGCGTTGCGGATAGGAATCATATGCTCAGTGGTTTTTCTGA
>Ga0265593_1001364_pt1 | contig 11424 bp, 11 predicted proteins | sample saktaG_8_FD_190136 | JGI IMG/M metagenome (GOLD analysis project Ga0265593, IMG submission 190136) | Saline water microbial communities from Sakinaw Lake, British Columbia, Canada - sak_2011_5_24_36m | ecosystem: Environmental > Aquatic > Non-marine Saline and Alkaline > Saline ...
CGGTGCTTCGGCTACATAAATGTTAGAGGCAGCGCCTTGGTTAATTGGAAATACTTTTTTGTTTAGCCCATTTTTAACGCCCGCAAAATCCAAAGCAATACGTGCAGGATTATCAGTATGAAAAACCTTAGGTTCAGTAGCAGGCCCATTCATTTCAAGTTCTATTTGTAGCTTGTTTCCGGCTTTTGCCGATATATTTAGGCCTGTCAGCGACAAATCACCGGCATTTGCAACAGTGCTATAACTTAAAAATAAAAGTATGCACAAGTATCTGTAACAATGGCCAGATCGCTCCCTTTTATGCAAATTAATAAAGCCTTGAGTTAAATTCATTTATATTCCTAAAATTACTCTGTTAACGCTAATGAGGTTTGTTGTTCGCGCCAAACCCCCGGCTTATCCGGAACTATTTCCATTAACTCTATTTTATCAACACTGATTTGAAGTATCTTCCCATAATTTTTACCCATATAATTACCCGCATGAACCCTATGAACGGTGCCATCGTCGGCTTTAATTAATGCCCATAATTCTTTTTTTACTCCGATGGTACCAACCATTTTTAGCACATCCAAAGGAAAAGCCTCTAACTCTTCTTTGCGACGGGTCAAGTCAGGCTTTATTCCACCTCCGGTTGCTTGATTGGCGGTAATATCTAACTGTTCAGGTTGAACAAGTGGTTTAAAGGGATCACGCAGACCTTTTGGATTAAAGATAAATGATTCAATTTCTTTCACCTCAGGTATCGGTTTTATAGCACCTTTGGGTTGCGCTTTAACTTTAGAAATATATTGGTTTAGATCAGAAAAATCATCATTGCCACAACCTGTTAAAGATATAAAAAAAATAATACCGGTTATTTTTTTAATGTGTCGATGAGAGGTTGAAAAAAATAATACAAAGTTAATCACTATTTTCTCACTCTTCTCTTTGTATCAGTATCCGGAATAGAGTCAGTGGAACCTTCGTTATAGGTCTTTACCACCGCGCTCATTAAAAGTTGCTCATTTTTTAGTTCAGGAGTGATATTTACGTTATGTAAGGTAACAATTCGCGGTAAAGAAGCCAATCCACTCACAAATAAACCCAGCTCTTCATATTTTCCAGTAACCAGAATATTAATGGGTAATTCGGAGTAAAAGTCTTTTCGAACAGGTGCTTCCGGTTTAAATAATTTAAATTGTAAGCCGCTTGCCAAGCCGGTTTGTGAGATATCAATGAGTAGACTGGCCACTTCTTCTTCTGTAGGCATTTGTCTGATCATTTCATCCAGTGAGGCTTCAATTTGAGTGAGTTGCTCTTGATAATCTTGAAGATTAACCGCTTTTTTTTGTTTGCCTTCAAATTCTACCTTTAAGGTGGATTCTTTTTGTTCGGCAATTTTAAGCAAATCTAACTGGTCAAGCGTAATAAAATAAACGCCAGCACCTATAGCAGTCATGCAAGTTAGAATTATAACAAACAATTTAATACCTAAAGGCCATGTCCCCGCGGCATTAAGATCTAAATTAATGTCTGATAGGTTCATTGCTGACTCCATTATCAGTGTTTGTGTTTTCTTGCGTGGCTCGAAGCATGAAATCGCTTAATTGATCGGTATCATTTTTATCTGTTGATGGTTTGTCAGTTGAGTGAATAACTGTCAATCCGGGCTTTTTAAGCCATGGTGAAGTCTCTATTGATCGCATGAAAGCGGAAACTCTGGCGTTTGATTGAGATTTCCCTTCAAATATTAATTCTGTTCCGGTTTGGGTGAATTTAGTTAAATAAACGCCATCAGGTGTTGTTTTTGGAATTTCATCAAAGAGGTGCACAATTTCCGGGCGACTTTCTTGTAATTTTTGAATCAAATCAATTTTAGCTAATAGCTTGTTTTTCTTGTCCTCAATACTTTTTATAGCGACAATTTTTTTATCTAAAGCGGCTATTTCATTTAGAAGTATTTGGTTTCTTTGTTCTTGATGAGCTATTAATCCATCAATATAACTATGAAGCAAGCCAATTATAATAAGTCCTGCTAAAGCAGACAAAATGATTGAAGTAATAAAATCTTTCTGCTTTTTTTTAAGTAGGTGATCTCTCCAAGGCAATAAATTGATTTTTGTCATTAGTCAAAACTCCTTAATGCCAACCCACAAGTAATCATTAAGGCAGGGGCGATATTATATAAAGTTTCAGGTTTTATTTTATTTGACAGGCTCAAATTTATTAATGGGTTTGCGATATAAACGGGTACGCTTAAGTTATGCTCGATTAATTTATCAACACTCTTAATAGAAGCGCAGCCACCCGCTAAAACTAGGCAATTAATTTCCTTATTAGTATTTGATGAGATAAAGAATTGTAATGATCTTTGAATTTGTTGAACCATTGCTCTTTTAAAAGGTTCAAGAATATCCATTTGGTAGTTTTCTGGTAAACCACCCTGAATTTTTTTAAATTCTGCTTCTTCAAAAGATAGTCCGTATCGGTGTTGAATTTCTTCAGTTAATTGTCTGCCTCCAAACTCTTGCTCTCTAGTATAGACGACCCGTCCCCTATGAAATATAGTCAAGCTTGATAACGTTGCGCCAATGTCAGCAACAGCAACAGTTTGAATATCCAGCGGATGATCAGAATATTCAGGTAATAGAGAAAAAGCATTTTCCATAGCAAATGTTTCTACGTCTACAATACTGGCTTTTAATCCGGCTTTTGCTAACGCTTCAACTCTCTCATCAACATTTTCTCTTCTTGAGGCGACGAATAATACGTCAACCATTTCATGGTTGTTACTATTAACGCCTTGCACTTCAAAATCGAAATTTAGTTCATCCAGAGAGTACGGCACATATTGATCTGCTTCAATCATTATTTGACTTTCAATGTCTTCCTCTGTCAAAGAAGCAGGCATGGTAAAAATCTTGGTAATGACAGCTGATCCTGAAACTGCAACAGTTGCTTGCTTTAATTTAGATTTGGAACGTGTTAAAGCGAGTTTTATTGCCTCAGCAATCACATTGACATTGACGACGATTGTTTCAGTAGATGTACTTTGTATGAATGGTATTGATGTGAAGCTTTCAATTCTGTAACGATTTCCTGTTTTACTCATTTCCAGTAATTTAACTGCAACGGTGCTGATATCAATGCTGAGGACAGACTTATGATTTCGATTAAACAAGCTCACGATATACCTTTAAATTTTGATTTATTAAAAAATACCACGCCCGTATTTTTAGTAACAGAGCTCATACAAAAAAGTTAAAGCCATTAATTTAAAAGTTTCTTTATTGTACGATTTGATTAAAAGGATTGCACACTAAAAACAGCAAATGTGTTTTAAAAATGATTTTGATACTTGTTCAATGATAGAGGCAGCTATGAAATTGGTTTACGAGAATTACTTGTGTATTTTAAAGGCGGGCAGCGTGTTTTAAAGATTTGGATAAAAAACCTAATTGCGCTATGCTTCAAACTTAGCGGGAGGGTTGAAGAATGATTAAGTCTATTTGAAATCTCGTACATCAACGCCTTAATTAAAATTAGTTGATGTACGGTTTTATTTTGCTCATTATCCGCTTTAAGTAATTACTTTTACAGGTTCACAGATAGTAAAAAAGCTAACGCTTTTTAGTAAATATGAATTATGGGCGGAAAGTTAACAAAAGAGCTTTTTATTTTCCGTATTTTTTACGGAATTTATCAACACGACCTGCTGTATCAACAACGCGCTGTTTTCCAGTATAAAATGGATGGCATGAAGAACAAACTTCTACTTGCAAATCCTTACCTAATACAGAACCGGTTGTGAATGTATTACCGCAACCACAAGTCACAGTAATTTGTTTATATTCTGGATGAATTTCTGGTTTCATATTACTTACTCATTACCTAAAGAGACTACACACAATTATTTAACCCCGTATAATACGTTTTTCATTTGCAATTGGCAACCCCCTGTTAAATTTATGCGCGTAATTACATTAAATGCCAACGGAATCCGGTCAGCGGAACGTAAAGGTTTTTTTGCTTGGATGCAGCAACAAAACGCTGATTTTATTTGTTTGCAAGAAACAAAAGCACAGTTACACCAACTTGATAATGATACTTTTTGTCCGCCTAATTATCATTGTTTCTATCACGATGCTGAAAAAAAAGGTTATAGCGGGGTCGCACTTTACTGTAAAAAACAACCCGATAAAATTATCAATGGTATTGGTTTGCCAGATGTTGATGCTGAGGGTCGGTTTATTGAAGCTCAATTTGGAAATATAAGTATTATTTCTCTTTATCTTCCTTCCGGCTCTTCAGGCGAAGAGAGGCAAGCATTTAAGTTTTATTTCATGGATCGTTTTCTGCCTTATTTACAAGCCTGTTCGAAAACTAATCGTGAATATATTATTTGCGGTGATTGGAATATTGCACACAAAGAAATCGATTTAAAAAATTGGCGAGGTAATAGAAAAAACTCTGGTTTTTTACCTGAAGAAAGAGCTTGGCTTGATCAATTATTTGAAAATAGTCACTGGATTGATGCTTTTAGGTTGATCAATCAAGAAGCAGAGCAATATACCTGGTGGTCAAATAGAGGCCAGGCTTGGGCTAAAAATGTTGGCTGGCGCATCGATTATCAAATTATAAGTTCAGGCTTAAAAGATAAAGTAAAGTCTACGTCTATCTATAAAGATGAGCGTTTTTCTGATCATGCACCATTAATTATTGATTATGATTTATAAGTTGCCACAATTTTTGATTGTTGATCATTCCAAGGAGCAACTTTAAGTAACAGCAGCATGCCGGGTATGGCAATTACAAAACAAAATAAAAAGAAGTTAAGCCACCCAAAACTTTCAACCAAATACCCCGTGGTTGCATTTGCAAATGTTCTCGGTACGGCTGCAAGACTGGTAAATAAAGCAAATTGGGTAGCGGTATAAAGTGGATGTGTTGTGTGAGCTATAAAAGCAACAAAAGCGGCCGTACCCAATCCAACCCCCAAGGCTTCAATGCTGATAACTACAGCCAGCCAAGGGAGGCTGTTACCTACTGTTGAAAGCCATGCAAATCCTAAAATAGCAATCATCTGTACGATACCAAAAAGCCAAAGAGCACGATTGATACCGAGATTAATCATCCAAATGCCACCAAGTAATCCACCGATAACACTAGGCCATAAGCCTGCATTTTTGGCAACAAGACCTATTTCTGTTTTTGTAAAGCCCATATCGAGATAAAAAGGGGTAGCCAGTGCCGTCGCCATGCTATCACCTAATTTATAAAAAAAGATGAAGGCAAGAATCAATCCGGCAGATTTTAACCCGTTACGATTAATAAATTCTTGAAATGGCTCAACTACCGCTGCCCTTAGTGTTTTCGGTGTGCCATTTTTTAACTGCGGTTCATCTACGATAATTGTCATCGCAATGCCCGGTAGCATAAACAAGGCGGTGATAAAAAACACACTGCTCCATGGCAAATGGTCGGCCAGTATCAGAGATAAAGAGCCGGGTACAAGGCCGGCAATTTTGTAAGCGTTAACGTGTATAGAATTACCAATCCCCAATTCGTTGTCAAATAACAACTCGCGTCGATAGGCATCAAGGACAATATCTTGGGAGGCGCTAAAAAAGGCAATTACACTAGCCAGGTAGGCAATTGTCCACAAATCGAGCCCAGGATGAAGTAACCCAAACCCTGGGATTGATAACAATAATGCGATTTGTGAAATAAATAACCAACCGCGTCTTCGTCCAAGCGGTGGGCTGTAACGATCAAACAGTGGTGACCAAAGAAACTTCCATGTGAAGGGGAGTTGAATTAAGGCAAATAAACCAATTACTTTAAGATCTATGCCTTCAGAACGTAACCAGGCTGGTAACAGAGCAATCAATATATAAAGGGGCAATCCTGAGCTGAAGCCTGTAAAGATGCAAATAAGCATGTGCTTATTAAACAGTACTTCCCTGATGTTGGTATTGTTTGTCACATTAGACCTTTAAAATTTAATTGTTTTTATCGCGTTTTGTAAACAGGATGTGCTTGGATATAGTGCTAAAAAATTAATTTTATCTATCCTTGCTTTGCTTTGCCTTGGATTAATAAAAAGCTGGCAGTGATAGATAAAATTAATAGATTTTTGATTTGGGCAATGAACGAAAAGCCATTTAGTTGTTGAGGTTGGACACAGTCTTTCCATGCCCAACCTGCAAACTTCATAGTTATCTAAGTATTATCAGCCATTAATTAAATAATGAACGAAAATACTTGCAGCGTATCCACCGGCAATAGCGGGCGTCCATTTTAAATGACTAAAGAAAGTATATTTATGATTGGATTGACCCATTAAGGCAACACCGGCAGCTGAACCTACGGATAACAAAGAACCACCAACACCCGCAGTTAAAGTGACCAATAACCATTGGTATAAGTCCATATCGAGGTTCATGTTTAACACGGCAAACATAACTGGAATATTATCAACAATTGCTGAAATAACTCCAACCAGTATGTTGGCAGTTGTTGCACCTAAACCATCATACATAGCGCCTGACAGTAATTCAAGATAACCGATGTAACCTAAACCACCGACCGCAAAAACAACGCCGAAGAAAAATAGCAAAGTATCCCATTCAGCAAGACGTACTTTGTTGAAGATATCAAATCCTACTTCGCCAGCAGGGCAATGATTCTTTTTTAAATAAAAACCATAAAACATTAATACCGAAAGACCGACCATCATGCCCATGAAAGGTGGCAAATGAAGACCCTGTTTAAAGCTAACGGCAGTAACAATGGTTAATAAAAACAATACACAAATTTGAATTGCGCCGGGTTTTAATACAACGGCTTCTTCATCAGTTACTTTGGGTTGTTCATCAGGTACAGCGAAATACATTACTGCAGCCGGGACGGCATAGTTAACTAGGGAAGGAAAAAATAACTTAAAGAAATCAAAGAATTCAGCATAGCCGGCTTGCCAAACCATTAAGGTAGTAATGTCGCCGAAAGGACAGAATGCACCCCCCGCATTGGCAGCAACTACAAGATTAACAAAGCCGATACCGACGAATTTCTCATTGTCAGCGCCAACAGCCATAACAACGGCACCGACTAACAAAGCGGCCGTTAAGTTATCTGCAACCGCGGATAAGAAGAAAGTAATAATACCTGTTATTAAAAACAATTTGCGATAGCCAAATTGCTTTCTAACCATCCATGAGCGTAAAGCTTCAAAGACATTACGTTCAGCCATTGAATTGATATAAGTCATAGCGACTAATAAAAACAGCATTAATTCAGCATATTCTTTTAAATTGTATTCAAAAGCCTCATGCATTGCTTCAACTGAAACACCTTTTTGAGAAGCCAAAATAGCTGCGTGTGCCCAAATAATACCGGCTGCAAGAATAACGGGTTTAGATTTACGCATGTGCGTAAATTCTTCTGTCATCACAAAACCATAGGCGATGATAAAAATAAGAACGGTATAAATACCTCGTTCAGTCCCTGTCATTCCTAAACTTTCAAAGCCACCTGCCATGGCCATTTGAGGCACCAGTAATACCGACAACAAAATCAACAAAAATCGCACGTAAATATCCCCCTAACTAAGTTTTATAATTATTAAACTGATAAATTTTAGCTGTTTATATTATCATCAACTAATAAATTTTGTCATTTTATGACTCACAGTATATGATTAACTGCCCTCATTATCCGCCAGAAAGGCTTATTTAACGCTCATCTATGTACCAGTATAACGAAATCGACCAAACTCTTGTTGACGAACGAGTAGCCCAATTTAGAAGACAAACTGAACAGTTTTTAAAAGGCGAAATTTCTGAAGATCAATTTCGCGCCTTACGTTTACGTAATGGTCTTTACGTTCAAATACATGCACCTATGTTACGAGTTGCAGGTCCTTATGGCTTGTTTAACTCCACACAACTAAGAAAGTTGGCTCATATTGCACGGACTTATGACAAAAATTACTGTCATTTTACGACACGTCAAAACGTTCAATTTAATTGGCCCAAATTAGAAGAAGTACCTGATATTCTGGCAGAACTCGCCACTGTGCAAATGCATGCCATTCAAACCAGTGGTAATTGTATGAGAAATACTACATCAGATCATTTGGCCGGTGTTTGTATTGATGAGATTGAAGATCCTCGGCCTTATTGTGAAATTATTCGTCAATGGACGACTTTACATCCTGAATTTGATTACTTACCACGAAAATTTAAAATGGCAGTTAGTGGTTCGCTAAATGATAGAGCGGCAACACAGTTTCACGATATTGGTTTGCACCTAATTAAAAACCATGCCGGTGAAGTAGGTTTTAAAGTGATAGTTGGTGGTGGTTTAGGTCGAACACCAGTCATAGGACAAGTTATAAAACCTTATCTTGAAAAAAAGCACCTACTATCTTATTTGGAAGCGATCCTACGTATTTATAATTTATTTGGTCGCCGTGACAATAAATATAAAGCACGTATCAAAATTTTGGTTAAAGAATCCGGACTCGATAATTTCTCAGCTTTGGTTGAGAAAGAATGGTTACTTATACGTGATAATAATGAATTAAGTGATATTCGTATTGACGCAATAAAAGCCCAGTTTGCTCCTCCTGCTTATGATAATAATGCAGAGGCAGACAAAAGTTTTGACCAAAGGCTTCAAGAAAATAAAGCGTTTGCAACGTGGGTTAAATTTAATACAGCCGCTCATAAAATTGCCGGTTATCATGCTGTGTTTTTATCTTTAAAAGCACCTGACTCGCCACCAGGTGATATCACAGATGTGCAACTTGATGCAGTTGCTGATCTTGCAGATCACTATAGTTTTGGAGAAATTCGTAGTACACACAGGCAGAATTTAATTCTGGCTGACGTCACACAGAGTGATCTTTTCACCTTATGGGATAAGCTTGATGCTTTAAGTCTCGCTACCCCTAATATTGGTACCGTTACGGATATGATTTGTTGCCCGGGACTTGATTTTTGTTCGCTGGCCAATGCTGGCTCTATAGGTGTTGCCAAAGAAATCAACGAAGCCCTCGACGATATTGACTACATTCACGACATTGGTGACTTAAAAATCAATATGTCTGGTTGTATGAATGGTTGTGCACATCAAAGTGTAGGTCATATTGGAATACTAGGTGTCGATAAAAAAGGAACTGAATGGTATCAAATTACCTTGGGTGGCTCTTCTGAAAATGATGCAGCAATAGGTGATAGATTGGGACCGGCAGTTGCCAAAGATAAGATAACCAAAGCAATCACCACAATACTCGATGTATACATAAAAAATCGACTGAATGATGAACCATTTTTGGCAATGGTCAATCGTGTCGGCGTAACCCCATTTAAAGAGCAAGTTTATGCAGATAGTTAAAGACAAAAAGATTATTGATGATACTTGGAGCTATGTTGCCGATGGCGCTGAGTTGGTTAACGGTAACATCACTATTTCCTTGGCTAGATGGAATCAAAACCACCAACAATTGCTCGCTCATGAAGGTAAACTGGGGCTAAGAATTACTCCGAACGATACGGTTGATGAAATGGCTGCTAATTTGCATCGTATCGACTTGATTGAGCTTGAATTTCCTGACTTTGCAGATGGTCGTTTATTTTCTCATGCTTGGTATCTTAGAAACCGTTTTGGTTATCAAGGTGAAATAAGAGCAACAGGTCATTTTATGCCTGATCAGGTTTTTTATCTCTCACGGGTCGGCGTAAATGCATTTTCACCAGAGAAAACAGAATATCTGCCTTTCGTACTTTCAAATTTGGATGACTTTACTGTCAAGTATCAGAATTCAACTAATTAAAGCTAAGCCTTATTCTAAAAATTCAGGCTCTTATAATACCTCCTGTAAAAATCGTCACAACTTCATTGTTTATAAATAGATTTTATCGGTGAAGCTGTGACAGTTAAACTGTTGTCAGTTACTTAAACTGAAGCTTTCCGGTTTTTTGTGGATACTTAATGTATTACCAAGGTGTAAAAAAAACGATAGTTCCTCGCCCTGTTAAAAAGAAACACGCCTTACAGGGTAATCTTCATCCTCTCTTAGAGCGTCTTTTTTTAGCACGTGGAATCAAAACAGATATAGAACTGGATCGAACGCTATCCAAATTACCTTCTCCTTGGCTATTGTCAGGATTAGAAGACATGGTTGCTCATTTGATTATTGCTATTAACGAGCAGCAAAAAATTTGTATCGTTGCCGACTTTGATGCTGATGGAGCCACTAGTTGTGCGGTTGCCATCAAAGGCCTTCAATTATTGGGGGCAGGGCAGGTGTCATTTGTAGTCCCTAATCGCTTTGAATACGGTTATGGCCTAACGCCCGAAATAGTCGAGCTTGTTAAATTACAAAATCCTGATGTAATTATTACCGTTGATAATGGCATATCAAGCATTGACGGTGTTAAAGCAGCAACTGATTCAGGTATAAAAGTTCTGGTGACCGATCATCACCTTCCCGGTTTGGAGTTACCCCCAGCCGATGCCATTGTAAACCCTAACCTTCTTGATGATAAATTCCCTTGTAAGTCACTGGCAGGCGTGGGAGTTATGTTTTATGTGTTAATGGCTTTAAGAAGTCGGTTAAGGGAAATGAACTGGTTTGAGAGTCATCAAGTTAAAGAGCCAAATCTTGCCCAATTATTGGATTATGTCGCTTTAGGGACTGTTGCTGATGTAGTTGCGTTGGAACAGACTAATCGAATTTTGGTTCATCAGGGTTTATTAAGGATTCGCACAGGGCGCTGCCATCCCGGAATAAGTGCACTTATTGAAGTTTCTGGAAGAAATCCTCAAGCTATTGCAGCATCTGATTTGGGTTTTTCTATCGGTCCTCGTTTAAATGCTGCTGGTCGTATGGATGATATGTCCTTGGGAATTCAATGTTTATTAACTGATGACCCAGCACTTGCCAAAGGTATTGCTTTACAACTCGACGAGTTAAATAACGATCGACGTGAAGTTGAATCTGTCATGAAGCATGAAGCCATGACTTACTTAACCGAAATGAAAATGCTGGATAAGCACCATTTACCATCTGGTGTATGTTTGTTTGATGCTAATTGGCATCAGGGTGTTATTGGTATTTTAGCGTCACGCATTAAAGACCAAGTACATCGACCTGTTATTGCTTTCGCTCCGGCTGGAAAGGATTTGATTAAAGGGTCTGCCCGTTCTATTCCCGGCGTACATATTAGAGATGTGTTGAGTGATATTGCAGTTGCTCATCCCAAAATATTAAGTAAGTTTGGAGGCCATGCCATGGCTGCAGGGTTAAGCATAAAAATGCACGATTATCCTCCCTTTGCTTTGGCTTTTGATGAAATGGTTAGCAAGCGTTTAGCCTCTGTTGATTTGGAGCAAAAAATATTGTCAGATGGTGAGCTGACTGAACAGGAAATGACT
>Ga0265593_1001365_pt1 | contig 11413 bp, 9 predicted proteins | sample saktaG_8_FD_190136 | JGI IMG/M metagenome (GOLD analysis project Ga0265593, IMG submission 190136) | Saline water microbial communities from Sakinaw Lake, British Columbia, Canada - sak_2011_5_24_36m | ecosystem: Environmental > Aquatic > Non-marine Saline and Alkaline > Saline ...
CCAATGCGACGACGCCGAGGATGGGTTCGCATTCCTCGGGGCCAAAAATGATTTGCGTGACGGTTTCAGACCCCATGAAAGTAATGCGGGCGAATCCATAGGGGTATTCTACGATTTCGCCATTGGCCAGTTCATAAACATCCTTGCCTTCCACCCCTATGCCCGCCGCCCGCAACGCGGACGCCGGTGCCAAACAATCAATGGCCCCGGTGTCAACCAGAAACTCGGATTCGTAAGAAGGCTGCGATTTGGAAAGGTTGGTCACGCTCACAGTGATATGGGTAAGGCCCATGGGTTTTCTCCTGCATGTTGTTGGTGTTAAGGCGATTTCCGAAAATAAAATCCCCCGTTGTAGGGCGTCCTTCAGGGCGCATTGGTGGCCTGAAGGCCACCCTACGGGTATAGACATTCTCGTAAATGTCCTAATTACCGACTGATGCCACGCACCTGACTGTTAATGCGGTGCGATGCCCATGTCGGCAAAGGGTTGCCGGTCTACGGCACTTTTACCCCCCCTCCGGATCGAATAGGGTTTCCGCCAATTCATCCAGTCTGTCGCGTGCCAGGACCAGTTCCGGCTGGCAGATGGACTGCATCGAACATTCGCCGCATCGGCGCGAGAGCTTCCCGGACAAAGGCGGCGGGCAAACACCCTTGTCCAACAGGGCGCGGACATTTGACACGGTGTCTTGCACCGCCTGTTTGAGTTCGGCATTGAAAACCACTTCCCGCCGCCGCTGCGATTGCTGATGGAAGATCGCGCCAATCGGAACAGGCTTGCCCAGCATTTCCTCCAGGCACATCGCCTGGGCGGCAAGTTGCACATCGTCATTGGCCCAAGGCTTGCGCTTGCCGTGCTTGTGTTCGACCGGGTAAACCGTGCCGTCCTTGCGAAATTCCACCGCGTCGCAGCGCCCGCTGAGACCCAATAGGTCGGACCAGACCGACAAGGCATATTCCACTCGCGACCCGGCCTTCCACTCGCCTTCCAGGCGGTCCACCCGCTCGTGTTCCAGCGTTCCGAGGACGGTGTGGACATTGTCGCGAAACTCGCCCTCGCCGTGGATCAGAAAGCAGCGGCGCGGGCAGTAGGTGTATTGGTTGAGGGCGGAGAGGGGGATGGGGTCTTCAGTGTTCATGGCCGCAAAGGGTTTTCGATGATCGAAAATGACCGATAATCGCAATATTATCAAAAAATCGCGGGCTGAAGCCCGCTCTACACAAATCGCGGGCTGAAGCCCGCTCTACACAAATCGCGGGCTGAAGCCCGCTCTACACAAATCGCGGGCTGAAGCCCGCTCTACACAAATCGCGGGCTGAAGCCCGCTCCTACATCTGTTCCAAACCGGCATCTTTCCAAACCCACAGTTCCACGCCTTTGGGCAGACGGTCAGGGTGTGCGGTGACTAGATAATGCCCAAAATTCCGGGGTGCGGCTTGGATGGCTTGGATTTCGATGATGGCTTGCCCGGTCGCATCTTCGCCGTGGCTGAAATCTAACAGGCGGTGCGCGGGTGCGCAACCTAACTTGGCTTGGCGCTGGCGTTGTTCTTCGTTGGAGTCGGTGCCGACATGCTTAAAGACATAAAGCCCCCGGCAGGACATGAAGCCTTTGCTGGCGGAGCGGTCATGGTCGTACATGTTAGCCAAGGCTTCCCACAGCAGGGAAAGATCATCTTCGCTGAAGCCAGTTTCTGCGGCCAAGTTGGCGCTGATGAAGCCTTTGGCGGCGAAGAGGCCGTAGGGGATCAGGTTTTTGCGGCCCATGGTGCGGAGTTCAGCTTCCGGCTTATTTGTGTCCTCCCATTTTTGGTAATCCGCCGAACTTTTCGCACCCTTCACGTCTTCCGCCACCGCCATGCGGGTGATGGAAATATCCAGAGGCAATACCGGGTCTAGTGAGCGGGCAAAGGCGAATTGCACGGGACCGCGCACTTGGCCCGCATTCGCGCCAGTAGCCATCACTGCGCCAAAGCTGCGCACATCATAGAAGTTTTGGCACATCCATTCACGCGCCGCCCGCACTTTGGATTTGGACGCGCCTTTTTCCGGCACTCCGCCGGTTTCCTCGTGGGACCGGAGAATTGGTCGGTTCAAGTTGGTGGCATGTTCCACAAAGACGGCATTGGGCATTTGGTTGCCTTTGGCAATCTGCACGTAATTACGAACCCGGCGTTTCATCGCCACGTCTGAGACTAGGCCGTGCATGTCTTCGGGGTCGATACGCGGGGCATTGCCGGCGTCGGGGTCGCCGTTGGGGTTGCCGTTTTCACAATCGAACAGGAACAGAAATTCGTAGCGGTTTGCGATAGCCATGAGGGATGCACTCTTTTATATGATTTGGGATTGTTTTGTAGGAGCGGGCTTCAGCCCGCGACCGGATCAGAGTCGGCCAATCGCGGGCTGAAGCCCGTTTCTACGTCGTTAGCTAATCGCGGGCTAAAGCCCGTTTCTACGTCGTTAGCTAATCGCGGGCTGAAGCCCGTTTCTACGTCGTTAGCTAATCGCGGGCTGAAGCCCGTTTCTACGTCGTTAGCTAATCGCGGGCTGAAGCCCGTTTCTACGTCGTTAGCTAATCGCGGGCTAAAGCCCGCTCCTACGTCGGCAGGCTCTTCATCCTTAGGTTTAGGCGGACGGTAGGCGAGTTGCTGGTAATAACCAAGGGCGAACAGACTTTGTTGCTCCAACGTCAAGGTGCGGGGAATGTCGTCCATAGACCCCATGACATCGGCAATTTGGTTTTCATACCAATAGGGCAAACCGCCTTCTAGCTTGCCCAAATGGTTCTTGGCGTTGGCGACGAGCCGGCCAATCACCAAGCCGGGGGTCTGGCTGGCGGCGGTGTAATAGCGCTGCACTACGCCCGCGCCAACATCGCCCAAGGCGGCGCGTTGCAGGCGGGCCAACACGGCTAGCAATCTACCACAGTGATAGGCGGGGTTGGGGTGTTCGGGGTTTATATGGGCTTTCATATGCGTGTCTCCTTTTCTCAAGTGATAGGCTTTGATAAGTCCCATGCGGGCATGGGAGGCGGGTTGGTCGTTGATGATGTCGATGCGGGCGCGTAGCGTCGCTTGCGACAGTGCGGCATAAGGAATGTCGCCGCCTGTGATAGCTGATCGCCAAAGATGCTGCACCATCAGCGCGGGCAGGTCTTTCAAATCGCGTACCAAACTGCCCGCCACGGCGAGGAATTTAGGGTTTGGTGCCATGCTTTTGCCGTCCCTGCCAACGATGGCAAGATGCTCGAACCAAAGTTCCGTGTTGGCGACTAGCGTTTCAAACGCGCCTTGCATGACTTCGCGCACCATCACCCGGCCCGACGCGCCGGACAACAACAGGGCGTAATACAGGTTGTTGCTCAAGTCGGGACGTTGGCCGGTGCGGATGGCTTGCAATAGTTGCCGGGCTTTCAACTCGGCATTGCCGCTACCGGCGTTTTCCGGTTCTTTCAGCAAGGGCAGCGGGTCATCTTCGAGCGGGATGCTGCGGTCATACCAATACACCGAAAGGACGTTGCCAAGCTTGATGCTTTTCTCCTCAATTAAGCGATTGAGGGTTTCAGCATAGGCGGTGGCGGTTTCCTCGGACATCGCGGCGTTGGCGGCTTGTTCCAGGCCGTAAGACTGGAATGCCTGCTTGTCAAAGCCCGCCATCACATCGCCAGTCCCTAATCCTCCCACACCCGCCAGCCCTTTAATTTTCGGGTGGGTCGCCACAGGTTCAACCGCCTCGCCCGTCAGCAGACAACGCATTTTCGCGGCAGCTTTGGTTTTTGGTGCTTTCAGCGTGGCGCGAAAACCGCGCCACCAGTCATGCCAGTCGGTTTGTTCTAGCGGGTTGATGGCATCAATCCTAAAACAGGCGGATTCGGTGGGCTTGGCTTTTTGCCGGACCAAATCAGCCCTTATCGCAAGCATCGCCGCCTCGTCGTTCAGCAGGGCGGCGACACCGCTCAAATATGGCGCAGCCGCCGCCGCATGTTCCAGCAATCCGCAAAAATAAGCGTGTTTGGCGCGGAATTTCTCTTGGTCCTTGTCGTCGAGGTCGTCCTTCCAGAATAAGGCGACGGTGGGCAAGCCTTCTGATAGGAAATGAGAACGTCCGCCTTCGCCGCCAATTAGTTCGGGCTGGCTGAGGTGGGGACAACGCTCGAAGGTTTGGCCTTTGTCTTCACCCAACGGCACGATGCCAGTGTAGCGCCCGTCATGAGTGCAGGTAATGGCCCATTTGATGATCTTGCGGGTAAAGCCAGGTTCGGAAACGCCGGCCTGTTTGAGGATGGTGTCAAGCATGACCGACCTCCTCCACCGCTTTTCTGACGGCGGGATCATCGTAGCTAGGTATATCCATCACGCCCTTGCGTAATTGCGCATGAAACACGCTGATGCTTGGCTTGGCGGTGTTGTCGTTGTCGTGGCTGAGGTCGAACACGTCATAGAGCATGTAGCCTAAGTCGAGGTCGAGTCGAAAAGGCTCGATGCAGGGCTGTTCGGCATCGACCAAAGCGAAGAAGGCGGGAAATTCCCGGCAGCCGAAAAATGGCTGGTAGTGGCATTGCCCGCCCCCTGCGCGGCGTTCGAACTGGGCATCGAAACTTCGTATATCTTGCCCATCGCCACGCAAACGCAAATGGGCATGGAGGCGGTAGCGTACATTTTTGAGGGCCATGGTTTGGCGCTGGGTGCGGCCTTTCTGGTCAGTTCCCGACTGGTCGCGGTCGCCGTCCGCCCACAATGGTTCCGGCTCGGCCCTCCCGTCTCGCCATTTAAGCAGCGTGTTTTCGTTCGGAGCCTTGTCTTTCACCTCGTTGCGGCGCAAGGCAATGTAGCTTGGGGCTTTAAGCATTTCGACCTTTTCAATCTGCCAATAAAATCCGTAGGACTTTTTCCAGTAGATGGCGTCGAAAATGCCTCTTGCGGCGGAAGGGGTAATGATGGAATAGCTGTAACGCTCCACCTTCATCTCGGGTCTGGTGAAACAGGCAAAATCGCCCCAGACTTCCAGGCAGTGGGTTTTTCCTCGCATGGTGTTCTCATCCTTCATGGCATGTAGGAGCGGGCTTTAGCCCGCGAGAATTTTGATTTCATATTTTTGGTTTCATATTTTTGTTTCGCGGGCTGAAGCCCGCTCCTACAAATTTCATATTTTTGGTTCGCGGGCTGAAGTCCGCTCCTACGGGATCATTTCATCATAACCATTTGGCATCCCAGAGGGGGTAGTCCCGAACTGATTTCACTAAACCCGCCCGAACAGGATTCATTATAATGTAACGCGCCGTGTCTTTTAGGTTTTCCTCGTTGCGCAAGGCATGGTCGTGGTATCCCTCTTGCCAAATTTGCTTTGGCGGTGGGTGGCCTTGTTCTTGTAGGCGTTTTTTCACATGGTAGCCCGAGTGGCTTTTCACGTCTCGCATGAGTTCGCCTAGGCTGGCGTCCACGAGGCTTATCAACCAATGCACATGGTCCGGCATGACCACAAAAGCCAAGCTTTCGGCATGGCCTTGCATGTGCGCCCGACGCATGCTGGCGACAACCAACCGGCCTAAATGCCAATCGGCAAACCATGGTTTCCGATTATCGGTGACAAAGGTCAACAAATATATACCGCCTATTTGGGAAAATCGGCCTTTGCGTAGATTTTTGCCGTGGGGCATGTCCATGCTATACCTCCGTAGGAGCGGGCTTTAGCCCGCGATTTGTTTATTTGGAAAATGATGAAATATCGTAGAAATGTCGTGGAAATATCGCGGGCTAAAGCCCGCTCCTACAAATTTCATATTATTGTTTCGCGGGCTCAAGCCCGCTCCTACAAATTTCATATTATTTCGCGGGCTAAAGCCCGCTCCTACAAATTTCATATTATTTCGCGGGCTAAAGCCCGCTCCTACAAATTTCATATTATTTCGCGGGCTAAAGCCCGCTCCTACCCAATCTAGCCTATCCATAGATTCAAGCCTTTTGGCGGCTGGTAGCCCAACACAGCATGGTAATGATCCGGGACTGCCGCGATATACCAATCATCCAACTGCTTCCTTCCACGTTGCCGCTTGCTTCGCACTGGAATTAGGCTGTCCCAAATAGGATCATCTTCCTTTTTCGGGCGGAACAGGCTAATGGATAACGACCGGGCTTTTTTGATCCATTCGCCGGTAAGTCCTTCCGCGCCAGCCATGTCCTGTAATTCTTGGAAAAGGCCAAGGCATGGCGTGTAAGGTACGACGATATTGATGGTGTCCTGTTCGATCAGCCGATATTCGCGGGCGATTTCAGGGAAAGCACCGGCCTTGATGTATTCCTCGATTTGCCTAGTTTTTTTTGAGTTTTCGGGCCTACTAATGTCGTAAAGCTCGCGGTAATAAGCGGTGATGAATTCGGGGTCGTCCAGTTTCATGCCTTCCGCGCCGTGTCGCTTGAGAATCATGGCGGTGACCTGCGCTGCTTGTTGGTAAGCACCAGGCGGGTAGCCTTCATCCTCCGGTACAAAAATAGTGACTTGGCCGATTGCCAACCTGCCCTCGCGGTTGCAGCGCCCGGCGGCTTGGATGATGGCATCCAGCGGGCCGTGGGCGCGCCACACTTTGGGGAAATCCACGTCCACCCCTGCCTCAATACACTGGGTGGCGACCAAATGCACGGGCTGACTTTGTTTCAGTCGATTCCGCACTGTATCCAGCACGTCTTGGCGATGATCGGCGCAGAGGTTCGTGGACAGGTGAAAAACACCGTCATCGTCCATCGCCTCCCATAAAGCCTGGGCGTGCTTCTTGAGATTGACGATGCACAGGGTTTGCGGGGTTTCGCGCAGTTGTCCGGCCAGCACGGGCCAAGACAACGTTTCCCCCGGCTCGGGCCACAGCACATCCACCCGCCGCATGGGGTCAAACAGCTTGTTTGGCTCTGGCACGATGAGTTTTGGTTTCCAGCCCTGCGGACTATGTTCCAGGACATATTTATGCAGATGCTCAAAAGCCGGTTGGGTGGCGGTGGAGAATACGATGCTGGAACCGTAAGCCTGGGCCAGATGAGACATGGCGGCAAGGCTCGGCACCGCCAAACCCGGCGGCAAGGTTTGCACTTCGTCAAACAGGATGACGGAACGGCCCAGCCGGTGCAGCTTGCGACAGGTGGATGGGCGATTGGAGAATAGCGATTCCAAGGCTTGGACGCTGGTGGTGACGATTAAGGGCGCATCCCAATTCTCTGCCAACAGACGACGGCGACGCTCGGCAGTTTCGTCGCTGCTGCCCCCGCCTTCGTTGTCGGATTTGCTTTCTTCCTGTCCGCGCCCGGCTAAGGAATGATGCTCCAGCACATAATCCTGTCCGAAATGCGGCTGGAAAATCGAGCGATAAATGCGGGCGGTCTGCTCGATGATCGAGAGGTAAGGAATCACCATCACTACCCGCCTCAGCCCGTGCTGTTGAGCGTGAGCTAGGGCAAAAGCCAGCATGGCAAGGGTCTTGCCGCTGCCGGTGGGCGCGGTCAGCGTGAACAGGCCGGGGTCTTGCCCGGCAGCGTCCAGGCAGGCGGTGCGCAATGCCAGGCGGACTTCCGACACGGTGTCCACCGCCTCGGTTTGTTGGGCAAGTTTGTTAATATGTCCGAGCAGAATCGCCAAGGCTTGTCCGGCTTGCAAAGCGGGGCCGGGGCTGCGGTGAACCTTGCCTTGTTCGGTGCCCTTGAAATGGGCTTCGGTATCCAAAAAATCGGCATCCACCAAGGTGGAGAACAGCATCCGCACATCGAGCATGCGGCTAAGGGAGCAACTCAAATCCATACGGCAAACAGTATGCCCAGGCTTTTCCAAACCTAATCCATCTGCGTCCAAGCGGGATTTCAGTTCGCCCAGATTGGTGTGGCTCAATGCCAGTTGCAAGGGGTGGCGAACCATTAGTTTTTCAGGTTGCAACGCACTCAGCCAATCAGCTTTTTTCTCAAAAAGATATTGCAAGCCAATGTGATGCCCTTGAATCGCTAGTGCCGCCGCTATCGCGCCATATTCCAACAAAGCCAACCACGCGCCTTGCGACCAGTGATCCAGACCTTGGTCTTCCCCCCGCAACCGCGCTTGGAAGCGGTCGCCGTATTTGCCCAAATCATGTAGCAGCCCGGCCAATCGGGATTCGCCTGACCAAGGGCAATCCCCGGCAAACTCGCCCGCCAGTCGGCTGACGCCCGTCAAATGCTCCTTCAGGCGATGGCGTATTCCCGCTTTGTTTTCGCTGTGTGCATAGTAAACCGTATTCATTTATTGGCTCATGGCCTGGCAGAGATGTCTATTTGCTTCCAATTGTCTACCCGTAACCTCGACAAATCAACGGAATCCATTTGGCAAACTAAAATTAGCGAATAACGCCGGGTGCGGTGAAACGTCGCTTCATCCCGAAATCGCCGAATTGGCCTTGTTATTTAGTGGGGCGATTGGTCATGACAATCATGTCAAAGGCGTATTGACACCCTCGGGGATGAAAGTGCTTCCATGGCAACCCGCCCCACATGACGGGCTTTTTCACCAAAATGGGAATTGCTGCATATCCCGCCCGGCATATCGGCAGTTGACGACTTCATGTTAAAATCAACCGATTATTATATGAACCCGGTCACCCGCATGCCTCAAAACATTTTCAAACGCCCTAGTGCCAAATCAGTCTCCAATATGAATGTCTGCCACTTCCCTCTTATGGGGGTGTCAAAATGAACGGAAGAAAAACGCTAGTGACGGGCGCGACCGGCCACCTCGGTGCCAATTTAGTCCGCCGCCTGCTTGCAGAGGGCGAGCAAGTGCGTGTCATGATCCGGGCAGGGCATGACCATCGTTCGCTGGAGGGGCTTGACGTCGAACGGGCCACGGCGGACCTTTGCGACAGCGCGGCAGTGGATGCGGCGGTCAACGGCTGTAGCCATGTGTATCATTGCGCCGCGTTGGTTTCCACGCTAGAAGGCGATGCAAAACACCGTCGCCAAATTTTTGACACCAATGTCCTTGGCACCCGGCACATACTGGAGTCGGCACGTCGCCACGGCGTGGAAAAGGTGGTGGTGTCTGGCTCGCTCAGTGCCATTGGCTACGATGCGGAAAAACCTAGCCACGAGGACATGCCGTTTTACCCGTTTGAACGCCAACTGCCCTATGGTTTCACCAAGCATTTGGTCGTGCATGAGGCTTTGATGGCCCATGCCGAGGGTCTCAATGTGGTGGTTGCCACGTCCTGCGCCATCATCGGCCCGCATGATTATGTGCCTTCACGCATGGGGCAAGTGTTGATCGACTTTGCCCATGGTCAACTGCGGGCCTATATTCCCGGCGGGTTTGAATTCGTGTCCACCCACGACATCGTGCAGGGCCATGTTTTGGCTATGGAAAAGGGGCGATCCGGGCAGAATTATATTATCAGCACCGCTTATGCCAGCGTTGATGAGCTATTGGGCATGTTTAGGGATGTCACCGGCCTTCCGTTACCGAAATTCAGGCTGCCCCCGCTGGTGATGGCCGTGCTGGCAGAACTAGCCGACAAAACATGGTACCTGGTTTTCCCCAACCTGCCCAGGCGATTCACCCCGGCGGCAGTGCGATTATTGCGGATGCGGCGGCGTGCCGACCACGGCAAAGCCCAGCGGGAGCTTGGCTATCAACCCACCGGGCTGTTCCCGGCGGTCAGGGATGCCTACGAACATTTCGTGCAACGTGGACTCATCCATCCTTTAACTCGAGATTCCCATCAGGTTTGATTTTGGGGCGACAAGGCTTGCCCCGCGACTCCATGCCCGCAAGGCAAGCCTTGCACTCCTTGATGCCAGTTAACAACCGCTCTGAAAATACGAGAGAGACCAAGCAATGAATAGTGTGCAAAATCCAGCCTCAAGACAGCCCCCTAGCTTCGAGGAAGCTAAGAACTTCCGGCAAAAATCCAGGGCCGCCGGTTTGGACCCTGATCGCTGGTACGTTGTCGAATACGATAATGCGGTCAAAAAAGGCCAAGTGAAAGAGGTGGTGTTTTGGAACACCTCGATGGCCCTATACCGGGGGGAAGACGGCCAACTCGCGGCGGTGCAAAACCGATGCCCGCACCGTCAGTTGAAACTGAGCCACGGGGCCGTGGAAAATTGCCAGTTGCGGTGTGCTTACCATGGCTGGTCTTTCAATCGCGAAGGGTGGCTAACCGATTACTCCCATGACAGTTTTGACAAAGCCTTGATCAAAAAGCAAATACGGACTTATCCAGTGGCTGTCCGCTACGGTTTGATATGGGTTTTCCCCGGCGACGCGGCTAAAGCCGATCAAGTGGCAATACCCACTATCCCTGAGCTGGAAGGCGATGCCCCCTGGGCATCCGTAACCGCCGATTTCACTTGGAAAAGCCACCACTCCATGGTGATAGATAATATTTGTGATTTTGCCCATGCATTCCTGCACCGCAAGTATCAACCCTTCACCGATGCCAAGCTGAAACACTACGAGTCAGATGAAAATCGGGTTTTTCTCAGTTATGACACCTTCGTGGGCGGCGGCAAAATTTCCGGTATGTTCATAGACCGGAATCGTATCAATACCCGTTCCATGAACCTTTGTTATGAATACCCCTATCAATGGTCGGACACGGATGGAAAGATCAAAAACTGGTGTTTTGTACTGCCCATTGATGAACGTACAACGCGAGCGTTTTTCCTGTTCTATTTCGATTCATTCATAATCCCGAAGACTTCCCTGGCTACGCCTAAATGGCTTACCCAGGCGATATTGTGGATAGCCCGCCCGCTGTTGTTAAAGCCACTTCTTGCCGAAGACGGCATTGCTTTGGAGGCCGAGCAAGAGGGTTACGATCAATACTGGGATGCGCCGCCCATCGAACTCAACCCGGTGGTGCCTTTGTTCCAGCAACTGACCGCCCGCAAATGGGAAGCTCATCTGCAAGGCTTAAATAAGCCGAAAGAGATACTTGCGGAGGCTTAGGGAATGTCAACAGACAAAACGCCTTCCGTCCAAGATGAAGAAGGGGGTTCCGAGTTTTTCGAGTATCTCCTCACCCATTATCGAGGCTTGTTTGCCACCGTGGTGCTGCTACCTGTTTCGACTGTGTATGGCGCATACATCGGCATTCGCAACCGGCTTGTATTTGCGCTGCAAAGCGCCCCGGCCCAGCACGACTTGAAAGTGCGGAAGGTAATGAGCCAAATCGAGGAATGGAAAAGGGACGGTTGCAAGGAAAAGCTCTGCACCGCCCGGTCAGGCTGGAAATCCATGAGTGAAATGGTGCCTAAATATAAGCTTACCCATCGTAACATCCATATCGATATGCATGACATTCTCGATATGGACGAACAACGGGGTGTCGTCAGAGTGGAACCGCTGGTCAGCATGGGGCAAATTTCGCGCAACTTGCTGCCACGCGGTTGGACGTTGCCGGTCATGC
>Ga0265593_1001368_pt1 | contig 11401 bp, 10 predicted proteins | sample saktaG_8_FD_190136 | JGI IMG/M metagenome (GOLD analysis project Ga0265593, IMG submission 190136) | Saline water microbial communities from Sakinaw Lake, British Columbia, Canada - sak_2011_5_24_36m | ecosystem: Environmental > Aquatic > Non-marine Saline and Alkaline > Saline ...
TAAAGCAGACATTGAATTTAGTGGCTACCGACCCAAAGCGGACAGTCAAGATATTCTTAATACAAATAAATAAACCGAAGAGTAACCGCAATTATCCTAATGATTATTTGGGTTGATTTATTTTTTCATTATGTTTTTTGTCAAACGCGTATAAATACTCGTCAATTTTATTTAAAGGAAGATCTTTTTTTTTGGCTATTTCTAGCAACTTGTCGATATAAACCATGTAAAGCTCATACGAATATTTTGCATGATATATTTTCTCATTATTAAGAGCTCGATAAGCTCTTACATCAATAATTGGAAATATATCAGGACGTAGAAATTTTAAGATTGCACTCGCCATTGGATATCCAATACCATCAGATTTGACTAATTCTTCAATTAGAGTTTTAGAAAATGCATCTCTGTGAGTTAAATCATGCTTAACTGCAAGGGCACCTAGTTTAGTTAATAAGTGGTCTGGTACATTTAGAACTCTATTCATTTTCCATAAAGCAACCCGCCTCAAATCATCTATGCTTACAGACGTCTTATTATTTAACAAGTGTTGTAATGCTGAAGTTTCTTCTAATTGATAATCAAAAATCAAATCATCAAAATTATCTTCAGAAATATCGAAAACTCTAAAACCAGTCATAGACGCCTTAATTTACTTAGTAATTGATAAATTCTTGCCAGCCTTGAACTATCATAATCATTGCTAATGTGTCCAATTCACAGTATCTCAGCAAAGAGTCTTTTATTCTTGATCTTGTTTCATCATCAAGTGTTTCAAACTGAAGTCTTGCATAGGCTGTTGATGCTGCACCACCCTCCGCAATTACGCTGGCATCAGTACTTATACCTTCAGGCAGCAATGAACTGGCGTAGGCTTTTAGTTTTGCGTAGGGGTTTATTACGTTGCCATCAGTATCTTTAGTTAGCCAAACAACCCCTTCGTCAAAGTTAAGGCTAGGAATACCATCAGGTTTCCCATAAATAGGCTGGCTATAAGTTTCCATTAACTTTTGTGAAACTTTAAGAATTGCTGGCAATACCATCTTAATAGAATTACCGCCTTTGGTATCTCGATGATAAAAAGCTTTTTCAGAGAACGAACATAAATCAAACATCGCACGATCGCCCCCTTTAATCAAAGTTTTTAGGAAATTTATTAAGATTTCTGCGTCTTTTGGTGGATTTTTATCATGTGATAGTTGCTCAACAATTGCGCTTAGAATGGTATTTTCATGATGACTCCACATGAACACCGTGCCGTAATCTCGATCTAATTGAGCTTTCAACGCTCTAGCAAAAATATAGTTAGGAAAGACACCAGGGTCTACGCACAAAAATTGACCTTCGTGACGCACACTTCCATTCGACTCCATTACATGATGAGAAAACTGAAAAGCAACAGCTTCATAAGGTCGCATACCTGCATGGAAAGGTAAAGCTACGGACGATGTTTCAAAGTCTATTAGATGATAAGGGTACTGCCATTTTGACATTTCAACCTGACCAAGAGATTGATCAAAGTAATACCCCCCTAAATCTTTGTCTTCAGGAATGCCATTAATTTGTAGCCATTGGCGCTGCATACGGTTTAGACCTTCAACGCCAGCATCATCATCGAAGTCACCTAAATCATCACGCTGTACTTGAGATATTTTATATACGCCCTGCTCAATCAGTTTCTGTTTTTTTCTGAAATTCCAAATATCTAATACGGACCCCTCAATAAAGTCCTGCGCCTTCCAGCCAAGTGATTGCTGCCAGCATTCATTAAAGCCACTTTTAAGTGCGTCATCTAAGCTAGCTTCATACTGACAACTACCGCATTGAGAACCAATCACCGGCGAAATACGTCGGTCTTCTTGATAAGCTAACGCAAACTTAGGTGCAAGACTCTGAATATAGTCCTCTCCGCCTGGAAATATGATGGGGTTAGAGAGCACTTGATACACATATTGGTCAACACTAACTTTATTCAGTAATTTCTCCGCCAATTGCTGGAGATTTACGCCGTTAGGATTGATGATTTCAATATCTGATCTACCATTAATTTTGAATAGTTGATTGACGCCATCCACATCAGTCGTGTGCGCCTTGTCGGGCATCATTAAGAAAGTAGAGATTTCAGCTTGAGGGTAAGCCTGCTGTAATACCCACTTCTGAAAAGCAACATCCTGAATATAAGGCAACATGCCTGAGCTAATGTCCCCACGCTTACTTTCAATGTCAGGATTAGAGCTGTCATACGATTTAGCTTTCACCTCAATCAATTCAAAGTGATTACCATTTTTGATTAAAATATCAATTCGGATAAAGAAGCTGCCGAACATAATGGCTGGCTCAAAGAGCACTACTTGGTCTTGTTGCAATAGCTCTTGAGTTTGCTGGGCAAGTAAAAGGTGGTCGCGAATACCATCTATTTCAATACCATTGGGATAACGTGCCTTGGCTAACTCACCTACTTGATAACCACCTTCAGCAAGCATTGCCATGAAAGCATCCTCGGACATGACATCTTTATAGATGTCTCGTTTGCCAGTATAAAAAAGCTTTGTTGGACATTCAACAGCAAGCTTAAATCTGGATTTAGTTAAGTATCTTGGAGTAGCCATGAATACATTATTAGCTATTTAGTAATTAATGAACAGTCGAAATTGCAAGGATTTAATGTCAAGATATTTATTAGTAGCTTTCTTATTGATGTTAATTACCAATTCATATATCTTGGTATTTAACAGGGGGGGGTAACGTACCAACTTTAAATTTTCATCATATTAATTACAGATGGAGAGTGTAAATGTATCAAAATCCTGTTCAATTAGGTTGCATAACTACCAAAACAAACCAAGCGTTATCTACAAATCTTCTTCCTTGGTCAAAACTCGGCAATGTTGATGTGGTGAGAATGTGGTCAGAAGAAATCATCGCAACTGTAAAGTCTGGTGGTAATTTAGAAGACTGGGCTTTAGCTGGTCATGCCATTACGTTAATTCATGAGGATATTGATGATAGTCGGAAAATCTTACAAAGAGTAGCGTTCGACATTGGCTTTGAATTTGCAGAGATGTGTAGCAGTGAGATTCAACAACGATTTTCTGCTGAACCCGTGGATATAAAGTACAGCGTACCTACCTTGGTGTATTTAGCGCCAGGTAACTGGATGAAAGAGATTGAGGACGAGAATGCAGATAACCCGCTATCGTTATTGCAGGCCAACATACGTGGATTAATTCATAAATTTAATCCTAAGCAACCTATCATCTTTGCTACCTCTACTGCCAAGTTTAGTGATCTTGCAGTTAAATTTAGGGAAGTAGGTTTATTCGATCGCCGATTCAAAATCATCAAACCTACTTTAGAGGAAATTGCCACACGTTTCATTGAAGAAGTTGGCGCGGATATATGTGGAAATAGTGTTCATAATAGCTTAGGCAAAGTCGGTAAATTGCTTGAACTAGAATTTGATGACAATCGTCGGCAAAGGATGATAGCCCTAGCGCTAAAACGTATGGCAAAAAGAGGAAACCACCAAGTAACGTTTGATGATTTAGTTAATTTGGCCATGCGAGGCAGTGCTGAGTCTGATGAATATCCCACCAAAACCAAAGAAGCACTACTAAAGATTGCTATTCATGAGGCTGGGCATGCAACGATTGCAATGATTGATTCAGGTGGCGCTAATACCCCTGAATACGTCAGTATTATAGAGTCCGATGGCTATCATGGCATGGTGAGTGATTCATATGACTACCATTATGCTAAAAATAACAATATGACCTATGCAGATTTCAGACATCAAATTCGTATATTATTGGCCGGACGTGTTGCTGAACATCTTATTCTAGGCTCGGAAAATATCAGCACCAGTTCAGCTAAAGGTGATTTAAGGAAATCTACTGAGTTAACACATGATATGTTTTCTTATCGCGGCATATCAACTGACATGGAATCTATGGAAGGTGCAAGCGCTAATCTTTGTGCGGAAATGGAAACTAATAGCCCATCCAATCTATTCCGCATTGAGTCAGCAGTGCAATCGTTTCTCGCTAAGCAATACCACATTGTTTATGAGCTATTAATTAAGAATAGAGCTGTTTTTGACGCTATTGTTAATCAATTGATGGAAAGGCGCGTACTTGATCATCAAGACTTAATAAAAATAAGCCACTGTTCATTGGCAAACTTTCATTAATTTTGATGTTAAGGATTAATTCATATATAAATCAGTTTTTATAGGAATTAATGTCAAGCAACTTATTTAACATCATAAGGGTAGATAATCTATTTAAATAGTAATAGAGTGTGTTGATAAGGGTATTTTATAATTTACTTTTAAAGGATTTTGAAATGGCAAAAGATCTAGTTTTCAGGTTGGTAATTTCTGAGGCGGGTAAGGAAACTTATAGTGCGAACCTTTCCTATGAGGCAGTTTCAAATATTGTTTCTAATTATTCGGACAACATAGAGAGTAATAATTTCTTTGTTTTAGCCGCTCAGCATGCCGCATCTACGGTTCGTGAGAATGTTGCTTATAAAGACAATCTTAGCTCTGATGTTGTTAAAGTCTTATCTCAAGACAGCTCAATTGCAGTGCTTCGGAATTTAGCAAGATCTAATGCTTTTAGAGAAAATGCGACACAGGATTTATTAGAAAGGTTAATTAAACTTGATACGGAAATAGCTCAAACCATCGCAGGTAGTGTTGAGTCTTTCGAACAGGCCGATGTTAATAAGTTGGCAACCTTGCTGGCGGCACATAGCGACCCTTCAGTGTTAGCTAGTCTAGCTCAAAATTACAGTACCCCTAAAAAAGTGCTCAAAACACTGGTTAATCATCCTGACCCCTACGTTGCCCGTGAAGCAAAAGCCAGATTAGAAGATTAATAATATTCTTTTTATTTAGGATCGTATTAGTCATCAAAAAATCTAGCGCTAGATGAATCGTAATCATCTTACACAACGAGATTGAAACTTCGACAAATCTTTGATTGCTCAACAAGATAAAATATTTAGAAAAGACTAGCACATGAAACTTTTCACCTTTGCTGTTTTCACTTCCCTGTTTACATTAAATGTAAATGCTGCAAGTTTTGATTGCAACAAAGCTTCTACAGTCAATGAAAAAGCCATATGTTCTGACACTGAACTCTCAAAAACTGATGATGAAATGAGTGTTGTTTATGCCAAGGTCTACGCAATTAACCCTGACATCAAATCAACTCAGCGCGATTGGTTAAAAAACATTAAACAATGCGCTGGCGAAGCAAATGTTGTTAGTTGTTTAAAGGAAGCCTACCGCATTCGATTAAGCGGACTGAACCAACTTACTGACAAAAATAGGGGTTGGATTGGATTCGAGATTGTTGATTTAGTTAACACTACAACTGGGCCAGGTGTGGTAGTAGGCAAGGTTTCATCCAATAGCCCAGCAGAATTGTCCGGGCTAAAAACAGGCGATGTTATTTATCAAATTAACGGTAATCCTATTACAAATGCACAAGCAAATATTGGGGCTATTCTTGCGGCTTTTGCTGTCCCGGCCGGCGAAACGCTATCTCTTAAAATTATCACTAAGAATCAAGCTGCAAGTGACATCAAAATAAAGGCGGGGGTACGTCCCAATTCACAAAATAACGTTAACGACGCTAAAAATACAACGCCTGACAACACAGATTCTGCTGCACAAGAATCCAGCTCGTCAACTTCGATAACTACCGAAGATGCGCCCATAGCTACAGAGCAACCACTCCCTGAAGCCACAACTCCAGTAGAGCCGAATGTCGAACAAACAAACCCTGTGTCAGAAGTCGCCATACCCAGTGAACCCCTTCCGGAAATTAATGCAGAACCGAGCAGTAGCTTTCCAATGATAGGGTTGCTACTTGGAGTAGTAGTGATTGCTGCTGGTATATTTTGGAGTAAGCGAAATAAAAAACCTCAATTAACTCCCGCCGCAACATTATTACCAGCATCTCAACCAGTTAAAAATGAAGCGGTAGCTACAGAAGATGATTTAGAAACAATTTATAGCAAAGGTCTCTTTCTTTACGAAAAAGGTGAATCAGATAAAGCCTTTGATTTACTTCATAAAGCGGCTTTAAAAGGACATGCTAATAGCCAATACTATCTTGGTAAAATTTTCACAGAAACAGCTTCAGACATCCACTCACCAAGTTTTGAGAAGGGTTTTGAATGGTATAAGAAAGCGGCCGATCAAAATCATCAACAAGCAAAATTGGAAATTGATAAATATAATCAATCCAAAAATGTAGCAAGTTTACCCGAAGAGCCCATTCAATTTGCTGAAACTGCGCCGATTGTCCCTGCGTTAAAACCTAACCTTGGCATAAAAAGTCAATTGTCTAGGTCTAATAAACTGAACTTAACGATGGCAATACTTCAATCTGACTTGGAAACTAGTGATAGTTCATCAGCATTAACTTCAAATAATTTAACATTTAAACTGATTATTTCTGAAGGCGCTCAAACATTATTTGCAACTCTGGTATCTTATGATGAAGTTGCAAATATCATTTCTAATACGCCAAACACTCCTAGTGAAACTAACGAAGAATTATTCTTGATGGCATCACAGCATCCTGCTGCAAGCGTGCGTGAATATGTTGCTGGGAAAGATTACTTGAGTAAAGAAATTGTAGAAATTTTATCTAAAGATTCTTCCATAAGTGTACTAAGAAATTTAGTTAGATCTTCTGCTTTTAGGGAATATGCAGACTTAGAGTCAATCAAAAATATGATTAGTCTTGATGTGGAAGTTGCACAAACAATTGCGAGTGAGGCAGATAATTTTAACCAAGTCTCAGGTGGTGAAATTGCAGCTATCATTAATGATCATGGCGACCCGGCAGTTATTGCAAGTCTAGAAGCAAATTATGCAGGGGATTTTGATCAATATATGGAAGTTTTAATTACCGGTATTGATGGAACTGAATACTATTACTGGGTTGAAACGGATGATGAAGATGATTCAATTGAAATGGCTTTGAATAAACATAAGGAATTAGAAAGACCTGCCCCAGTAGATAATGAAGATGAGGGCATTTACCCCATGACATACACGCCAGTAATTTTATGGAATAAAGATAAAGCTGTTGTCATAAGGGCCTCTAGCACGGAAGATAATGATGTTTGTGATCAAGCGGAAATTTTCATCTGCGTTAAAAATAATTACGAGGACAACCCTGTCACATCGTCATTGATTTGCTCAATATTCACCATCGAGCTCGACTCCAACGGTGAATCAGAAACCTATTCCCTTATTTACGGAGACGAAGGCGGAGGTGGGCAGGCAGATCAATTTTTTAAATATTTCGATTCTGGAGCGAATATTGCTGTTAGTGACTCTTCTGGAGGCGAATGGAATTCGGCATGGACTTATTCCAATGATGATGACTCTTTTTCCGAAGAAATTGAAACCCCAGAATGGACCGAGCAAGACAGCGAGGCTCTCGAAAAGCTTCATGCTATTAAATGGGAATATCTTGAATCATACGAAGATGATGATGGCGAGTCATTCCTTATTGCCATGTTGGATGGCGTAGAGGTGCTAACGAAATTTGAGGCAAACGATGATGGGAAATGGACGGCTTATAACTCTGAAGGCTTCGATGATGAAAAATTGTCCAACTATTCGAACATTTGGAAATTGCGGGTGCAGTGGTAATCAGCTAGACCTGATTTTATTGAGGGGCAAGTCGATGCTGTTTTAGCGCTTAGATTTTTTCCTAAAAAATTAATATAAGTCCCCGAAAGTTATTTTAAAGAAAACAAGCGAGTAAATTATGAGCAATATGGCCATTATTGAAGTTCTAACATCTGGAGGATCTTGGATGCGAACTTGTACTTGTTCTAAACACCCTAACGATATACAAAGAGGATTAACAGCAGCGCTAAATAATAATTCATGGGCGACAAAAGCTAGAGCAATAGATGAGACTACAAAACAACTTATTGATATGGCTTTTAAATGAATCTATGTAATAACAATCAAACTAATATTAATGGAATTTATACGTGGTATTAAGAAATTTTAAGAACAACGAAATTTCTTTAGGGCATTAACCTAAAATCAATCTAAGGCATACAGATGGCAAAAAAAATAGATAAAGAAGAAATATCCACATGTTCTTTTTGCAACAAGCAAGAAGACGATGTCTATTTATATAACGATGCAAAGACAATTTGCATATGCCAAAGTTGCTCCAAACTATTTGCCAACTTCATTAGAAAACATGCAAAAACACAGAATGTCGCTGACCATATAAGTGAGGCTGATAAAGGAAAGATATCTAATTTCAATGTTCCATCCCTATCACAGAAAATAGTAAATGGAATAAAGATAGGAGACTTGCCGGGCGGTACAGGTTTGGATGTAAATCGATATATAAGAACTGACTCAGATGGCAATCTTTCTAGTTGTGTCGTATACATCGAAGAATGGGACAACGAAAAGACAGCTTGTAGAGTTCGTGGCGCTTGCTATGGATACGCTGGTAGTGGTGAATATGAGGGGTGCTTCTTTTTAATTGATTTTAACGCGGATGAGCACCGTGTATTAGATTTCAGCGAGGCAGATGAAGACGAAAATTCCCAGCTATTTGATGCACTTATGTTTGAGTGCGGAAGAATTTATGATGAAGATGACGGCGTTTATGAATTATCAAACTACGCCGAAGATCTAATTAAAAAGGGAGAAGATACCGATGATGGTGTTGTGTTTATGGATGATGACTTTGACGGTGATAGTCTAGATCGTGTAAGTGAGATGTGGGTTATTAGTTTGAGATTTGAATCTTGAAGTGAGGATAGTCCGTGCTTAGAGAAAATATTGAACACATTTGCACATTTTGGATACAGGAAGCTAGGATGTGGCGATGTTGTGCTGGATTTTGATTCAATTCATATTTTGTTTTTAAATTAAGTTTAATTGGAGAGTTTAGTGAGCAATCAATCAACATCAGGGGGACTTGATAAATGTTCCTTTTGTAATAAAAAAGATGATGAAGAGCCGTTCCTAGAAAATGACGATCACACCGCTTGTATATGCCAAGGTTGCGCCTTAATGTTTGCAGATCATGTTGTCGATTCTCCAGAAGAGAATAAATCTATCTCCAAAATTAAACTAGAATTTTCTATTCAACGAGCTGAAATCAATGTGGACGATATTGAAGATGATGACGTTAAAGAGAAGCTCGACAATGTTATTGCCTTAGTGAAAGCAAAAAAGAATGATGACGCTGTTAAAGCACTTCCAACTCTAACGTTTGAGTGGTCTTGGTCTAATGGAGATGCGGATCCTTCAGATTACTTTGTAGACACAGATGACATCTCACTTGAATTAAATACACAAAACTCAACCCTACAAGTAGGGGTAAGCAACGATTCTCTAGTATTAACCAGTTCCGTTTTCTTTGAACTAGATATTAAAGAGGATGTAGACCCTGATGATGTTCAGGATTGGCTAGATGAAAATTCAATGGTTTATTGTGGATTTGTAGCTGGTGGTTGGTCCTATAACGGTGACGAGGGGACTAGTATTAGTGTTTGTCTAGATTCTGTTGAAAGTAATTCTGATATAGGAAAAATGTCGAAAGTTTTATTTAATGTTGAATTTTCTAATGGTGATACATATGAAAAAGAGAAAAAAAGCTTTGAATTCATGTTGCCTGCTTTGTTTTCTGAATCATTAGCTAAGGTAAGAAATGAAAAAAACCAGGCTGAACTAATTTCATTTTACAAAACGATAATGGCTGAAGATAGTCCGTGCTACGAGAAAATATTGAACACATTTGCACATTTTGGATATAGGAAGCTAGGATGGGGCGATGTTATGGTGGATTTTGATTCAATTGAAATTGACGGTCATTTAGTTGAGTGGGGTGATGAGCTCTTTGATTTCCGTGATGAACTTCAAATTCAATTGGCCCCATCAGATGAAGGTCATATGATGTATCTCTGTAACTAAAATATCTATTAGCATGGGGATGTCTTGAATGGATTTGCATTTGAGCTTGCGGGCGAAGGAAATGTTAGGCCATCCCCCCTTAATTTTTATTTTGGCTATACCATGCACATTAAGTTGTTAACATAAACTAAAAGGGTATATAAAAGGTAACTTTTTTCAGAGACATTTCTGCCCCTATTTATAAAATAGAATTGGATAACATAATGCCTAAAATCCATTTAATAGAGCGTATTACCAACGTGAAGCTTCTCTCTAAAGAAAGAAATGAATGGGCTAGCTATTGCTGGGCAATCACTGAGGATGCGGCAAAAAAACTAGTTGGCGGTGAAATCTATCTTCACAAAGGTCAAGATAAACCATCCCATTTTGGCGGGAAGATTCTGTCATACGAAGTCGTGCCAGAAAGTGCTGGAGCAGATGCTGGTCGTATTGTTTTTAATTTTCAAGCTGGGATAGAGTTTAAAGATGTTAAGGCAGGTAAAGACGGTTGGGGAATGGAAAAGAAATTTGTTTGGTAATTAAAAATGGAGGTTAGCAATTGAAATAGCGTATGGGATTAGCCGCACCTCGCATGGATATTTCTGAAATGGATTTGTATCTGAGATTTTTGCGGGTGATCTCATCTGCAAGCTGACCATTAAATCCCCAGCGCTTGCCTATTTGATACCAATCGTTAATTTGATAAACCTCACGGGTTAATCCTCGATAAGTTGCTACTGCGAACTTGGCCTTGTTTCTTCTGTTTCCTACAACCCATGACTTTCTTGTGGCCTCGTATATTTCATCTGCAGTCATTTCACGGTCAAATCGTTTATTTATGTTAATGAGTAACACTTGCTCATCTGTTATAAAAAGAGGTGCCGTGTACATGGCTATAACCTCATCTGTGGTTTTGATACCAAAATCAGATGAATAATGCCCACTCTGAAGGTTTGAAAGATTGGTTATACCAACAAAATCAATTACTGCAGCCTCAACCTCAAAAGCGTTCTGCTCTGTGAGTCCATGGCGAAGTATATAATGCTGAACAGAATTTCCAGATTCCTCAATGGCTCTAATACGGTCGAATTTTTCAGACTCAGTTGGCTCAACAAGTGCGCATGAAACGTGTTCAAATACGCGGTTCCCAGCACCTTTCCCGACGTAGAAAACTTCGTTTTTCAGTGGGTCACGAAGAAAGTATACGTAGTACCCAATTTGCTCAATAACCGATTGTGTAAACATCAGTGCCCCCATGCTTATAAAATTGATTTGCACAACAGTAGAAAATCATGTTCTTGATCACTTTCGGTATCATCAATTAATGATACCCTCAAAAAAATTGAATACAAGTAATTAACTTATAGTTTTATACATTGGTGTTTTGTACATCTATTCTTTACACAAATGGCCGCTTATGGCCCAGAACAGCCTAACGTA
>Ga0265593_1001369_pt1 | contig 11396 bp, 16 predicted proteins | sample saktaG_8_FD_190136 | JGI IMG/M metagenome (GOLD analysis project Ga0265593, IMG submission 190136) | Saline water microbial communities from Sakinaw Lake, British Columbia, Canada - sak_2011_5_24_36m | ecosystem: Environmental > Aquatic > Non-marine Saline and Alkaline > Saline ...
ACTTAACACCGATTGAGTTTGCAAATTCATTCACCTTTTCAAACTTTGTTAAAATGAAACTATCACCATTTGGTAAAATTATTTCGTAAAATCCATTCCAGGTTGTCCCAACCCAAAACGAACTTTCTTCAAATTCAGAAATACTAATTCTTTTATTTTCGCCGGTTAAAATATTATATGCCGATACTGTTTCTTTGGACATTACCGATGTTCTATCTTTATGACGTTGTTTTGCTTCATGAGATTCATTGGCTCGTTGTATCTTAGCCAATCTGCTTCTCATTTTGCGAAACTTATCCATTTCATCTTCTGTTTTATTTGCCCAAGTATTTTTTTGTTTTCTTATTGCAATACCTTGAATTGTGGTACCATCATCTTTTATTGCTTGTTTTGTAACTGTTGCTTTTCTTGCTATATCTTGTGCAACTGTCAAACCATTTTCTAGTTTTCTTGATTTTGTATTGTTGGCCTTATCTACGGAATTCTTAATTGATTCCTGATCCCTTTCTTGCCAGTTTTTTTTAATAAGTCTTTGAAATGCATTCAACCCATCTTCACCTACTTCACGCCATTTTTCTTTTGTTTCTGGTTTCATCCCACCATTAAAACCACCAGTTCCACCTTCTGCAATATTATATCCAATGGGCTTTTCGTTTGCTTTGAGAATTTTTATCCAATATTTTTCTTTTTTGTTTAGTTCATCTTTGGAATTGGCGAAATCAATAATAACTTTTAGAAAGTGTTGCTTACCATATTTTTTTATTGCTCGATTTAAAAGAACACCAGAGCCATAGTAATCTAATGATTCGTTTATTTCTTTTGATGATTGACCGATGTAAATCTTGTTATTGGTTAAGTTTATGGTTTTATAGATATACATAATATGCTCCTTATGATTTTTTTATTGTATAATAATTTTTTGAGGGGACAGCAATCGATGCTCTGATTGTTTTTTAATATTCCCAGTATTAAAAATTACCCTCACATTATTTATTCAATAAATGTCAAATTATGGAGATTTTTATGACAAATTTGAAAAAAAATATCCAAAATTGGTTTGAGAAAAACTACACAAATATTTACGAGTTAATGCACATTTGTTCACACACTCATAGCAATGGAAGTAAAAATCCATTTCACTATGAAGAATCATTAATCAACCATACTGAACTAGTTCTAGATTTAGTCAAGAATGATAAAAATCATATTTTTGCCGCCTTACTACATGATATTGGTAAGATTAACACGCGATATGAAAAAGAAAATGGTAAAGTTGCTTTTTATGGCCATGAGAATGTCTCGATGGTTAAAAGTATTGACATTTTGAATCATGCCGCTAAAGAATTTGAAATCGATGTTCTATTAATTCTTAAATTAATTGCTTGGCATGGAACTTTGTGGAATGAAATTCCCGTTGAAAAAAAAATTAAAACCTTGGATTTGTGTTACGGTCATCAACCAGAATTTCTAAATGAATTGATTTCGCTTGTTAAAGCTGATGCGTATGGTCGAGAAATTTCAAAGCATTTTGACGATGAGTTAAAATATTTAGATAATCAATTTAGTTATCTGGATAACTATGTTCCTTATAACAAACAGGAATTTAGACCAAAAAGAGATTTGGATGCTGTGTTCTTGATTGGTATTTCTGGAAGTGGAAAATCGACTTATCTTTCAAAACATTCAGAATTTTCTGATTTTTCAGTTGTTTCCGTTGATAATTACTTCTACTCAAAAAAAATGGGGTATGATTCTGTAGATTACAAGAAGAATATCAAAAAAGCTCACGACCAAAGTCTAAAAGATTTACTTGAAGCTGTTCAAAAACGTAAAAATATTTTGGTTGATATGACTAACTTGACTAAAGAACAGAGACTTAATAAATTAACGAAGATTCCAACAACGCAATACAATCATAAAGCTGTAGTATTTTTAGTTGGTGAAAAACAAGTTAAAGAAAATTTGAACAAACGCGATCATAAAAAATTGAGTGAATCTTTAATAGACCACCAAATGACACAATTTGAATTGCCTAATTATGATGAATTTGATGAAATAACTTATGTTTTTAAAAATGAAAAAACAATGGTATAATAGCTATAGCTGAAATTGTAACAAAAACTACTACAATTAGTTATCTTGGATTATTTATTTAAACAACTCACAAATAGAGGGCTAAAATGAAACTCAGAAACGAACATTTGGTAAAACCATCAATTATTTCTTTTATAAAATATTCAGAGAAAGAAATTGCCAAGAAATACAAAGAATTTCCGAAAATTAAAAAAATTTGAGCGTCCGTCTGTGGTTTCATCGGAAGTAGTTGAAACTGTTCTTCGATTAGGAATTAAAACTGATGATGTAATGAATGCAACTAATGATTATTATGTTTCTGACGTTTTATATGAATTAGCCTGTATTGATTTAGAAAAACGATATTTAAAAAGAGTTGAGCATGATATTTATGTTTTAAAAAGAAAACAAATATCGAAACAAATTATTGATAATGCTTTCAAAGAACATTTGTTTGCGATTCAAGGAGATAATTTACCCTACTATTATGCCATATATAGAACCACAAATGGTATAGCACAATCCATGGAACTCATCAGATATGATGGCGAAAATTTAATATTTAATGATGCCTTTAAATATTATTCATTCGACTTGGTTTCTAGCGCGCCATCTGTGTATAGGAATTAATATAATGGCTGTTCTTGTTATTTTTTGTTTGTGGTTATTCACTATGCTTTATTGCTTGCTTGGAATGGCGGCTGTTAGTAGTGGTGAAAAATGGGGATTTCACTATTGGTTTAAACAATTATTTAAAAATAAATTAAAAAAAGAGAGAAAAAAATGAAACTTTATATTGCAGTATTGGATGAATTTCCAGATTTTATGACACCAACATTAGTTGCTCATAGTGTTTTGTGGGCACATCAACAATTTTCAGAAAATGAAAATTATCAAAAATGGTTAAATGAATCATTTAGAAAAGTTGTATTAAGGGTTACAAGAAAAGAATTTGATAAAATTAAAGAGCTACCAGATGTTTGTTTAGGGCATGAACTTCATACTTTAGGTGGTGAAAAAACCTGTGCTATTGTTTGTCCTCGCGAACCAGATCAAGTACCAAAAGTTTTGAAATTTGCTAAAATGTGGAAACCTTTGGAATAGTTATGAAATTAAAACATTTAATCGATGAAGTTTTGATTGTTTCCGCCAATGAAGGTAAATAGTTACGAAAGAGATTTTGAAAATGAGCTACTTTCATTGAAATTATTAATTGACAACATTGAACCATTAGAACTGAAATTATATCAAGGCATTGATATGTTTTATCTAGCTGATAAAAGTGATAAGTATTTAGGACATTTAGAGTATGATGTTTTAGAACAAAATATCATCAAAATTAGAAATTCATTTTCAAAATTACGAAAAGAATATCCTAATGCTCAACAAGGTTTTTATGAATTGCTGTTTAAATTGGTTTTGGTTAAAACACCAATAAAGATGATTTTTGGTGATGACGAACAAAGTGAATTTGCAATGAAGTCTTGGAAAAAAATGTTGTCCAAATACAAAAAAACAATATTCAATACGGAAACGAAAAAAGTTGAAGAATTTGATGATTCAAAAACAGATGAATATTGGACATCAGATAGATATTCAAAAAATGCAAAAAAATATTTGGTTGGATTGAGTGAATTTGAGAATTTAATTTGGTCTTTTGCAAATGGAGAACAACTCTTAGAAAGTAGAAGATCAAAAGGTCGTTTAGCAAAAGCACCAAATGATATGCTTGTTAGGTTTTATTGGACTGAACCAGAAGATGCTAAAGACATGATCAAAATGATCGAGGAATTATACGGTTATGAAATTTATTAGGATTAAAAATGGAAGAACTAATAAAACACATTGAATGGACTATTTCTAATATTCAACATGGTCCGTATCATCTAAAGACAAAAAGTTTTGCTAGGAAAGTCGCATTTGAATATGTTTCGGATCATTTTCCTTTAATTACTTGGAATGGTGATTTTTTTAAATTTGACGTTTTTCAAGTTATGCAAAATGAATTTGATATTAAAATCATCATCAATGATAGTTTTGTGAATCAGATGAAACTTCATTATCCAGAGTATGCAATTTGAGAAAGTGAACATGGACAAAATATTTAAAATGGTGACAGAATATCAAAGAAATCGCAAATTTGAAAATTCTGAAGAACTTTCAGCCCAAATGTTTAAGGTTGCTTTGATACTCTTTATTTCTGACCAATATCCATTAGCCTGTATTTATAATCATGAAATTTCGTTTGAGTTTATTGGTGTTGGTGCTTTAGAAGAACCTCACCCATATTTGAAGCTCAAACCAAATTTTGCTCAATCATTCACCAATAGGATGATTGAGCATTATCCTGAAAAAATGCTTTGATTTTTTTAAAAAAATGGTAATATAATCCTTTTGTTAATGTGAGATTTGTTGTGAAAAGGTTTTTAGATTATATCAATAAATTGGAATTTGATTCATCTTTAAAAATTAAGCATGATATGCAGTTTTGTGAATTTTTAGAAGATATGGTATCCAAATACTGTGAAGAAAACTTACCATTGATAAAATATGAAAAAAAAGATATTCGTTTTAGATTTGTATGGCCTCATTCTAGCAGCACATATTATATTGTCGAACACACATTCACCACAAAATTTTGGGCAAAGATAGCCCAAAATTATCCAGATAAAGTGATTTGAAAATTATATGGAAAAAATACGTTGTGTTATTGATACATTACAAAGCGCCTATTATCAAACAAATGAAGAACATGCTTTAAGGCATTTTAATGGTGCTTTAATATCATTTATTTTTGAAAATTTTCCTCTAATAATTATTGAACATGGAGATATTTTTTATAGATCCTTAATCATTCAGGATGCAGAGGGACCTAAAACTTTTAAAGTGAAGGCTTTTTTCAGCAATTCATTCAATGAAAAAATGAATGAATTTTATCCAGAATATTGTATTTGAAAGACTATAAATTATGAAAATCCCAAACAAACTGCATGATGAAATTAGTGAAATAATTAGAGCTACTGCAAGTTATCTAGCTCACAGATAAACAACAGTTGACGCTATTAAAAATCATTTGCTGAAAAAATTTAAAGATGTTAATGAGAATATCATCAAACAAAATACTGAATCAGTTACAATTCATGTTAGTTTGATTGATCGGACATTGGCGACAATTAGCATATGCGATGAATTCTTAGAAGCATTAGAAGTTCACTACCCTGAATATTTTATTTAAAAGGACAAACTATGAATATACTATGGATTATAATTTGGATTACGGTAATATCTGCACTTTACGAATGCACGAGTAGAATGATTGATGAGCAAAAAGAATACAATGAAAAATATCCAATAACAACAACTTATGAAAATGAAGTTTCTTCAATTGGTTTGATAGATGGTTGTGAAGTAAAACATGTGAAACAATTGGAAGTAAAAACACAAAATGAAAAACGTTATCCAACAGTTTTAAAAGAATTTGATATGGCTAAATGTGGTAAAACTACTACCAAAACTGAAACCATTGAAAAACAGGTTGTTGCTGGAAAAGTAATAACCAGTAAAAAAGAACAACACACAACCATTACAAATGAGGCAAAACAAATGTTTAATTTGGCTGTTGAAAACACAATTGAAAAATTAAAACCCGGTGACAAAATCATTATCATTTTACAAAGTTCAGATGATGGTATTACTTTTGAACGTGGTGAAATAACTGAAATCTATAACCTTTCACTAAAATCAATTTGTGCCCGTAATTTAAATACTGGTTACGATACAATGCTTGAGCTTAATCAATTTGTTCTAGAATCGGAATTATCAGTAGCAATTGAAACTAATAATAATAATCAATTAGAATGCGATTTATGTGGTGAAGAATTTCATTGGAAAGCACTTTCGCACTTTTCTGGCTTTGTGGATGAAAAATATAGTAACCACATTCATGTTTGTGAAAAATGTAAAGAACAATATGGATTATTTATAAAAGAGATCGAAGTTTTTAAATAAGTGGTGTAAAATATGAAAAAAATAATAAATTATCTTAGTTGGGGTGATTTTACAATCGATCTTTTACAGAAAATAGACCACATTGAAGATAAAAGCATTAAACGCATTGAAAAGCGTATATGGTCTGAATATTTAGCTTGTGAGTTCACTAAAAAAGAATTCCCTTTAATCGAATTTAATGGTCCATATTTAACTTTTTAAATTGTCGAAAAAAACGTGGAGTATCATGATTTTAGTGATGAATTTAAAGAAGTTTTTGAAAGAATTTATCCAGAACATGCAATTTGAAAATATGAGAAAAATACTTAAATTTATTAGAGGTGAATTCACCAATAAACTACATCACGAATTGAAATATATAGCCGATAATGATGTTGTTGTGAAAGAACGATTTATGCGTATTTTTGCTGAAACTGAAATGAATGCGTTTATTAAAAAAGAGTTTCCATTACTAGAATTTTCTGATTCATATTTCACAGCTACGCCAGTTTTAAAAAATGGCAAAGGAACAGACGGCGTTGGATTCGATTTCTGTGATACATTTAAGAAACTGTTTGAGGAAGTCTATCCGGAACACATAATTTAAAAATTTTGGAGAATTTTGTGAAAATAAATGATTTGTTGAATGACGATGATACTGATTCATTTGATTGGCGTGATTTTGTTGGTATTCCTTATTTTGAAATCCCAATGGAATCATTGACTGAAGCAGTAATTCACACTGAAATAGCTGAAATAATTCATGGTATTACTTTACCATTTAAAAATAGTATTCCGTCATTAGATGGAACAACATTAATTTTCAAAGTAACCGATCTAAATATCCATGAAACATCAAACGAATTTATCATTCTAGGTAAAACCATATCATCTGGAGATATTGTTGTTTGGATAAAAAAACGATACGAAAATAAAAAAGACATGGAGATTTTTAAAAAAGAGTTAGGGCCATTATTGCACCATGAATTAACTCACTATTTTCAATTACAAAAAACTACTTTCAGAATGAATAAATGTGCTGCAAATATGCAGCAATATTTTTCTATGCAACATGAAATTATGGCGTATGCAAATCAAGCGGCAAAAATGGTAACGAAGGTTCAATTTGAAGAAATAATTTCAAAATCAAAATTTGACCCTAATCAGTCTATGGAAGAAATAATACAAATGTATTTGTCTGAGCCACTGTTTAAAAATGGGAAAGGCTTTATTTGGATATATTTTATTTGGTTCAAAAGATCCGATCCTATTAGGAAAAAATTTGTTAAATATTTTTTTGAATATCTTTCAAAAAGTTCTTGACATTTTGTTTTTAATATGCTAAAATATTCATACCAACAAAAACTTTTAAGGTATAAAAAAATGCTAGCAGAATTACAAGAAAAAATTTCAACTGAATTTCCAGCAAACTTAAAACTATTGCCTAAAGCGTTAAGATTGAAAAATTATGATTACAAAAAAGACATCACTTATGGATTCGATACTGAAAATTTTGAAGAAGAAATTTTGAAAAATAAAGAAGAAGTTGATGCATTCATTCTTTCTCAATCTAAAAAATATAACATTTCTAAACATGATTTTAGCTTCATTTTAAATGAATTATCAAAAGATTTACGATTACACTCATATCAAAAAAGATGGTTGTATATTTTAAATCATGCTATTGATGATATGGTTAATGCTATTTATGGACCGACATGTTCTGGTAAGTCATACACTCAATTTATGACAATGGTTGAAGGTATTAGAATTTATGCTGGCAATCCATTCTTTATTTGTCATATTGCGCCGACTACTATTCCTGATGTTTTGCAAGCCAATATTTCGGATGCTTTTGAAATTATTAAAAAAAATAAGGTTATTAAAAATAACACTTTTGAAAATTCGGATTATACGCTGGTTTTTCCAACTGTGTTGTACGATGTTTTGACACCAGAAGAAAAAGCCGTCGTTAATTATTATGCCACTGGCGAATTTAAAAGTGTGTATGTTTTCAACCATAAAGACAAAGATGCTAAAGAAAAATTGAAAGCGCATCTTAGAACTAAAAAGTATGTCGTCATCGCATCAACAAGTTATTATTATGTGAATTATTTGGTTGATGTAATGGAAGATTTAAATAGTGAAGGTTATTTTAAGAAATTTCCAGTCAAATTTAGCTGTTTCGATGAAGGTCATCGGCAAGCTCATTCAAGCTGTATGGAAACCTTAGCCATCAATACTAGTATGAATGGTAATGGATATAGTAAAAAATCAATGCAAAGTTGCATTTTTGATAGATTGACATCGTTTGGTTTTGTTAATAATGTAATGAGTGGAACTCTATCTAAAGAGCACAGAAATGGTCCTTTGCATGAAAGTGATTTTAGATTTACTTTAAATCCAAAAACTAATAAAGATGTTTATGACATTATTGATACTATGGGATATTACCAAAAATTCAATTTTCATAATTTGACACCAATTGAGAAATTTATGGTCAGTTTGAAAAATTCACCATTGGAAAATATTATGTCTTTGGCTGAAAACTTTAGACATAACTATGGCGATTTACCACTATCGTATGAAATAAAAGAATTCAAAAGCGTTTTGAAGTCTGTACTTAATAAAGTTTGCTTCGGTAAAAAAGGTATCTCGTTAGTAAAAGTTACTCCACATAACAGACAGCGTGGTATTTCATCTCAAAATTTTATGAATTTTGTAGATGCTGAGTTTAAAGCTAAAAAAAATAAAATTCTATATTATATGACTGATAACCATCGTTTGGCTAGTTCTAATGATACTAAGCAATTTGAAGGTATGAAAATCGGTACTATTTTGAAAGAACAGCCGCAAATAAAAATGATTGTTGTGATTGAAAAATTGACTACTGGTACCAGCATCAATAACATCAATAGTGTTATTATCTTGCAAGAAGAATTGTCTGAAAATGGTGAATATTTGCGAGTTGAACAAATTATTGGTAGAGGTGTTAGACCAAGCGATGAAGATCTAACACTGGTTTTCTTAAATATCCTTGAAAAAGAACGCGAAATCATTAATCGCATTTTGGTAGAACGTCAAACAATTTTACCAAGAAAAGAATATGATTCTTTACAAGGAATTTTAAATCCGTTATTGGTGGAATCGGAATGGCTTGTAACTGATGCCATGGCGGAGGAATTCAAGGAAAGTTTCCGAAATTTTATTGATGATGAATTTATTTTTAATATTCAAGATCAAATCATGATGAAAAAAAATCAATTTTTGAGAGAGCAAAACAATGATGGTTTGAAGCGTGGAATAACGGAAGGATTTGAATGGGACATAGATAAAAAATTTGAAAAAATTTCTCGATGGAAACAAAACATTTCAACAAACCTATCAACAAATTTAGAAATGCGTGTTCATGATTGGTGTCCAAATGCAATTGAACGAGGTGGTAGTGGAAATAGAGAAGATATGGACATTAAACTTGGCGATACTTGGTTGGCATTCGATTTTAAATGTTCTACAAGGGTAAAACTCAGTACAAGTAAAAAATACTATTTGGAATCTATGGCTCTAAAAGATGGTTTAAAACAAACCAATAATGGAAAAGTTAGTAACGCTATGATTTATTTAGCAACTAGATTGTTTATCGATGAACAATTGGATAAATTTGACATTGTGGTTGATTTAGTTGAATTTAATGGTTGGGAGTCTAGATCGATTTTAGATTCACAACTATTGCAAAGTAGTGATAAACATCGTGTGAGAAACTTGTTCACTATTAGTGAAACTGTTTAATTTTTTTCAAAGGTGGGTTTTACCCACCTTTTTTTGCTGTATTTATCTAATTTCTAATCTAAAAATGTATCCAGCTTCTTCAACAGCTTTGAATTTCCTCAGATTTCTTTCCTTTTCTAAATTATACGTCCATTCACTTTTAACTTCAATTATTAAGTTTTCTTTTGGTATGAAAATATCTGGATAATAACGTCGTTTTTTTCCTTCAAATTCGTATTCAACTGCTGGCACATTGTTGTGTTCGACTTTAATATCATTAAAGGTATAACCATAATCTTCCAACTCTTTCAATACTATCGGTTCAAAACCTTGAACAAAGGAAACTTCACCTGATTTCCAATGGTATTCCTTAAAGTTAAATGAGTTACAGTTATGGTCTATGATTGGATATTCAATGCCATGTCGAATTAAATTTGTTTTTTTAGTTTTTTCTTTAATTTCGAGTGATTGAATCGGATATTCAACTCCATGGTTTTTCAAACATGTTCGTTTTTTCTTTTCTTTCACTTCTTGTAATTGCGAGGGGTTTTCAACACCATATTTTTCGTGAAATTTTGATTTTATAAAATCAGAGTTTTTAAAAATATTTTCAACTCCATGATTTACTAACATTGTGTTTTTTAATTTATCTTTTGACGATTGTAACTGCATTGAATTTTCAACACCATACCGTTTTATCATTGAGGCTTTTAAATTATCCTTAGATATTTGAAGATGCATTGGATTTTCAACTCCATGTTTTTCCAGCATCGCTACTCTGACTGAATGTGAAGCACAACAACATTTACTAAATTTGTGTGCATATGCTTGAATAAATACTGGTTGTTCACAACCAGTATATGCGCATTCTGGTTTTACCGATAAACCATTTTTAAGCATTTTAAAAATAACTTTAAAATCATAAACTGTCCATTCATAATATGATGCGTAATTTAATAAAAATTCAATTTCTTCGCATGAAAAATTATCATATTTGATATTTTTTTCATTGAATTTTTCTTTTAATGATGTTGGTATTTTATTTTTCATGTTAATTCCTCTTTTTAACTTATTTTTGTAAAATGGTTCTGAGAGTTTTAATCAACTTAATTCCTCGTTGATTTTCTATGGGAATCCTACTTTCCATAGAAATCTCTCACTTCAATTTTACAAAAAAAGTTTAGCATAAATCTCCATTTTTAATGAACTATTTTTTCAAAAATTAAACAAATAAAGTATAATAGAAGTGAATAAAATTATAACCAAATTAGGAGAAAATATGTTTTTAGATGAAATAGTATCAATTAAAAAGATTGGAAAACGAAAAACTGTGGACATAAGTGTTAGCGATGATAAACTGTTTTGGTGTAATGGTATTCTGGTTCACAATTCGGCTGCGGGTTTTTTTTAAGATTGCCCCTTCTCTTGGTAACAAGGGAATGAAAAGAGAGTAAATTGCTGGAAACCCCTAAAGGTCTGATTACCAAAACATAGTTTGAAAAGACAGATGGTAAGGTTGATGAAAATCAGAAAGAAAATCAGATATGATCTATGATGAAAATCTAAGG
>Ga0265593_1001371_pt1 | contig 11395 bp, 14 predicted proteins | sample saktaG_8_FD_190136 | JGI IMG/M metagenome (GOLD analysis project Ga0265593, IMG submission 190136) | Saline water microbial communities from Sakinaw Lake, British Columbia, Canada - sak_2011_5_24_36m | ecosystem: Environmental > Aquatic > Non-marine Saline and Alkaline > Saline ...
GTCTTGGTGAATGGCGTTTATTTCAGCCTGTAAATGTTGAATGTTCAAAGTGCATAAAGACTCTGATTTTTAGCGCCTGTTGTCAAGATGTTTTGGCGGTTTTCCATGGATTTTAAAGTAGATACCAAAACGGTTCATCCCCACGGCTGTGGGGAACGCATCCAACAGCCTAACAGGCCAATATATGCGTCCGGTTCATCCCCACGGCTGTGGGGAACGCCACCAGCACGGCAAAATCATGGGGTGTTTCAACGGTTCATCCCCACGGCTGTGGGGAACGCCCCTGATCACGAAAAGCACATCTCAAAATCAGCGGTTCATCCCCACGGCTGTGGGGAACGCATTGGTTGTCCGACGTGGGCGCACCGTGCAGGCGGTTCATCCCCACGGCTGTGGGGAACGCATATGATTTTGACTGCCTATGTAACACGTTGGCGGTTCATCCCCACGGCTGTGGGGAACGCCGCTTGGGGAAAGACCAGGCCAGAAGCTCGGCCGGTTCATCCCCACGGCTGTGGGGAACGCTATATCCTCTTCGCTCAGAAATTGATACGTTTCGGTTCATCCCCACGGCTGTGGGGAACGCATAGCCGAAATCTGCCACCGTCAAGCCAAAATCGGTTCATCCCCACGGCTGTGGGGAACGCGCCTACATCATTGCCGACAACCGCACCGCCGAGCGGTTCATCCCCACGGCTGTGGGGAACGCCATCCATCCTGATGATCGGCGTGTGGATAATGCGGTTCATCCCCACGGCTGTGGGGAACGCATTCATAGGTAGGAATGTTAATCAACCTAAAACGGTTCATCCCCACGGCTGTGGGGAACGCGGGCGGTTTTTCAGTCCCTTCGTCATCCGTATTGGTTCATCCCCACGGCTGTGGGGAACGCACATCGGCGTGATCCACCCCCGGTCTACGGCACGGTTCATCCCCACGGCTGTGGGGAACGCGATGGATCAAAGTCCGAACTCGACCGGGCCGACGGTTCATCCCCACGGCTGTGGGGAACGCCCTGTCTTTGCGGTTGCTGGCTTGCTTGTTGCCGGTTCATCCCCACGGCTGTGGGGAACGCAACAGTGGGGGGCATGGGCGGCTCAAGGCGAGCGGTTCATCCCCACGGCTGTGGGGAACGCCAAGGGCCGAATTGCGTGGATACCGCGTTAACCGGTTCATCCCCACGGCTGTGGGGAACGCCGCAACCACCCAACCCCGGCCACGGACGGCCACGGTTCATCCCCACGGCTGTGGGGAACGCTGACTCAGGATCAGGCTTCAAAACTTAGGGAACGGTTCATCCCCACGGCTGTGGGGAACGCAACAAGCCATTCCATACGAGTGATTTTTAGGGCGGTTCATCCCCACGGCTGTGGGGAACGCGGCAATGGTAGCCGCCATCCTGTCGAGTAAATCGGTTCATCCCCACGGCTGTGGGGAACGCAAAGCGACGCCATGGATGAAATGTTCGATAGGCGGTTCATCCCCACGGCTGTGGGGAACGCTTTTGAGATTTCCGCCTTTTTGAGATGGTAGCCGGTTCATCCCCACGGCTGTGGGGAACGCAACTGTGCAAGCAAAGCCCTATCCGCCTCAAGCGGTTCATCCCCACGGCTGTGGGGAACGCAAATCGAATCACGGACACTACCTGAGGGATACCGGTTCATCCCCACGGCTGTGGGGAACGCTACCGCCGATAGCCCGCCTAGTCCCTTTGATGCGGTTCATCCCCACGGCTGTGGGGAACGCGCACTCCCTAGGGTTTTCGACAAAACCCACAACGGTTCATCCCCACGGCTGTGGGGAACGCGTTGGCGGGGTAGGCTATCGCCTCAAACGTCGCGGTTCATCCCCACGGCTGTGGGGAACGCGGCCGACATGGCGGAAGAACTGGAATAATTGACGGTTCATCCCCACGGCTGTGGGGAACGCAAGAAAAAGGTGGGGTGTAACTAGAACCCCACCGGTTCATCCCCACGGCTGTGGGGAACGCCGAACGTGGGCAGGTCGTGCCAGTGGGTCCGTCGGTTCATCCCCACGGCTGTGGGGAACGCGGGTTCCTGCCTATTGGCGATTTGACGACTCCCGGTTCATCCCCACGGCTGTGGGGAACGCTGGAGTTCGTCCTAGAGGTCAAAGCGGCCAAGCGGTTCATCCCCACGGCTGTGGGGAACGCGCCCCTTGGATTACGGTCGTGTCGCTCGCCAGCGGTTCATCCCCACGGCTGTGGGGAACGCTGCCCGAACCCCTTCCGGTGTGGATAAATCCACGGTTCATCCCCACGGCTGTGGGGAACGCGTTGGTTTTCATAGATGTTAACTACCATGAATCGGTTCATCCCCACGGCTGTGGGGAACGCAACTCGCCAATCAACTCGGAGAATTTAAAAACCGGTTCATCCCCACGGCTGTGGGGAACGCGGAACCCGAAGCCGGATATTAAGCCGGGTCGCCGGTTCATCCCCACGGCTGTGGGGAACGCGATCATGATTTCCACCATAAGTAACCCAGTCGCGGTTCATCCCCACGGCTGTGGGGAACGCCGAATCTGGCCGAAGATTTGCGCCGGGATTCACGGTTCATCCCCACGGCTGTGGGGAACGCGTGATCCGGTGTCACCTCGATTTTTTTCATTTCGGTTCATCCCCACGGCTGTGGGGAACGCTTGGCCCATCTGCCCAAACGCCGGTCAAATTCCGGTTCATCCCCACGGCTGTGGGGAACGCGGTTCAGCCGGGTAGAACATGCCGTCGGCCCCCGGTTCATCCCCACGGCTGTGGGGAACGCCTGATAAATTGACTCGTTGATGTCTGAAATGCCGGTTCATCCCCACGGCTGTGGGGAACGCTCTGCCACAAGTTTCCCCAAATCCCCCGCCGTCGGTTCATCCCCACGGCTGTGGGGAACGCTAAAGCGGGGTGTAGACCTTTCCGAATGTCCGCGGTTCATCCCCACGGCTGTGGGGAACGCGGCCGATGGACGAACGGAACACAGGCAATGCGCGGTTCATCCCCACGGCTGTGGGGAACGCGCCGTTGTGCGCGCCTTGACCGATGGTTTGAGCGGTTCATCCCCACGGCTGTGGGGAACGCTTGGCCCATCTGCCCAAACGCCGGTCAAACTCCGGTTCATCCCCACGGCTGTGGGGAACGCGGCAAGCCCAAATCCATAGCTGCCGCAAGTACCGGTTCATCCCCACGGCTGTGGGGAACGCGATCGACAGTACTTTGATAATACGAGCATACATGGTTCATCCCCACGGCTGTGGGGAACGCCCGTCCACCTTCCAGCCCAGCGGCACGAACACCGGTTCATCCCCACGGCTGTGGGGAACGCCGCGTCGGCGGTCTCGGTCTGGCCCAACACGCCGGTTCATCCCCACGGCTGTGGGGAACGCGCCAGCTTCAAGTACAAGTCCGCGCTGGCCCCCGGTTCATCCCCACGGCTGTGGGGAACGCAGAAAAAGGATGTTTCTGCCATCTCTAAAAATCGGTTCATCCCCACGGCTGTGGGGAACGCATATCGAGCTATACGCATAAACGAAGGAATTTCGGTTCATCCCCACGGCTGTGGGGAACGCTTATTCATGGGTTCGCTTGTCTCTTTGATGATAGGTTCATCCCCACGGCTGTGGGGAACGCGATATTCATTGTATTAAATTATTGGGAATTTTTGGTTCATCCCCACGGCTGTGGGGAACGCTGCCTTGAAACTGTTTGACCTCTGGAAACATTCGGTTCATCCCCACGGCTGTGGGGAACGCATAGCGCGAAAGGGTTCACGCGGGCGTTAATTCGGTTCATCCCCACGGCTGTGGGGAACGCTAAGTCTATTTCGAGTGTGTAGGTGGCAAATGCGGTTCATCCCCACGGCTGTGGGGAACGCTTATCATGCGCAAGGGTAAGCGTCGGTGATTTCGGTTCATCCCCACGGCTGTGGGGAACGCGAGCGTGGAAACATCAATGCCGAGAAAGCCCACGGTTCATCCCCACGGCTGTGGGGAACGCTTTTTCCAATAGCACAATTAATAATATAAATACGGTTCATCCCCACGGCTGTGGGGAACGCTTTCCAGTCTGGCCTATATTGTCTATATGCGTCGGTTCATCCCCACGGCTGTGGGGGACGCCCGGACACTGCACATGCCGCAACGGATTAGCCCGGTTCATCCCCACGGCTGTGGGGAACGCAGCAGTTATCCACGTATCGAAGGGGGTGCAATCGGTTCATCCCCACGGCTGTGGGGAACGCGTCTTCGCGCCAGCCGATAGCGAGTCCGAGCCTGGTTCATCCCCACGGCTGTGGGGAACGCCAAGCCTCGCGCAGTTCTGCCGCTGTGGGTATCGGTTCATCCCCACGGCTGTGGGGAACGCTATCGAGGTGCGCTATACCGGCAAATCCGGGGCGGTTCATCCCCACGGCTGTGGGGAACGCCCAGCCGCCCCGCTGGCAACCACGTTTGCAGAACGGTTCATCCCCACGGCTGTGGGGAACGCACGGCGACAAAAAAGAGCAATCATTCCAGAGCCGGTTCATCCCCACGGCTGTGGGGAACGCCTCATGGCGAAAAAAATGGATGGCATCCTCATCGGTTCATCCCCACGGCTGTGGGGAACGCTGCCTGATCCTTTTCGCTCTCGGTCGCGTGCCCGGTTCATCCCCACGGCTGTGGGGAACGCATACAAAGCTGGTTAAGTCACCCCCATTTTTGCGGTTCATCCCCACGGCTGTGGGGAACGCATGAGTTAGTACTACCAAGTCTTATTTTGATGCGGTTCATCCCCACGGCTGTGGGGAACGCTTCCATTATTCAAGCAGGTTATCGAGTCTGTACGGTTCATCCCCACGGCTGTGGGGAACGCTATTAAGATTAGGTCTGCGCCAGTTGTTTCTGCGGTTCATCCCCACGGCTGTGGGGAACGCAGCTCGTAAATTTTTCCGCGCTGGTGGTCGTCCGGTTCATCCCCACGGCTGTGGGGAACGCGTGCCTATGCTGCTCGTGCAGCTATTACGGCACGGTTCATCCCCACGGCTGTGGGGAACGCCTCGTGCATCAGCGTCTGGCCGGTGTCTCGTACGGTTCATCCCCACGGCTGTGGGGAACGCTCCCAGCTATTGGAACAAACTAATTTATATGACGGTTCATCCCCACGGCTGTGGGGAACGCGTGAAGGTGGCCCAGCATTTTGATATGAAGGCCGGTTCATCCCCACGGCTGTGGGGAACGCCCTTGGAGGCGATTGGTTGATGATTATGGTATCGGTTCATCCCCACGGCTGTGGGGAACGCCAGTTTCTCCCACTGAAAATGGTACATATTATGCGGTTCATCCCCACGGCTGTGGGGAACGCCCGCTATCGTTGCTTCGGGTGCTCAGGTTGCCCGGTTCATCCCCACGGCTGTGGGGAACGCAGCAAAGCTGAAAACGAACCTGCTGAGCCGACCGGTTCATCCCCACGGCTGTGGGGAACGCGGCATTACCTTGAGGCCAACCCGGCGAGCGCCTGGTTCATCCCCACGGCTGTGGGGAACGCCGCCACTTGCTTGCTTTTCATATTCTAATTTTCGGTTCATCCCCACGGCTGTGGGGAACGCCTCAGCGTGGTTATCAAGATGTGCAAAATAGACGGTTCATCCCCACGGCTGTGGGGAACGCTTATGCTTCCTGCATTTAAGGAAGGCCGTGAACGGTTCATCCCCACGGCTGTGGGGAACGCGTGTCGCATACCGTCGCATGTTGTCGCACGCCCGGTTCATCCCCACGGCTGTGGGGAACGCTCCGAGATCAACGCCGCCGACAGGGAGGGCCGCGGTTCATCCCCACGGCTGTGGGGAACGCGGCAAGCCGAGGGAGAAGGGCTGAGGGTTACTCGGTTCATCCCCACGGCTGTGGGGAACGCGTCTTCTTATGTCTGGAAATTGTATAAGTCCACGGTTCATCCCCACGGCTGTGGGGAACGCCACCCCTTACATGAATTTCATCATCCAACCCCCGGTTCATCCCCACGGCTGTGGGGAACGCTTGTTGACATTAACGACCATCATGCAACCTGCTGGTTCATCCCCACGGCTGTGGGGAACGCGTAGGTGTCCTGTTCATATTGATGGTTCCCGCCGGTTCATCCCCACGGCTGTGGGGAACGCATTTTTTGACAGACTGAGTGCAGAAAATAAATCGGTTCATCCCCACGGCTGTGGGGAACGCCCGTACCATTCTGATTATAAGTCAAAATATCCCGGTTCATCCCCACGGCTGTGGGGAACGCGTCTGAACAGTCACAAAGGGATATTGTAAATTCGGTTCATCCCCACGGCTGTGGGGAACGCCATTTTGAGACGCATAAACTGCAAAGCATCAACGGTTCATCCCCACGGCTGTGGGGAACGCATCACGGGATAGCGGTAACGGACATCGAGGGACGGTTCATCCCCACGGCTGTGGGGAACGCACGAAATTGGTTCGCTGGAATCCCAAGGTGCGCGGTTCATCCCCACGGCTGTGGGGAACGCGGATTCAATTAATGTGGTGGGCCCGGCAATGACGGTTCATCCCCACGGCTGTGGGGAACGCTAGCGTACCCAAAGCTGCGCGGGTGTCATCGACGGTTCATCCCCACGGCTGTGGGGAACGCCTTGACGGCTTTCTTCGTCTCGTTAATCAATCCGGTTCATCCCCACGGCTGTGGGGAACGCGCGAGCGGTCGGCACTGCAGCCACAACCATTCCGGTTCATCCCCACGGCTGTGGGGAACGCTTTCGAGAGGTTGGCAACATCAATGCCGGTGGCGGTTCATCCCCACGGCTGTGGGGAACGCTCCGCCACAAAGGTTTCCATATTGCGGTCAAACGGTTCATCCCCACGGCTGTGGGGAACGCGGGTGTTGCCTTCCAACTGATCCATTTCATTTCGGTTCATCCCCACGGCTGTGGGGAACGCCCGGGCAATCGCCGCCGCGCCGTCGCTTTCGGCGGTTCATCCCCACGGCTGTGGGGAACGCGGGGGCGGTTCCGCCTCGGCATGTAAAAAAAACGGTTCATCCCCACGGCTGTGGGGAACGCCTCAAACGGCAACCGCGCCATGATCGCCCGCACGGTTCATCCCCACGGCTGTGGGGAACGCTTTTATGCTAAATGAAAAAGGCGGCGGGCAGCCGGTTCATCCCCACGGCTGTGGGGAACGCGCCATCCAGCCGCAACATATCCCCACACACCACGGTTCATCCCCACGGCTGTGGGGAACGCATCCTCCCGATGGTTCCAAGTCATCATCGGTGCGGTTCATCCCCACGGCTGTGGGGAACGCAGCTTATCGGCATCCGCTGCGCGTAACGCCATCGGTTCATCCCCACGGCTGTGGGGAACGCAACTCCACTCCCTGCTGTTGGCGTGGGTGGGGCGGTTCATCCCCACGGCTGTGGGGAACGCAAACCGCCCGATGCCGCACTCTAGGGCAACCCCGGTTCATCCCCACGGCTGTGGGGAACGCAAATGGAAGATAAAAACATGGCAAATGACCGGCGGTTCATCCCCACGGCTGTGGGGAACGCGTTATTGGGATGTTGTAAGCGGTCGCCAGTCTGCGGTTCATCCCCACGGCTGTGGGGAACGCCAGAACCTTACTGCATTTATCGAGGGGAGTACAGGTTCATCCCCACGGCTGTGGGGAACGCTTTCAGAGTCCACTGCCTATAACCAGTGGACTCGGTTCATCCCCACGGCTGTGGGGAACGCCGTGTGGTCATGTTTGCTGTCTCCAGTAACTGCGGTTCATCCCCACGGCTGTGGGGAACGCGAGCAGACATACAGAGATGAGGGCTTTACTCACGGTTCATCCCCACGGCTGTGGGGAACGCCTTCATTTATATAGATGCCAGTATCGTGCCAACGGTTCATCCCCACGGCTGTGGGGAACGCTACTCTGACCAATTCTGTTTCTCCCTCACTTACGGTTCATCCCCACGGCTGTGGGGAACGCATCAGGTTATTTGCTCTCTGGTTCCAATTGTACGGTTCATCCCCACGGCTGTGGGGAACGCATAACGCCAAATATCAGTAAGATGTTCGGCAACGGTTCATCCCCACGGCTGTGGGGAACGCTAAGTCTATTTTGAGAGTGGAGCTGGCAAATGCGGTTCATCCCCACGGCTGTGGGGAACGCCCTTGATGCGACTCTGGCCGCGATCACCCAACCGGTTCATCCCCACGGCTGTGGGGAACGCCATGAAAATAGCGGACAGTGCAACAGAAATAGACGGTTCATCCCCACGGCTGTGGGGAACGCATTTTGAAGAAAAGCAATAGACAAACCACAAGCGGTTCATCCCCACGGCTGTGGGGAACGCTTTTTAAATCAAATAAATTAGTAGAAATTCCCCGGTTCATCCCCACGGCTGTGGGGAACGCGGATTCCATTTGCCAGCAAACGCGCCAAGGACAGGTTCATCCCCACGGCTGTGGGGAACGCATTTGACCAGGCTGCTAGTGTCTATCCTAATCCGGTTCATCCCCACGGCTGTGGGGAACGCAAGTTATATGAATGGCGTGTTCAATATATGCGCGGTTCATCCCCACGGCTGTGGGGAACGCTGTCGACTAAGGGTTGCTCGATGAACGGTTTCCGGTTCATCCCCACGGCTGTGGGGAACGCGTTAAAGTCTCTGACTAAAGGATTATCCATAGACGGTTCATCCCCACGGCTGTGGGGAACGCACCTTGATGCGACTCTGGCCGCGACACTCAACCGGTTCATCCCCACGGCTGTGGGGAACGCCTTACCATTATGTTTTCTGCTTACGGCATACGTGGTTCATCCCCACGGCTGTGGGGAACGCCCGCCGTTAATCCGCTGGGTGATGGTGTCAAACGGTTCATCCCCACGGCTGTGGGGAACGCCAAAGTGGCGATCCGGATATTCGGATTGATGAGCGGTTCATCCCCACGGCTGTGGGGAACGCTCCGTCCGCGCCATGATGTCATCGGAATGGCCCGGTTCATCCCCACGGCTGTGGGGAACGCATCAAAACCGGCTTGACGGGCATACCGGCTAACGGTTCATCCCCACGGCTGTGGGGAACGCGTAAACCCATCAGGTACCTATTCCTTGTCATGCGGTTCATCCCCACGGCTGTGGGGAACGCCTTTTTACCGGAGCTGATACTGATATCAAGGCCGGTTCATCCCCACGGCTGTGGGGAACGCGTTTTGATTCCTATCCTTACCGTGCCGAGTATCGGTTCATCCCCACGGCTGTGGGGAACGCCGATATGCACTATCAGCAGCCCTAAAGGATACGGTTCATCCCCACGGCTGTGGGGAACGCCCGCTTTAAGTTATTTTACAATGTTGTCCTATCGGTTCATCCCCACGGCTGTGGGGAACGCAGTCGAGCAACAACCCTGATTTAGTTTGCCATAGGTTCATCCCCACGGCTGTGGGGAACGCAGGACAATCACCGGCACAAGCTTGATTTTCGCCGGTTCATCCCCACGGCTGTGGGGAACGCAACCTATCAATTTCTGAGTGAAGAAGATATAACGGTTCATCCCCACGGCTGTGGGGAACGCGTAATGATATATCCGTGGAAGATAAAAGGGCTACGGTTCATCCCCACGGCTGTGGGGAACGCTGATGACATGCGGGAAGACGATCATTTAATATCGGTTCATCCCCACGGCTGTGGGGAACGCCCTATCCTATCCTCGGTGCGAAGCCGTGGGCGCGGTTCATCCCCACGGCTGTGGGGAACGCTAATAGTCCTCAGTGATAAAAAGTTTTTAACGCGGTTCATCCCCACGGCTGTGGGGAACGCATGGCGGCCCGCATAGCGCCATCCTTGTCGGACGGTTCATCCCCACGGCTGTGGGGAACGCCCGTGGGCGCTTGGATCCAGACTCGCCACTATCGGTTCATCCCCACGGCTGTGGGGAACGCTGCCCAAGCAGCTCAATGTCAAAGGCATCCAACGGTTCATCCCCACGGCTGTGGGGAACGCGGGTTTGAGATCGAAAAAGTGTATTTTTCCGGCGGTTCATCCCCACGGCTGTGGGGAACGCGCTATATCCGGGTTACTGCGAGATTATATGGACGGTTCATCCCCACGGCTGTGGGGAACGCGAGGTTATAAAGGCCCCGCTTTCGAGCGGGGCCGGTTCATCCCCACGGCTGTGGGGAACGCTTTTTACGACGGATCTACTTAAAATGGCCTATTGGTTCATCCCCACGGCTGTGGGGAACGCTTCAACACACGTGGGCCACTCGTTTTTAATCGCGGTTCATCCCCACGGCTGTGGGGAACGCACCAAGCACCACTTAAATTTAACTTCCCCCTACGGTTCATCCCCACGGCTGTGGGGAACGCGCCCAGCTTCAGCCCGTCGGAAATGGCCACGCCGGTTCATCCCCACGGCTGTGGGGAACGCGCTAAGCCCTACTTAAAATTAGCTAAATTTAACGGTTCATCCCCACGGCTGTGGGGAACGCGCCTTGCTTCAGCCCGTCGGACACGGACGCCCCGGTTCATCCCCACGGCTGTGGGGAACGCCATATAATCTCGCAGTAACTCAGTTACGGTATCGGTTCATCCCCACGGCTGTGGGGAACGCGTGGTAGCGCCGCGCCGAATCGCCAATAGCTCCGGTTCATCCCCACGGCTGTGGGGAACGCCTGTGCGCCCTGGAGGTATGCGCCGATCTCTCCGGTTCATCCCCACGGCTGTGGGGAACGCAAAATATTCTACCGGTGAATACGTGTCACACGCGGTTCATCCCCACGGCTGTGGGGAACGCATCCCGTAACTTTTGTGGCAGGGTTTAACTGCCGGTTCATCCCCACGGCTGTGGGGAACGCGCGCGGGCGGAGGCGGCGGCGGCACGGGGGGCACGGTTCATCCCCACGGCTGTGGGGAACGCGGGTATCTAGTGACTCTTATTTCAGCGGGGTACGGTTCATCCCCACGGCTGTGGGGAACGCTCAATTCGACTATTTAAGTGATGGGGAGGGCACGGTTCATCCCCACGGCTGTGGGGAACGCTTGTTTATAAGTACCAAAACCGCTAAAAATCGCGGTTCATCCCCACGGCTGTGGGGAACGCACCAATTGTAACCCATTGTCAGCGATAGACAAAACGATGAGGTAAAAAGTTACCGATTTCTGGCGTTTTTCCTGGCAAAAAAACGCCAGCATTATCAATTAGTTCCAAATTGTTAAAGAGCTCTTTCGGCGATTTACCGAAGGCGTTGAAAAACAAGGGAAACCTAGCCGTCGTGCCGTTCATGCGGGGGTGTTTCCGTCTTCCGGGCCGGGTTCGGGCGGATAGAACGACACCAGCTTGAGGCCGTCCAGTTCGACCGGCATGCGGCGGTTTTTGCCCAGGGTGAGGAAATCAAAGCCCGATTCGGTG
>Ga0265593_1001372_pt1 | contig 11393 bp, 10 predicted proteins | sample saktaG_8_FD_190136 | JGI IMG/M metagenome (GOLD analysis project Ga0265593, IMG submission 190136) | Saline water microbial communities from Sakinaw Lake, British Columbia, Canada - sak_2011_5_24_36m | ecosystem: Environmental > Aquatic > Non-marine Saline and Alkaline > Saline ...
TACTTGGAAACTGCAACGTAACGGTTGGGATGTACGTTTTGAGCCTCGTGCTTTGGTGTGGATTTTGATGCCGGAGACGTTGAGCGGACTATGGAAACAACGGTTGCGTTGGGCTATGGGCGGTGTTCAAGTAATGCTTAAAAATTTCACCGTTTTATTTCATCCAAAACAAACTCATCTTTGGGGACTCATGGTTGAGCTCATGTTAAGCACTCTGTGGGCGTATAGTATGGTATTGGTGTTTTTAGTTTGGTTTGTTAGTTTGATTGTTCCTGTCTCATATTTAATGCCTCAAAATTCACCCATTTTGCCTGACGATAGCAGTGTTATTTTAATTGGTGCATGTTTGGTACAGTTTGCCGTCAGTAAATGGCTGGACGGTCATTATGATAAAGGTATGGGGCAAAATTATTTTTGGATGATATGGTATCCGTTTGCCTATTGGCTGCTGAATTTGTTTACGGCTGTTACAGCTCTTCCAAAGGTGCTGTTCGGTAAAAAAGGTCGAGCTCGTTGGGTTAGCCCCGACCGTGGTGCGCATCAACAAGTAAAAAAAGGTTAAAAAAATGGAAACATTAATTATCAATAAACGCCATGAGCTGCCTAGAACCAAACGGATTATTTGGGACATAATAACTGCTTTACTATGGTTGGGCTTTATCTATTTATGGAAGCCTGTGTTTCAAATATTTTATCGAATCCTTACGTTAGATGCACCGGCTGAAGAGTTTGCTGATTGGATTTATGGTGAAATCAGCAGTGTCACCTTTGATCATGCACTCTATATGTTGATCGGAACACCAATCGTTCTATTTATTCTCTCAAGGCTAAACAGACACCAAGCACCAAGTGAACATTTAATCTATCATTCTAATGACTATTCAAATTATTTTAACATAGATCCTACACAATTACAGCAGTGTGTTGATAGCCAATTGGTTACAGTTTATTTCGATGATCACGGACATATCATCCGTCTAAATGATCAAATCGTAACCTAAAGACAAATCAATCTTCAAATTTATTCTAAACTATTATGGATTATTGGCAAAATAGTGCTTAACACCATCCACCATTCCCTCAACCATCCATTTTTGATACTTAGAGTCTGCTATACGTGAAGACTCTTCAGGATTACTGATATAACCTGTTTCTAACAATATTGCTGGCATTTGAGCACCGACTAAAACCCAAAAAGGAGCTTCTCGTGCCCCATTGTCTTTAACATTTGGGTACTGTTTTCGCAGATTGTTTAAAACCCCTTTTTGTATATCGATCGCAAGTTTATTGGAAGCAATAATTTTTTCACTGTTTAATACATTTAAAAAACTAAGCTTGCCATAAGCACCCATTTCACTCATATCTTCTGAGTTTTCCAAAGCAGCAACCCTCATTGCCCGTTCACTTCGACCGGGTGAGAGATAATATGTTTCAATACCATAAGCAGCATTTGCATCTGAGCCTTTAGGTATGGCATTCGCATGAACGGACAGAAAAAGATCTGCTGATTTGTCGTTGGCAAACTTTGTTCGATCTTTAAGTTCAATAAACGTATCGTTTGAACGTGTCATATAAACCGTATATCCCTGTGAGCGCAGCTGTTCTGAGAGCTGAATGCTTACTTGAAGAACAATGTCTTTTTCCATATAACCGTTCCCGATAGCACCACTGTCTTTTCCTCCATGCCCTGGATCAATAACGATTACTTTTTTACTCCTATCGCGAGGAGTCACATTGGTCAGTGGAGGCAAAGCAGCGATTAAAAGGGGCTCTTGGATAACAGGCGGAGCGACTAAAGGAATGGGTGCGGCTGCCGTAACTGCTTTACTAGGGGTTGATAATGCTAAATCAATATAAACCGATTCGCCTCTTATGATTGGTTTAATGGCTATAGCTTCATTGTTTTCAATAACCACACGAAGTGTTTTAGAATCGTATTGTGCTAAACGTATTTTTTGGATGGAACTGTTCTCGAGAACTTTAGTTTGGGACAATGTCCCGCCATCAATATCAATAATATAACGAAAACGTTGCTTATCGGATTCAATGATTTTAGAAAGATGAATCTCATTGACTTCTACTTTTGTATCAAAAGCCAACTCTATCCCTTTATCTTTCCACTGAACATCTAATAATCGATGTCGCTTCGACAATTCTGCTTCACTAGCAGGCTTAAACAGCTCAGGTTTTTTGATGAGCTCATCTTTTGTAGGAGTCAAAAAATCAACCGTGGCAGCATTCGTTTGAGGAATTGAAGTTTTGAGATATTCTTTTGGAAATACAAGAGGTTTTTGAACTTCCTGAGGTTTGATGATTGGAGGTGGAGCGATGAGTGCAGGTATTGGCTGCTGCACGATAGTTGGAGAAATTTTTGACAACTCTGCTTTATATTTTGCAACATCAATACGCAGGAGGTCCCCGCCCTTGATGATTCCCTCTAAAGCTTCTTTTTGCATAGCACTATTTTTGTTTTGAGTCGCTTTTAAATAAAGCGTTTTATACTCATTATAGCCTCGAAATTGCTCAATCTCATCGTTGGTGTCCAATGCTTTTTTAGCCCCATCCAAACGTGCACTATCATCAGATACTCCCAATAAAATAGAGAATGAAATCAGTAATAAAAAAGTAATTCGACCCAACATACCGTATTATTCGCCTTGTGTTAGCTTCGCCATTAGCTCTTTGACGGAAATAATGTTATCAATACGATAGCCGTTTGTTCCAGAGAAGAAAAGACCAAACTCCAAGTTGCCAGAATAAGCATCACTAAGACGATCGGCAATACAAAAACCAACTTCTTTGGCTTCTACACCACGATGACAAGGTGCAACACAGTTAGAAATACACTTAATCGCAGGTCCCGTACGTGCAGCGATGAGACCGTGCAAGTTGGTCCGAACACCACGTGCCGGATAACCAACAGGAGATTTCATCAACGTTATATCTGCTTCTTTAGCGTCAAGAAGGACTTGTTTGAAATTCTCATGAGCGTCACATTCAAATGTTCCGATAAAACGAGTTCCCATTTGTACGCCCTGAGCTCCAAGCGCCATCATCTCATCAATATCCTCTTTGTTCCACACACCGCCTGCCGCAATAACAGGAATATTTCCCCATAAAGCCGCTTCTTCAACAACAGGGCGTACAAGATTTTCAAGCTGATATTCATCCATAGCACATTGCTCATAGGTAAATCCTTGATGCCCACCACTTTTAGGTCCTTCTAAGATGACCGCATCAGGAAGTCGGTTATAGCGTTTTTGCCATCGCTTACAGATAATCGAAAGGGCTTTAGGTGAGGAAATAATCGGGACAAGAGCAACATCGGGATAATCCGCTGTAAACTCAGGCATATTTGTCGGTAATCCGGCACCTGTGATAATGATGTTGGCTCCTGCTTCACACGCATCGGTGACCACGCGACCATAATCATTAATCGCATACAAAACATTACACGCCAATGGAGCATCACCGCAGATTTTACGAGCATTTTCGAAAATTGCAATAAGCCCTTTTTTGGAATAAAAATTGTCTGCTTCCAACGGACGACCGGCAACAAGCCTTTCAGAATAGCTCTTATCGCCATAATATCCCGTTCCAACAGAACTAATAACCCCAAGTCCACCCTCAAGTGACACATTACCTGCGAGTCTATCCCAGCTGATTCCTACACCCATCCCACCTTGAACGATGGGGACTGGTATTGTATATTTACCGATTTGAAGTGGTTTAAAACTCATTAAGATACCTTTATTCTGGCAAATTTTCGTTTACCGATTTGCACAACATACTCACCTGCTTGTAATTGTAACTGCTCATCGTCTACTTTATCTTGGTTAATTTTAACAGAGCCTTGCTTAATGTCGCGCCGTGCTTGAGACGTTGATGCAGCTAAAGCTGCTTCTACAAGAATTTTTGCAATCCAAATGGGTCCTTCAAACGTGTATTCATCCATCTCTGAAGGAATTTCACTTTGTGCATGGACGCGCTGGAACTCTTCTGCCGCAGCGATCGCTTGTGCTTCATCATGAAAACGCCCGGTTATCTCAAGAGCCAAAGCCTCTTTGACTTTTTTAGGATGAAGAGAACCATTCTCTACACCAATTTTCAACGCATCAATTTCATCTAAACTAAGATTACTTAAAAGCTCGTAGTATCGCCACATCAATGTATCGCTAATACTTAAAATCTTTCCATACATATCATTTGGAGCATCCGCAACTGCGATGTAGTTGCCTAAACTTTTAGACATCTTTTGTACACCGTCAAGTCCTTCAAGAATCGGCATCATAAGAACGGCTTGCTCTTTACCCACTTGATATGCTCTTTGAAGATGACGTCCCATCAAAAGATTAAACTTCTGATCCGTCCCCCCGATTTCAATATCACTTTTAAGATGAACACTGTCATATCCTTGTAAAAGGGGATACAAAAATTCACTGATTGAAATCGAAATACCTGCTTTGTGACGTTTATCAAAATCATCACGCTCCAACATACGTGCTACATTAAATGTTGTCGTAAGCTCCAGCATTCCAGCAGCTCCTAATGGATTAATCCAATCCGCATTAAAGACGACCGTCGTTTTTTCAGGGTCAAGAATTTTAAACACTTGCGTCTTGTAACTTACCGCATTCTCTTCAATCTGAGAGGGAAGCAGTTTTTTACGTGTTTCACTTTTTCCCGTTGGATCACCAATTTGTGCCGTAAAATCACCAATCAAAAATTGGATATGAGCCCCGTATTTTTGAAATGTTGCTAACTTGTGAAGAAGTACCGTATGTCCTAAATGCAAATCAGGAGCGGTAGGATCAAATCCTGCTTTTACGGTGTACGCCATCCCTGTTTCAAAATAATTTTTGAGCAGTACTTCGATTCGTGCGTCATCAATGATTTCAGCTGTACCTCTCTTAATCTCTCGTAATGCTTCTTCTATTTGTTTTTCAATCATACTTTATCCTTGGCTTCGGTACGCGTCATCGGTCCGAAAAAATTGTATTATTTTCCCTTTTTTATCGAGCTTTGAACGTAAACGATTCAAATCTCGCTCCAACGTTTGAAACTCCATCTCGCAATATTGAGTATGCTCCGATTTTGCTTTCCCCAGTTCTATACTCTCAATATCGCAATCCATTTTTGCCATATAGGTCAATAAATCTGCTAGTGAACCTTTTGCATTTGCCATGCTGATAATCAAATGATACCGACTGAAATGCTGCTGTTTCCACTGAACAAATACCATCGGATGATGCTCATCAATCATTGAGCTTGCATGCTTGCACATCTTATGATGGATATGTGCTTTTCCTTCTTGTAAAAAGGCTACGACTTCATCCCCTGATTTTGGATGACAGCAATAATCAAAGACTGCATCTGAAATATTTTGATTTGATAGAACCTCAATGGAATCAAAAAGAAAAGGCTTTAACTTGAAACGATCTCGTGTCCAAAATGCTCCGAAACGGCTATTTTGCTGCATCGCTTCTTTAATACGGTTGAGCACTTCTTTGAAAAAATCAAGTTCACGAGGAATACGATACCACTGTTCTGAAAGTTCTACTTTTTCTAAAACCTCTGCCACTTTATCGGCAGGTAAACGAAGAACGGTTGAAAGAATGTTGACACCGCTATCGTGATCAACAGAGCGTATGCGCTGATTACAATTGGTACGCATGCTTGATTTTGCTCGCGACGTTTTTACTGCATCGATCCATGTACAACGGGTAATCCTTTTACCATCGGATGCGGTAACGATTCTAACAACATCACCATTATGCAACTCCGTTAAAAGACTTGCTTTTTCTTTGTTGATCAAGCACCCTTCCGCTTTGTCTCCGACTGCCGTATGCACTGCATAGGCAAAATCAAGACCCACTGCCCCACGAGGGAGAGTAAATGCTTTTCCTTTGGGCGAGAAGACCGAAATGTCATCACTGTAAAGATCATTTTTAATTAGCTCATAAAATGCTTCGACGGATTCGTTTTGGTACTGAAGGTTGTGCAGCCAATCAAGATTAATCGCATTGTTACCACCACTTTTGTATTTCCAATGTGCCGCTACTCCAAGCTCTGCCGTATCGTGCATATCAAACGTACGTATCTGTACTTCAAAAATAGCACTTTCATCAAAAACAGTCGTATGAAGTGTCTGATAGCCATTTTCTTTTGGAATGGATATATAGTCTTTAAATCGTGCACTTAACGGCTGAAAATTGAGATGTACCATCCCAAAAACTTTGTAACAATCGATCGGATTCTTGACCAAAATACGAACCGCTAAAAGGTCAAGGATCTCATCGATACTGATCCCTTTGCGCTGCATTTTAAGATAAATAGAGTAGTGATGCTTTACACGGCTGAGTATCTCAAAATCATCTTGACACATACCGTTAGAGAGTAAAATCTGGGTTAGCTTTTCACAAAAATCGCTTAGTCTTTCATTGATTGAACGGAAATTTTCTTCCAAATAACTCTCAATGGCAAGCTTGTCTTCGACAAAAAGGTACTGAAAACTCAAGTCTTCAAGCAAATTTTTGAGAAAAGAGATACCCAAACGATGAGCAATAGGAGCATAAACCACCAATGTTTCTTCTGCAATTCGATGCTGCTTGTGAGGAGGAAGGGCATCGAGAGTGAGCATATTGTGAAGTCGATCGCACAACTTTACGACCAAGACACGGACATCTTCAATGGAGGCAAGAAGCATCTTGCGGAATGTGAGCGCGGAAACAACCAGTTTTTGATCGGAGTGAGAAGGGATAAGTTCCGCATCACGGATCATATCGATTTTTGTCAGCCCCTCAACCAAATGGGCAACATCAGCACCATAATCAAAGCCTATCTCTTCGATAGTAATAATGGTATCTTCAACGACATCATGCAATAACGCGGCAATGACCATCGCTTCATCGCCGGTGAGTTCGGCAACAATACTGGCAACTAAAATAGGATGAACGATGTAAGGCTCGCCACTTTTACGACACTGTCCCTCGTGGGCATCAGAGGCTAAAGTAAAGGCTTGTTCGAGGAGTTTAGAAGAAGGTATTCGAGTACGAAGGTACTCAATAGCACTCTCAACATCGTTGATTTTTTTGATGGTTTCAATATCGACTTGGCTCAACGATGCGACTTTGTGAGGAAATTACGCTTTGTCTACGAAACCTTTGATGGTAATATGCCCTTCAGCAATTTCCATCAAAGCAACATCCGCAGCTTTTGCTTTTTTCAAATCAACATTAAGCTTTGTTGATGCACCGTTTTGAAGTTGCTCTGAGCGTTTTGCTACGGCTAATGCCAACTGATAACGATCAATATTCGCAGTTTCTAATGCTTTTGCAGTTAATTGTTCAAGTCTCATCTAGTGTCCTTATATCTAAAATTTATTTTACGATAGAGCAGTTTTCTAAATTGCCCTGAATAATACTCAAAAGATTACCCGGTGTAAACATGTCACACACAATAATCGGAAGCTTATTCTCTTTTGCCAAAGCGATAGAAGTATCATCCATAACTTTGATATGGTCTTGGAGTGCTTGATCATATCCAAGCACCGGAAGCTTGATTGCATCGGCAAATTTCTTCGGATCTTTGTCGTATACACCATCCACTTTCGTCGCTTTGATGATAACTTCTGCCTGGATTTCAACTGCACGAAGCGTTGCTGCTGTATCTGTCGTAAAGAAAGGATTTCCCGTCCCTGCAGCAAAAACTACCACGCGACCATGCTCTAAGTGGCGAACGGCGCGGCGAACGATAAACGCTTCCGCAATCTGCTCCATTTTAATGGCACTTTGAACACGGACCAACATCCCCTCGTGCTCACACGCTTCTTGAAGCGCGACAGAGTTGATGACCGTTCCCAGCATCCCCATGTAATCACCCGCAGTACGACTAATAACACCATCAGCCGCCGCAGTAACGCCACGGATAATGTTACCCGCGCCAATTACGATTCCCACTTCGATACCCGCATCAATGAGAGTTTTAATCTCTGTTGCAATAAACTTGAGGATTTTTGTATCGATACCATACCCGTTTTCACCAGCCAAAGCCTCACCTGAGAACTTTACCAATACACGTTTATAACCCATACAACCCCCTCGTCATTATTACGCGTATTGTACTTTATTGACGCTTTAAGGTTGCTTTGACTAAGATTTGATTTTATCCCGCTAAAGGAAGCATGTGAAATTTTTGACCTTTTTTGAGAAATGGTGGAGCACACTAAAACCCCAAACCCCTCCTCATTACGGTAGAAGTATTCACGCCCTTCCTAACCCAAAAGAGCAGGAATTTTTTGATTTATCCACAGTTGCATTTAGTGCTAATGATGTTCTGCTAGGCTATCGTACATTTTTGGAATCACTCCAACACGCTGATGATCCAAGACACTTAGAACTTTTTATGAACACCGACACAATTACGTTTAAACTGATGCAAGGCAGTGCCATCATTCATGGTTGTGTCACTGAGAAGGAGTTTAAAGCGTATGCCAAAATTGCAAAAAGTTCTGCAATTCATGTTGCTATGAAGCGGCGTTTTTTGGAACGAAATTTTCAACTCACGTATTGCCGGTTTAGCCAAAGTGATAACATCCTTTCTTTGGGTATTGAGCTTCAAAATACTACCATAACACCACAAAAAATATTTTTCCCCTTGCGAGAACTTGCTTTGAATGCCGATTTTGAAAAAGAGTTTATTGCCAGTGAATTTGAAGCGTCGTCACTACTGGAATATGACCATCTCGCACCTCTTAGCCTCCCTAAACTTCACCGTTATTATGACACCATGCATGAATGGATAACAACAACCAAATCAAGCTTAGTCGGGTTACTCTCCAATGACAACAACGGTATGGCCTCGTTTAGCTATCTTGCACTGTTGCTTCAAATCGATTATCTCCTCATTCCCCATAAAAAAATGGCAAAAGATATCAATGAAAAAATCAACACCTATTTCATGGATGATGAAAAACTTACGCAAGATAAAAACAGCGATTTAGAAAGCTACCTAAATGAACTTGAAACCATGAGTTTTGAAACATTTTCAACGCAGTTTTACAGCGCACCTACGACTTTTTCTCCCTTTGATCAGGCGATGCACGATGACATTGCAGAATTTATCGACGAATCTTTAGCCAAAGTACGTTGGTACAAAAATAACCACATCAACTACGTTATTACCACCATTTACCGCTACATTGCCCTTTATATTCTCTTCAACTATGGAGTCCACCCCTCACTGCGAGCATTGTTGCATCTGCATGTCCAGATCTATACCTCAGATTTTTTTGCCGCCGAAGGGGAAAGTACCCTTTACGACAGTGCATCAAAAGTATTTCAAAAAAAATCTATTTCCGATGCCATTGACGTAGCATTAACCCCCTACCAAAAGCGTTACAAAAATCTTCGCAACTTTGCCAATGAGCTCAACTACAGCGATCTCGATCACTTCAGCCAAAGCTTCTATCTCCAAGTCAAAAATCTTGATTATCAGGAGCTTTAGAAAATGAAACAGCTCACCCAAAAAACACTGGAAACCTCCATCGAAAGCATCGTACAAATCATGACTCCCTACGCAACAGGCAGTGGTTTTATCATCGGTGATTTGATTATTACCAACTCGCATGTCGTAGGGGGATTAAAAGAGGTCATCATCAGCACAAAAACACTTCCGCGCACGATTGGGCATGTTGTCTATGATGATGCAGGATATGATTTGGCATTTATCCGCTCCCCCACGCCCATACGCCCAAATCACCCCTTAAAACTGTGCAGCAGCTCCATCAACGATGGGGACACCGTTATGGCCATCGGTCACCCCTACGGTCTTAACTACTCCACAACTGAGGGAATCATCTCCAAAGCGATACGACTCCAAGGAGAGGTGGAATACATCCAGTTCGATGCAGCCATCAATCCCGGAAACAGCGGAGGACCTTTGTTAAACGAAGAAGGTGAAGTAATCGGCGTCAATACCTTTATCATCCAAAACTCCAACAATCTAGGATTTGCCCTCCCCTATTATCTCCTCCAAGAAGCATTGGATGGCTTTTTGGCTCTTAATGCGATTGATGTACTCCGTTGTGTATCGTGTAAAAATTTAATCCTAGAACCCTCTATACAAAACGATTATTGCCCAAAATGCGGTATCAAACTCGATGTTGCCAAACGTCGACGTGAAGGCTACAAACCATCAGGCGTTGTTGCATTAATCGAAAAAATATTGGGAAAACTGGAGATTAATGTCACCCTCTCCAGACGAAGTCAACGAAGCTGGCGATTTGAATCGGGAACTTCCCGTTTTGACATCAACTATTATGATAATGGGGTAGTTATCGCAGACTCTGCATTGTGTCGAATACCGCAGGAAAATATTGAGCGTTTATACGATTTTTTACTACTCGAAAATAATGATTTGAAAAATCTACGCCTCGCAATCGATCAAAACAGTGTCTATCTCTCCTACGTCATTATCGATACCTCCTTGACCCAAGAAGAAGGAGTGCAGGCATTAAAAACCCTCTACAAACTCGCCCCTGACTATCAAAAAAATCTTATTGACAATTTTAAAGCGCTTGAACCGAAGTTTGATGAGTTTGAATAAGACTTTTCATTACACCGAGTTATTTTATAGCAGCCACAGCCTTGTTAAATGCATCCAAGTGATTTAAAGAACCCGCACGAAGATTTTCAAACACGTTCACTACATCTGCTGGCATCCCGACTTCTGCTACAAGAATATCAGCAATATCTTTTTCCTCAATTGCAACACCGACTTTTAGCGCTGCAAGCAATGAGGTTGAACCCTGTGCAACCAATATATTGTACAAAGTTTGAAGTTCTGGTAGAACAAACACTCCAACCACCGACTCTTGAACTTTTGAAATATCCACTTTATACTTTATGCACAGTTTTTCGACTGCGTCAATATGTTGCTGTTCAGAGAGCTGAATATTGGCAAACGTTTTTGCTGTTGGATATTTTTTACCCAATGTATAATAAACATCTCTGGCGACTTTTTCTTCTTGATACATAAACAAAAGCGATGCTTTTTGTTCTTTGGTCAATACTACAGTTGAAGCCTTACCAAACACTGACATACTCAATACCATGGTCGCTGCCATTCCCATAAATACACGTCTATTCATCTTTTCTACCTTTTGTTATTAATACACCAACCTTAAGCAAATGAACGATGAAACCGAATCAAAATTCATTTCATAGTGATAGAATACCTACGATGTGTTAGCGAAGTGTTAGCGGGAGGTATTGCATTAATTTAGAGGAACTTAACTCAACTTTCGCACATAGATTCCAGTAAAAACACTAGCTAAAACCCATCTACAAAATCCCATAAATATGCACTTTTAAGTATAATTTAGTCGACCAAAA
>Ga0265593_1001373_pt1 | contig 11393 bp, 7 predicted proteins | sample saktaG_8_FD_190136 | JGI IMG/M metagenome (GOLD analysis project Ga0265593, IMG submission 190136) | Saline water microbial communities from Sakinaw Lake, British Columbia, Canada - sak_2011_5_24_36m | ecosystem: Environmental > Aquatic > Non-marine Saline and Alkaline > Saline ...
TATTCTTGCAGCACGCTTACGCGAACTTGCCTATCTGAACAAAGGCATTGAACTTACCCTGATTGATGAGCGTGAGAAAGATGATGACGGCAATTTCATCAAGGAAGTATTCTTTTCGACGAGAGGATTAGTCGATTTTATTGAATACCTCGACGCAACACGCGAAAAACTCATCCCCGAGCCAATTTACATGGAAGGTGAGAAAAACGAGGTTCCTGTTGAACTCGCCATGATGTACAATACTTCGTTTTCCGAAAACATTCATTCGTACGTTAATAATATCAATACACACGAAGGTGGAACTCACCTTGCTGGTTTCAGGCGGGCACTTACCCGTACGCTGAAATCGTATGCCGAGAAATCGGGCATGCTCGATAAAATCAAGTTTGACATTGCCGGCGATGACTTCCGTGAAGGTCTTACTGCAATTATCTCCTGTAAGGTTATGGAACCGCAGTTCGAAGGACAAACCAAAACCAAATTGGGAAACAACGAGGTAATGGGAGCTGTAGACCAGCTGGTTGCCGAAATGCTTAATTATTATCTTGAAGAACATCCGCGTGAAGCCCGTATGATCGTGAACAAGGTTATACTTGCCGCTACAGCCCGCCATGCAGCACGTAAAGCACGGGAACTCGTTCAACGAAAGAATGTACTTTCAGGATCAGGACTGCCCGGAAAACTTGCCGACTGCTCCGAAAATGATCCGGCACTTTGCGAAATCTACCTTGTGGAGGGCGATTCTGCAGGTGGAACAGCTAAACAGGGCCGCGACCGTAAGTTCCAGGCTATTTTGCCACTCAGGGGTAAAATCCTGAACGTTGAAAAAGCGATGCCGCACAGGATTTTTGACAGCGAGGAAATCAAGAATATGTTCACGGCACTCGGAGTTACCATCGGCACCGAAGAAGATTCAAAAGCCCTGAATGTAAATAAACTCCGCTATCATAAAGTTATTATCATGACTGATGCCGATGTGGACGGTAGCCACATTGCCACATTGATCCTAACTTTCTTCTTTCGCTATATGAAAGAACTGATTGAAAACGGATACATCTATATCGCTACACCTCCATTATACCTTCTTAAAAAAGGGAATACCGAGAAATACTGCTGGAATGAAGATGAACGCGTGAAATTAATCTCCGAATGGTCGAAAGATGGTTCAGACAAAGGGATTCACATTCAGCGCTACAAAGGTTTGGGAGAAATGAACGCTGAACAACTCTGGTCAACAACCATGAATCCACAGTTCCGCACTTTACGACAGGTTACTATCGAAAGCGGATCAGAAGCCGACCGCGTTTTCAGTATGCTGATGGGTGATGAAGTACCACCACGCCGCGATTTTATTGAGAGGAATGCAAAATATGCGAATATTGATATTTAGAGGTTTGATACTTTAATAATCAACAAATGCTAAAAAAAAGACAGGAAAATTACCTGTCTTTTTTTATGCTTCCGAACGGAGATGTATTTATCAAAGAGCGGAATTTACTTTAGGGTAAGAGTACGGAAATTACAAAAGCTAATGGAATTACAAAATTTTCACCAGATCGATTTCCCGAAATTCTGAAAGCAGAATGCTGGAGAACGTTAGTCCATCATTTTGTCAACCAATTCTTTGAATAATTTATATGCTACCATTGCTGTCATATTATTTATATCTCTTGTCGGATTATATTCCACAATGTCGGCACCGATAATTGTGACGGGAATGTTTTGGATAATATTTATCAATTCTCTTGAAGTCAAACCTCCAGGTTCATGATGCGAAATTCCCGGAGCAAATGCAGGGTCAAGAACATCCAGGTCTAATGATATATAAAGTGGCGCTTGTAATGTTTTTAAGAAATCACAGCTAAAGTCTTTCATTTCAATAATAGTCACCCCAAATTTAGCTGCTTGTTCTCTTTGATGTGTATTCAATGTTCTGATGCCAACTTGGGTCAATGATTTGATAACTTTTTTTTCCATTAGCCTGGCAAAAGGCGAAGCATGTGAATAGGGATTATCGTCAAAGTTGTCATACAAATCCGGGTGGGCATCAAGATGGAGGATATTTATGTTTTTGAAATTATCTGCAAAAGCCTCAATAACCGGAAATGAAATTGAATGATCGCCGCCCAAACAAATAATCTTACAATCCGTTTTGAGTTCATGATGAATCCTGTCTTTGATTTTGGAATAGCCTTCTTCGGGGTTTGAATCAGGAAATGACATGTCGCCTAAATCTGTATAATTCCTCCCATTTAAAATTTCCGTTACACTTTCGGAAAAAGAATTAGCTGAGCCAGCTGCCGCCATAAGTCGGATTCGGGGAGGTGCTAAAGCTGGTCCTTTCAAAAAAGAAGAATTTCCGTCAAATGGAATACCAATCAATTTAATCATACAGAATTGTACTTTAAAATTCCCAAACATGCTACTAAGCTGGCAATATCGAACAGAGCAATTAGATTAAGTGAGTGTCAGGTCTGCCCTGACACGATCAAATCACTTTTAAAAAATAAAGAATATTGGCATTAAAAAAACTAGCCGTTACTGATCGCCCTGTTCAGAAATGCCATAAACGGCTGAAGTTCCCGCACCATTTCCAGCACCTGCTTCTTATAATTATCGGAAGTTACAACTTTATCAGGAATATTCTCTGAAACAATATAGGAACGGTATTTCAGCAGATCGATATCCGGGAATTCAGCAGGGAAATCCTTGGGCGCTTTTTTCATTTTATCGAAATCGCCCAGTTGATTGAAATGATTTTTAAATGAAGGTTTCTCTAGGATTGATATTAATTCCGAGCTATGAAAATAAACTTCGTTCCGCAGCAATTTCAGCGTATCGGGCTGTGGCTGGTAAACGCCGCCAGCCAGCATGCTTTCGCCCGGTTCGAAATGAAAATAATAACCGGGATAGCTGCTTTTTCGTCCTCCATGTGCTATGAAAGCGCCGAAATTGGTCTTATACGGTGATTTATCCGCACCAAAACGAACATCCCGAAAAATGCGAAACATACAATCTTTCATTGGCGGGGTTTGCAAAGCAGGATCGATAGCCGAAATGGATGTTATTATTCCTGAAACAAAGTTTTCCACTTCTTTCTTTGAGTCATCATACCATTTTTTATTATCCTGAAACCATTCGCGGTTGTTATTCAATTTCAATTGAGTAAGAAACTCAAGAACTCTGTTTGCATCCATCTCAAAAACGCTTTAATGATTTATCTTTTTTACAAAATTACACTAATCGGAGATAAATGAACAAATTTATCCTTAATTTAGCATGGCTATAATAAAATGAAATATTCGTATTAACTGCTCTGACTCTGCAAATAGATTTTTGATTAACAAGTCGAAAATTAGTATGGTATGAGATTTAGTTTAACTCTTTTTATAGTAATAGGATTTTTAAAATCAGCAATTGCATCCGGCGAATGGATCACCCAGGGTGGCCGGTCAGCAGGAATGGGACTTTCGTCAGCAGCCGTAAGCGATTTCTGGAGTGTGAATAACAACCAGGCAGGGATGGCTTTTTGCGATAAAACAGGCGCAGCGATATATTTCGAAAACCGTTTCCGGATAAAAGAATTAGGAACTCAAACCGGCGCGTTTACACTAAAGACGAAATACGGAATGCTTGGCGCAACAGTAGCTTATTCGGGCGATGCCAATTACAGCAACACTAAAGCCGGCCTTGCATACGCCCTAAAATTTGGCAATCATTTTTCGGCAGGAATTCAGTTGGATTACATAGGAACCAAGCTGGGTGAAGAGTATGGTAAACGCAGCAATATCACTTTTGATGCCGGAGTAATGGTAAAGATCACCGACCAACTCACTTTCGGTGCTCATACGTTTAACCCAATGCATGTTAAGCTTTCGGATTATAATAATGAGAGAATACCAACCACGCTAAATGCAGGATTTGGCTTCACTTTCTCCGACATATTATTGCTTACGGCTGAGGCTTACAAAGAGAGTGATTTCCCAATGGAGCTGCGTACAGGAGCCGAATACAAACTAGGAAAAGTTGCCTCTGCCCGCATCGGACTCAGCACAAACCCGGCACGTTATACATTTGGGTTCGGCATTGTAATGAAAAACATGACTTTCGATCTTTCATCGTCAGTGCATTCACAATTGGGTTATTCGCCACAGGTTTCGATGCAATATTCCTTTTAACAGCTAAAAAATAAGGGGAAATGCTTAATCGCTATAACAGTCTATGTTTTTTATTTACACTGTTTTGCATTGGCAAAGTCACGGCACAGCAGCCAGACACTACCAAATACACAGGAGCAGAAGAAATTGAACAACAGATCGAGAACCTGGCTGAACGATCCGATGTTGAAACGGATTACAGTGATTGGGTGGAAGAGATAAACCTGCTCCGGCAAAGGCCTGTTAATCTTAACTCAGGCGACGAAAATGAACTGCGCCGCTTATTCTTTCTAAACGATTTACAAATCAGCAACCTACTCGAGTACACAAAACTATACGGGCAACTTGCTTCTATTTACGAATTGCAGGTAATTGAAGGATTCAACGAAAAAGTAGTGAGCCAGATCATTCCTTTTATCGCGTTGTCGCCTTATGTCCCTGAGAAATTTTCAATGAAACGTGCCCTGAAATATGGCGGCACTGATGTAATGCTGCGTTACCAGCGTGTTCTTCAGAAGCAAAGTGGATATGCATCCGTTTCAGATTCAATACGGATGGCTCATCCGAATGATTATTATGTTGGCGACCAGAATGCTCTGTTTGTAAGAGTCCAGTATTCCTATAAGGATTATTTAAAATTAGGTTTCGTTGCAGAAAAAGATCCGGGCGAATCCTTTTTGCCAAAATCAGATACTCTGCCAAAAGGTTTTGATTTTTATTCGGTTCATCTTTTTATTAAAAATATCGGTATTGTTAAACAACTGGCGATTGGCGATTACCATGTACAGTTTGGCCAGGGGTTGACCTTGTGGTCAGGATTTTCAGCTGGCAAGGCAGCAGGATCGGTAGTAATGCGGAAAAGAGCCCCGGCATTACGCCCGCATGCTTCCAGTAACGAATATGCATTTTTAAGGGGCGCAGCAACTACAATTTCATTAGGTAAATTCGACCTCACCGCATTTTTTTCAAGACGGAAAGTAGATGCCAACCTTGTTGCGGCAGATTCGGTAAATTCAACAGAAGACATGATTACTTCACTTCAGGAAACCGGTTACCACCGCACACCAGCAGAGATCGCCGATAAAGGAGCCAACCGCGAAACAGCAGCCGGAGGACACATTTTATATAACGGCCAGCGAATCAGGGCAGGCATCACTTTATTTCATGTGAACTACGAAATCCCTTTTGAACCGGACAATGAACTGTACAAGAAATTTCAACCCACTCTCAATTCAAATACCTATGCGGGAATTGATTACAGCTACAATTACAGGTCACTTACACTATATGGGGAAGCATCCAAACAGTTTGATGCCGGATCAGCATTTTTACAGGGACTTTCCTTCAGCCCGGATCCCCGGCTTGCTATCGCCATGGTTTATCGTAATTATCAAAAAAACTACCTGAATAACTTTAACTCTGCTTTTGGCGAAAGCAGCAACAGCACAAACGAGAAAGGACTTTATTTCGGAATGGTTGCAACACCTTTTAATAAAATTACTTTGAGCGCCTTTGCTGATATGTTCAGATATGAATGGCTGACCTACAGTGTTGATGCGCCCTCCGGAGGCCAGGAATATTCAGCCCAGATGGTTTACAATGTTTCACGTCGGGGAGATATTATTTTGAGTTACAGAAATAAGATTAACCCTATGAATTATGCAGTAGCCAGCGATAAGATGAACCAGATTGGCGACTCAAAACGAAATTATTACAGGTTACAGTTTAATTACCAGGCGCTTCCATGGCTGAAACTACAAAGCCGGATAGAAATTACAAAACGCCAGGCACCAACAACAGAAAAAGAATCCGGATATCTTATTTACCAGGGATTCCAGGTAACTCCGTCGAAAAAGAGCTGGAACATCAGTTTTCGATATTCCTTGTTTGATACCGATTCGTACGATTCCAGGCTCTATGTTTTTGAACAGGATGTACCATATTCATTTTCAGTGCCGGCCTTTTCGGGCCAGGGCAGCCGCTTTTATGTATTGTTGAGTTCAACGCTAAGCAGGAATATTTCCTTAATTTTACGCTATTCGCAAACTTGGTATTCCGACAGGACTGTTATAAGCAGCGGACCTGATGAAATTAATGGAAACAAGAAATCTGATGTCAAAGTAGTCTTCCGCGTATCTTTTTAAATTACAACAGGTTGCCACCTGATAACTTTTTTATTCGGGCAATTTAACACGCTTTGAAAATTAAGAAATTAGTTTATTTTTGCCCATCAATAAGAAATTATATAAACGCGGTTAACTCTAAATTTAATCTATGTTAAAAAATCATCCTAAAGGTTTATTGGTGGCCTTCTTCACTAACATGGGAGAGCGTTTTGGCTTTTACACCATGATGGCAATTCTGGTTATGTTCCTGCAGGCACGTTATGGCCTTGATGCCGATTCAGCCGGAAGTATCTATTCCTGGTTCTATTTTGCCATTTATGCCCTGGCTCTCGTGGGAGGAATGTTAGCCGACTGGACTAAAAAGTATAAGTCTGTAATCTTTATCGGCCAAATTATCATGTTTGCAGGTTACTGCATCATAGCTATTCCTGGATCCGAATTATGGGTTTCCATTGCTGCTTTACTTACAATAGCGTTAGGTAACGGATTATTTAAAGGAAACCTACAGGCTGTAGTAGGCCAAATGTACGATGATGAAAAGTACAAGAAACTGCGTGATGGGGCTTTCATGATTTTTTATATGGGAATTAACGTAGGTGCATTTTTTGCACCATTTGTTGCCAAAGCAATTAAAGGATACTGGCTCAAAACCAACGGATATGTTGAAAATGCCAACCTTCCTTCACTCTGCCATCAATACTTGGATGGTACATTGAAAAATGCAGATCAGTTTCAAAGCCTTGCCAATGCCGCCATTATTAACGGAAGCGGGAAATCTGCTATAGATCTGTCAGCCTTTGCCACAGACTATATAAAGGTATTCTCCACGGGCTTTAACTATGCTTTTGGAGTTGCTGCCGGTGCAATGATTTTGTCATTGATCATTTATATCATATTCAACAAAGCACTGCCTTCGAAATACAAACTGGAACTAGCCGACTCACAAACCAAAGTAATTGATAACAACAAACCTTCGGTGAGCCTGGCTGACAATATGAAATACATTATGATTTCGCTTGGATTAATGGCTGTGATCGCCGTGTTATTTCATATAGCTGATGGATATTCGGATATAAAGGATATTGATTACAAGTTAGGACTTGCGGTAGGATTGTTTGTCGGTTTTGTTTCATTGATATTCCAGCTATCCACTAAAGAAGAAAAACCACGCGTAGTGGCTTTAACTTTAGTATTTGTAGTGGTAATATTCTTCTGGATGTCATTCCATCAAAACGGGCTTACACTTACCATGTTTGCCCGCGACTATACCACACAGTTTGTGGGACCGTTTACCAACCTGTTCTTCAATATCTGGTCGATCTTATCAGTAATTGCAGCAATAGGAGGCAGCGCTATGATTTTCTTTACAAAAAAAATCACGACCCGCATCCTGGGAGCTATAGGATTTGTATCATTTGGAACCCTAAGCTATTATTTCGCATCACATTACCAGGATTCAAATCTCATTTCACCTGAAGTTTTCCAGTCCTTCAATCCACTTTTCATTGTTGCATTAACACCTTTAGTAATGGGTATTTTCGCCTGGCTGAGCAAAAACGGGAAAGAGCCCTCATCGCCACGAAAAATTGGCATAGGAATGGTGATTGCAGCATTCGGCTTTATCCTTATTTTAGTTGCGTCGCTTGGATTAGTTTCGCCTAAAGAAATGAGTGGTGTAGCTGTTGCTGAAGTTGACAGGGTTTCGCCTTATTGGTTAATGAGTTCATACCTTATTTTAACTATCGCCGAACTTTTCTTAAGCCCGATCGGACTTTCATTTGTTGCCAAAGTGGCACCACCACGCTTCCAGGGAATGATGCAGGGAGGCTGGCTACTGGCTACTGCCATCGGCAACAAATTCCTTTTTGTAGGAAGCTTATTGTGGGGAAAGATCGAACTCTATATGCTTTGGGGAATATTTATTTCCTGTTGCTTTTTAGCAGCAGTATTCATTTTCTCAATCATGAAAAGGCTTGAAAATGCTACTAAATAACTAACCAAATTACCAAACATCAAAACCAAACCTAAAAGGCTGAGTCATTTGATTCAGCCTTTTGTTATTAAAAATAACCGACTTTTGCAGTATGACAGATTCCTTCTATTCCTGGGGACATAACCGCCGGTATAATTCGTACAGCGAATATTTCAGACGAACATTTGGCACCCGTGTGCAGAAGGTAACTATTGACGCTGGATTTACTTGTCCAAACCGCGATGGTGTAAAAGGTATTGGCGGTTGTACCTATTGCAATAACGATGCGTTTAATCCATCGTATTGCCAGCCTCATAAAAGCATTACTCAACAGATTACAGAAGGTGTAGAGTTTCATAAAGTCCGTTACAGGAGGGCAGGTAATTACCTGGCTTATTTCCAGGCATATTCAAACACATACGGCTCATTGGATTATTTGAAATCGTTATATGATGAGGCACTGGCATTTCCGGGAGTAAGTGGTTTGGTAATTGGTACGCGACCCGATTGCATTGATGATGAGAAACTTGAATACTTTGCCCGCTTGGCGGAAACGCATTACGTGATTATCGAATATGGTATTGAATCGTGCTACAACCGAACATTAGAAGGAATAAATCGCGGGCATACTTTCGAGGAATCGGAAGCTGCAATTCGCAAAACTGCCGGGTTTGGAATCCATACAGGGGCACATCTAATTTTCGGATTGCAGGGGGAAACGGAAGAAGATATGCTAGCCGAAGCAGGAATTTTATCACAACTTCCGCTTGATACTATCAAATTTCACCAGCTTCAGATTATCAAGGACACGCCGATGGCAAACGACTACCTGAATAATCCGGGACAATTTAATTTGTTTACCCTTGAAAATTATATCGATTTTATTGTTCGCTTTACAGAAAGACTAAATCCGGATTTTGTCATCGAACGATTCACAGGGGAAGCTCCTCCCCGATTCCAGGCTGGTCCGACGTGGGGTAAATTGCGTAGCGACCAGGTTCAGATTATGATTGAACAGGAAATGGAGAAAAGGGATACGTGGCAGGGCCGGTTATGGGTAAGGTAAAAGTGAATAGTATAATGAGTATTAGTGATCCCAAAATAGTCAACCCAATGTTGTTATAGATATGAATTGGAACTTGAAACGCTGAAAAATGAAGCCCGTCTCAATTACTGCCTGCTTACTACCAACCTATACCCAATATTATGAATATTCTCAATTTTAACCGTTGGGTCGGACTTTAGCAATTTGCGTAACCGTGAAATAAAAACATCGAGGCTCCGGCTTGAAAAAAAGTGATCGTTTCCCCAGACTTTATTCAGGATATCATCTCTTTTCAGAATTGAACCCTGGTGAATACTAAGATAAGCTAACAGCTCAGTTTCGCGGTGTGTAAGCGAATGTGATTCATTTCCAATAGTAAGCTTAAGCCCTGAATGCGAAAATGCAAAATTGCCAATATTGAAGACAGTTTCTTTCTGCAACCGCGATGAATCGATGCTGCTCCGTTTCAGAAAAATTTCGATTTTAAGGATCAATTCCTCTATACTGAACGGCTTGGTAATATAATCATCGGCACCGAGCTGTAACCCATAGATCTTATCGTCGGGAGTGGATTTGGCTGAAAGAAACAAGATTGGAACGGCTTCATTCTTCTCCCTGATTTTCCGCGCCAGCGTGTATCCGTCAATTTTCGGAAGCATCACATCAAGGATATAAAGATCATACTTCCCGTTTGCAATTTTCTCATAAGCCGTAATACCATCATCGCATGAATCTATTGTATAACCTGCCCTTTCGAGGTTATCGCTGGTTACAAAAGAGAGTGTCAGGTCATCTTCAACATATAAAATCCGTGCATTCTTCATCCATTCATTGGTTTTTGATTTATTTCAAGAATAAAAGTTGTTCCGTTTGCCGGAGATGGATCCAGGCTAATTTTCCAGTGATGTGCATCGCAGATGCTTTTCACATAAAACAAGCCAAGACCGAAGCCTTTCACATCGTGAACGTTAGCAGTAGGTATGCGATAAAATTTATGGAAAACTCTTTTCTGGTGAACGCGAGTGATTCCAGGACCATTGTCACTGATTGTAGCATAAATTTTGTTTGCTGTGCGGAATGTCCTTATCTCTATTTCAGGGGTTTCCCCTGCATATTTTACAGCATTATCTAACAGATTATAAAAAATATTGGTCAGATGCATACGATCACCATCTATTTTGCCTGTTTCTTCGGACAAATCAGTTTTTATCCTGACTTTTTCACCATGATTTGCCAGGCAATTTTCAACTGCCTGCCTTATGATGGCATTCAGATCCAAAGTATCCATGCGTAAGTGAAAGCCACTTTTTTCTATCCGGGCAATCTGCAGCACTTTATCTACCTGGTCATTCAGCCGGTTCACCTCCTGTTTGATAACCGATCCATAAGTCAGAATTCGGGAAGGCTCTTTGATAGATTCAGGATTCGAAATCACATCGGCTGCTATATTTATACTGGCTATCGGCGTTTTGAATTCGTGTGTCATATTATTGATAAAATCACGCTGCAATTCGGATAAACGTTTCTGCTGCAAAATCACAAAAATAGAATATGCGAAAAACACAACCGACACTGCCAGTATTCCGATCAGAAAAAACCAAATTGTCATGTCACCGGCAATGGTGTTACTGAGCAAAGGGAAATTTACTCCGAAATAGTAGTTGTAGCCTTTGTATTTGGGCAATTCAACCGATCCTGCATCCTGTTTCACCGTACCGTTGTTGAACAGGTAATTACCATACTCCATTACATCGGTTTCGCAATTGTAAATACCAAATTCGAAATCAGTCTGTATATTATATCTTTCAAATTCGGTCTTCAGGTAATGTTCTAGTACATTGGCATCTATTTCGCTGTTTACATCCACTACAAAATAGTTTGACGACAACTGCCTTACCGGATTTGGAGTAGAAGGCGTGGCATTATTAATCTTATAAATTTTTGCAGCTACATTCCTGAGGCATATAGTTACGGTTTGGGCAAATTGCTTTTCCTTGTTACTCCATTCCTTTTTCACGAAATACAGCTGGATAGCAATAATCCCAATAATTGCGAATGCTCCTAATAAAACAACATATCTGATGTGTTTGAAC
>Ga0265593_1001374_pt1 | contig 11391 bp, 6 predicted proteins | sample saktaG_8_FD_190136 | JGI IMG/M metagenome (GOLD analysis project Ga0265593, IMG submission 190136) | Saline water microbial communities from Sakinaw Lake, British Columbia, Canada - sak_2011_5_24_36m | ecosystem: Environmental > Aquatic > Non-marine Saline and Alkaline > Saline ...
GCAAAACCATGGCATAAAAAAACTGAGTAGAGCCGTTATTTTTTTTAGTGTAGTGCCACTAGATGATTTTTATATCCGTAACATCATGATTATAAAGTTATTTTATTTTCATGTGTTAAACATGGGCTAAGGATGTAATTGATTTATGCTTACAAGTCATTGTAATTCCACTACCAATTTAAAACTTTTTTTTGATTATTCCCGATTTCTTGGGGTGACTATCTAAACTTTATCTAAACCAAGCCATCTGTGCGATAATCTGTGAGCAAGCTGTGGGCGGATAAAAGCAATCTGTATCTTCAACACAAAGGGTAATGGCATCGGCAAACCTGTCATTAAAAGCATAAACTACAGACAGCCAAGATTACAATAGCTTTACAAAATCAACAGGCAAAAAAAAGGGGGGGCATAAAACCCCCCCATATGAGCGCACCTCAAACTTGTCCAGCAGGTTTATTTTTATTGATATTAGTTTTAATTACTTTGTTTGTATCAATTTTTTCCTGCTTGTTATACATATTAGGTTGAATGACTTCATCTTCTTTAGGTGGACGAGGCTCATTACCGGCCATCAAGTCATCAATTTGATCTTTATCAATGGTTTCCCATTTCATTAAAGCGTCAGCCATTTTATGAAGTATGCTAATGTTCTCTTGCAATATTGTTTCTGCACGATGATAGTTACTATCGATTACCGCTCGTATTTCTTCATCTATTAGTTGTGCAACCGATCCAGAAACTTTGCTACCTTGTGATCCTGGATAACCCATAAAAGGTTGTCCTCCTTCTTCACCATAAACCAAAGGACCTAGTTTTTCTGAAAATCCCCAACGGGTTACCATGTTTCGCGCCAATTCAGTTGCTCTTTCGATGTCGTTAGAAGCGCCTGTCGTTACTCTGTCACCACCATAGATCATTAACTCTGCAATTCTTCCACCGAATAGACTGGCTATTTGGCTTTCAAGTTTGCGTTTGCTCGCACTGTATTGATCTCTTTCTGGTAAAAACATGGTAATACCCAATGCTCTGCCTCTTGGCATAATACTAACCTTATAGACTGGATCGTGATCAGGTGATGTTTGCCCAACAATACAGTGGCCAGCTTCGTGATAGGCCGTTAATAACTTGTCATCTTCTGTCATCACCATGGTATGTTTTTCAGCACCCATCAGGATTTTGTCTTTAGCCTTCTCAAGATCACTCATGTTAACTTGTACTTTATTGGATCTAGCAGCAAATAAGGCGGCTTCATTTACAACGTTAGCGAGTTCAGCACCTGAAAATCCTGGTGTGCCTCTTGCAATGTCTTTTAATTTGACATCATCAGCAGCCGGTACTTTTTTGATGTGAACATTTAATATTTGCTCACGACCACGAACATCAGGCAAACCTACATTTACTTGACGATCAAATCTTCCGGGTCTTAACAAAGCTTTATCAAGAACATCTGCACGGTTTGTTGCTGCAATGACAATAACGCCTTCGTTACCTGTAAAACCATCCATTTCAACCAATAATTGGTTAAGTGTTTGTTCACGCTCGTCATTACCACCACCCATGCCTGCACCGCCTCTTTGGCGACCAACAGCATCGATCTCGTCAATAAAGATAATACAAGGCGCGTGCTCTTTAGCTTGAGCAAACATGTCTCTTACTCTTGATGCACCAACGCCCACAAACATTTCTACAAAATCAGAACCCGATACGGTGAAGAATTTAACACCTGCTTCACCAGCTATTGCTCTTGCAATCAATGTTTTACCTGTTCCTGGAGGACCTACCATCAAAATTCCGCGTGGTATTTGTCCGCCCAAGCGTTGGAATTTTTGTGGATCTCTCAAAAAATCTACCAATTCTGTCACTTCTTCTTTTGCTTCTTCACAGCCAGCTACGTCTGCAAATTTTGCGGTTAGCTTGTCTTCTTCAAGTAGCTTAGCCTTACTTTTACCAAAAGCATTGCCACCCATGCCTCCACCTTGTGTTTTACGCATGTAAATGATCCATACAGCAATCAACAGGAGCATTGGAAACCAGGATATAAACATCTGCATAAAAAGTGATTGTTGAGCAGGTGGCTTGGTTCTTACCTGAACACCGGCACTTAAAAGATCATCAATCAAATGGGGATCATTTGGATTATAGGTTTCATAGTTTTGACCATCGGCTGTACGCAACTTAATGGTTTGGCCGGTCATTTCTACACGATCAACCAGCTTATTCTTAACTTTGACGATAAATTCCGAATAAGCAAGGGATTCGTCTATCGGTGGCGTAGTATTTACACGATTGTAAATAAGAAATGCACCGGCTATTACAACACTCCAAAGAAGAGCGTTTAGGATATGTTTTTTCATGGTTTAATCTCCTGACCTTATAAAAAGATCAATATGTAGCGTTACGGTTAACTACAGCTCCATCCAAAACTAAATGTCGTTAAATTACCCAACCATCAGTTTGAAATATTTTTCTTTTCTGCCTTAAGACAGACGTTTAATACTAACTCTTTTATTTATTATAAAAAAGCCATTAATTCATCACCAAAACTTCTTCTAATTTTATCTAGCGCCATGACCTGTATTTGTCTTACGCGCTCTCTGGTTAAATTAAGCTCTGCGCCAATTTCCTGCAAAGTCATTGCATTGTCCGTATCAACTCCAAAATGACAACTAATCACTTTTGCTTCTCTTGGATTAAGGATTTTAATGGCTTTTTCTATCAAACTTTCAAGATCTGTTTGTGCAATTTTCATAAAAGAACAAGTAAAAACATCTTGTTCCAAAAAATCAATTGGCGAGAATGCTGTCTCACCATCTTCTTCTGACCCCTCAAGTGACGTTGCTGTTTGTGATATTGATAAAAAAGAGCATATCTCGTCAGTTGAAAGCTTTGCCTGTTCTGCCAACTCTTTTATGCTTGGATCTCTCCCATTTTGAGCGATAAATTTGTCTTTAGATCGAAATACTTTATTAATATTTGCAACTTGCCCACAAGGCACTCGAACAACTCGTTCGCTTCGTGATAATGATCTTGATATCGCTTGTCTAATCCAATAACCTGCATAGGTTGAAAATTGAAATCCCAAACGATAATCATATCTATCAACAGCTTTTAATAAACCGGTCTGACCTTCTTGGACAAGATCATCAAAATCCAGAAAGCTACCTTTATATTGATTGGCTATAAATAAAACTAATCTTGAATTAGCTGTAGCTATTTGTTGCCTTAACTGTAACCAATGATATTCTGATAAAACGACTTCAGAAAAATATTTATGCATCTCACTACTAGACATAAAAAGAAATTGTTCGTCGTAACTTAGCAACATATCAGAAAACTTTGAATCTTTAATGGTGTTACGGCGACTAACACCTTCCAATCTTTTAAGTATGATATCTGAATCCTTCTTATCAATATGGCTACCAACTTGATAACAAAGACCTCTTAACTTGTGCGCATAAACAATTACATCTACCAGCTTTACCAAATCATTGAAGGAGAATGAAAATAATTGCAATGCTGTGACAAGATTTAGCTTATCAGCGCTATAAGCGCCGTCTGTTATAGCATTGCGTGATAAGCATTGAAAATATTTCTTTATATCTGTTAAATCAGTTGTTATTCCTGTTTCCGGTGTAACTTCATCATCCTGTTCTACACTATTACAATCTTGATCGTATTGATTTAATAACCATAATGCAGTCACAGGAAATTGAGAAAGTGCGGTTATAAGTTTAGATTTCTCGTCTTTTAATTTACTAGCAATGTGAAAATTACTGTTTTCTACATAGTCTGTCGAATCAGACATACTGACTACAGGTAGTTCAGTTTCGCTAGTCGCATTATCAACAACAAATCCTATGTTTTGTTTTGACAACTGTGTATTTAAATAAGCCATAACACCAAATCCTCACAAGCAGAGTATTTTGAATACTTAAATAGCTGGTTATCGTTAAATTAAATCGATATAGCTATTTAATTTCTTTAAAAGCATCAATACGATCAGGTACTTTTAACACCAGATCAGAAAACATTAGTATTTGCTGTTAACAATTTGTTTACTAATCATTTCGCAATAGAGTATCAATTAGAAATAATCTTGTCAAAGTATAGTTTAACAAAACATGAACAAAGTATTTCAATAGCATGACAATATTTAAAAAAATTTATCACTACAATCCTCTAGCCACAAAATTAAAAACAAAAAATCATAAAATACAACATATTATAATGTCTTCCCTCGCCATAAATAAACCACACAGTTAGTATACAAATACTGTACAAGAACAAACAAAATTTTGTTTTTATTTGAAATATCTTGATTGGCATGGTTTTAGTTGCGCTTAAAGCGAATAAAACCATGAGAAAGAGAGCTGAACAACTACTTGGGAAAAGATTGAATGAATATTTTATTAGCGGTCGCCACCAGCTCAAAAATAATCCATTCAGCAGGCGTTGCGTCAATATTTTCGACGGACTATTCAAAAAAAAATACTTTTGGCGTTATAACGAAGATAATATCAGGTCCATGCGCCAATTATTGATGTAACCCAAAAATGTTACTCATATCCAATCAAATTAGTATTCCAGAAACAGAGATCGAAGTTAATGCTATTCGCGCTCAAGGTTCTGGCGGTCAGAATGTTAATAAAGTATCAACGGCAGTTCACTTACGTTTTGATATTAATGCCTCATCATTACCGGATTTTTACAAAGAAAAGTTACTGACTTTAAAAGACCAACGTATTTCAAAAGAAGGTGTAATTGTCATTAAAGCACAGCAATATCGTAGCCAGGAAAAGAACAAAGAGGACGCCTATAATCGACTAATAGCTCTAGTAAAAAACGTAGCCTTGGCCTGTAAAAAGCGTAAAACAACCAAACCAACCAAAGGTTCAAAACTTAAACGTCTCGATGACAAAACCAAGCAAGGAAAAATTAAAGCGTTAAGAGGGAAAGTTGATTTTTAGTGACAGCACTTAATTACCTATCTGCATCGCAGACAACTTCATTAGCGTTAGGCTTGCAAGGGTATCTCCGCCACTAATATCAGGAATAATTCGTAACTCAAGTGCATTTAACTGCTTAAGATCAACAGTATAATTTTCAAGCTGCCTGATTGTAAGCGGGGGGCTAAAATGATATTGCTGACGCAAAATTTCTTGAAAAAAATCTTCATTTTCCCTACGCCAAAGCAAAATAAACTCTTGGGTACGAGCCTGTTTATTCTCATCAAACGCAAGGGATATAAATTTAATGACCTGAGGTTGATCAAAAATAAGCCGTATTGTTTGTTCACCTGAACTGGCCGCCTGCCAACCCGAATTGAAACCACAAACCAAAGCTGATTCAATTGGATATTCCGGATTTTCTGAGCTTATTTCTACTTGTGCCAACTTTTCAAGGTCTAAATAATCCAAATCAGAAGAGTGTGAGGATTTTGTAATTTGTTCAATCAATGTTTTACGCATATGAAACCTTTAAAATAGCTGTTGGATTGACGCTAGCTAACCTTTAATCAATATCTTTTATCAATGCCATCATGTCCTCAACAGACATTTTTCCACTAACTTCGCCACCTTCAAGCAAACTATTGGCCAAATCACGCTTATGTTTATGAAGATCAACAATTTTATCCTCTATAGTATCTTTTGCAACCAAACGATAAATAGTGACCGGTCGCTTCTGACCCATACGATGTGCACGATCAGAAGCCTGATCTTCCACTGCTGGATTCCACCAGGGATCCATGTGAATAACATAGTCCGCTGCAGTTAAATTTAAACCGGTGCCACCCGCTTTCAGGCTGATTAAAAATAAATCCCCCTCTCCTGCCTGAAATAAATTAACCGCTTTTTTACGCTGAGGGACTGGGGTCGAACCATCCAGATAATGGTAATTTATGCCTTTTTTGTCTAACAGCTCTCGGATTAACTTTAAGTGACCGACAAATTGACTAAATACCAATGCTTTGTGACGATTATCCAGTAACTCATCAACCAGCTCTTCAAAAGCTTGCAGCTTAGAACTAGCCAAGGTACTTTCTTCCATTACCAAGCTCGGATGACAACAGGCTCTTCGTAATTTCATGATTTCAGCTAATATTTTCAGTTGCTTATGCCCAGGTTGATCTGATGATGACAACATGGCTTGCATGGCATTTCGACGCAAGGCTTCGTAGAGCGCGCGCTCTTCAGGGCTCAGTTCGATATGTAAAGTAACTTCAGTTCGTGGCGGTAATTCGGTCAAAACATCATTTTTAAGGCGACGAAGAATAAACGGCCTTAATAACTTTTTTAGACGCTGTTGAATTTCATGATCTTTCTGATTTTCAATAGCCTGTGCATAGCGTTCATTAAACTTTTGTAAAGAACCCAATAAGCCGGGATTTATAAAATTAAATAAATTCCACAATTCCCCCAAATGGTTTTCTATGGGCGTGCCCGTAGTAATCAATTTGAAATCAGCCTGCAAAGAAAGCGCCGCTTTAGAGCGTTTTGTCAAGGAATTTTTAATAGCCTGCGCTTCATCAGCCACCAAGGTATGCCATTTTTTTAAAGCCAAGCGATCCGCTTCTGTTTGTAATAACCCATAACTACAAACTATCAAATCAAAAGGTCCTGCGTTATCCAGCATTTCTTGCCTGTCACCGATTCCAAATTGATAAACATTCAGAGTGGGCGCAAAGCGCTGCGCTTCTTCCAGCCAATTAATACAAACTGAAGTCGGTGCCAATATTAACGTAGGCCCTTTAGGGGCGCGTGATAAAATCAAGGCCAAAGCCTGTATAGTCTTACCTAAACCCATATCATCTGCCAAACAGGCACCGGCTCCCCAATGAGCCAGACGCATCATCCATTGAAAGCCCTCACGCTGATAATCACGTAATTCACCTTGTAAGGTTGATGGCAACTTGGGATTTAAATCACCCATTTCGTTTAATCTGAGTAATTGATCTTTCCATGGTTTACTGGCGGCAATAGCCATACCATTGGTAATTTCATCTAAAGCCAAAGCTGCCAAGGGATGAAAACGAACTATATCTTTTTGCACGTCACCCAAACCGGACAAATCATCAAGTCGCTGCCGTAATTCACGCGTCAACGCGATAATCTGCCCATCTTCCAGCTTTAAAAAACGCCCTGTAGAGGCATTTAAGAGCCCCATCAATCGCTGCATATCCAAAACTTGCTCGGCATCAATTTGGATATTGCCTTCCACGCTAAACCAATCTTTTTCTTTGCGCACTGAAAACTGCACTTGTGCTAAGCCGGCTTCACGACTGAGTTGAATTTTTTTACCTTTTGGCCATTCAAGCACAGCAAAATCTTCTAGCGCTTGTAAATTTAATAGGGCTTCCAATGCTAATTCTGTATCATCCAATTGCCATTTAGGCTCTTTAACGGCATATAACTCAGGACACTCAATCAATGCTTGCTTTAGATAATTATTTTCAAGACTAAAATCGCGGGTAGTTTGTAGTTGTTTACCATTAATTTCTGCCAAAACGGTTGTTCCACCAACACCCGGCCTATAAAGAGGACCACCATCACTAAAAGGCTGTACAAACATTTCTATTTGTATTCCCTGCCCGACAGGCTGTAAATGAATATGCAATCGACTATCTGCAGGAACGGTGACGGCATGATTCGACGATCCACCAATATCGGATTGTACTGTCAACATTGAAGCAATTGAAGAAATAGAATCAATCACTTGCTGCCGAGCTGAAGTGGGCACTGTCAAACCGTTTTTACCTAAAATTTCAGCAACATGACGATGAGAATCACTAATCACATAAACCAATAAACCATTGCTTGCGGTTTTTTGGGCAACAATCTTCTGTGTGGTAATTTGCGGTATTAAGGAAATATGTAAATTTTCTTGTTGCTCTTTAACCAGTAATTGGGGCTCAGACAAACTGATATCAACTGGACTATTTAAGGCTTCCTGATTAGCCCAAAATATAGAGGGATGTCCAACAGCCTCTGTAATTGCATTACTCGGCAACACATAAACTTCTTTGTTGTAGTATCCGTAATAATCCGATTCTTTTTCAATCTGGATATGAGCGCAAATACGGCGATCTTGTTCGGCGAGGTATTCAAATTCTGCCATGTTATGGTAAAGCTTTTTTAATGCGATAACTCGACCTTTGGTCCAACTTCCCGTTTTACCCAATCGCTGCTCTTTTGGCACCAATGTTACCATGTTACTATCTAAACTAAGTGACCAAATAAGGCGTAGTTCTTTTTGTGCAACTGGCCCAGGCTCAGCTGTTAGCTGCGTTAATGCCTCTAAAGCTCTTTCCCAAGCAGAAACTTGCGGTAATAAATCAATAATTTGATTAAACGGCGATTGAATATACTTTTGTGTTATTTGCTGACAGGGCTTATTTTGATAATCCAAGCGTTGTAATAACGATGAGCTTACAGCAGCATACCAGCTATAACCTTGTTGCTGTGCTTGTTGACAAAACCCTGCCAAATCAGCCAAGAAAGCACTATTTTTGGGGTTGCGGGTGATAATTTCAGCCTCACCAATCCAAAACAACAATAAAGCCTGAAACAAATACTCATAAGCATATTTGTTGACCTTCAACAAATATGTGCTTTGCTCAACACTGGATTTACCCTGATAAACATCAACTGCTTCCAACAGGATCAAGCTTAGTATATAAAACTCATTTTGTAAGCCCTGTTTGATGGTTAACTGAACCTGCTGCCTGAGCAACATCAGATTTGCCAAGCTACGACTGCGTAGCAATGCCAGATTAAAAAAATAACCTTGAATACCATCAATACTGATATTGCGCTTACCCGTTTCTTTTTTTAACGTTTTCAATGCTAGGTTAAATAAAGCAATCGCCTCATCATTTCGATTTTGTAAGAAACGCAACGTTGCTATTAACTTCAGTCCTTCTCCTGATAAGTCCCCTGCTAGCCATTCTTCCGCATCTTTAAGATTACCTCGAAACAAGCGCTCTTCAATAACAACATGAACTATATACGGACTATGATGTTTTACCTCGCCAAAAAAATGTTCAAGTAATTGATATTGAAAAGACACATCATTAATATCTATGCGACTGTCATGCAAAAAATAACTTAAGGCCAAAGACTTAATCTGATCCGACAAAGATGAAAACCATTCAGCGTTATAATCTGCAAAGAAAATCTTTTTGATATTGTTAGCAAAATTCTGCCTGTAATCGCTATGAAAGCGTTCAATATTCGCAGCAAATGCAACATCATTGCCTTGGTACAAAAAAATTCGTAATTGCTTTATCGCATGATATGCACCAACTCTCTCTGGATAATAGTAACTAGGCTCAGCAATTAATAATTGTGCTAATTTGTAAAACCAAGGCTCTTTAATAGCGCGCCGCATTAATTGCTCGGCAATATCTTCATTACAACGCAACCCATCGGCACTAATAACAATCAATCCAGCTTTCTGTAATTTTTCACGTAATGGCTTATCAATTAAAGCTATTTTTCTAGGCTCGAAATAACCTGTCGCCTTAAATAATCCTTGTAAGGAAGACTGGCCTATCGGAGCATAAATAACTGATAAAAAGAGCATGATAGTCTGCTCATCATTTGATAGCGCATTAAAAAAAGGCAATAATTTATTTTTCATTTATATTTTTTTGATTTCAGACACGGAAAAAATTGAGTCGAACTGCTATCTTTTCGATCCATCCGTAAGAATACTTCGGTGAATTTTATTTACAAGTATAACGTGAGCGCAATAAAAAAAGCACTCAAAGGGTGAAAGGACTTTTAATATCTTATTTATTCGTAATAAAACAAAAATTTACGAAAACACAAAGATCTCTTATTCAATGATATGAATAAGAGAATGTTCTTCGTAGCTTTGTCAGCTTAAATTTAGATGTTTGAGCTAAACAATTAACACCTTACAATTTCTTAATTACAAAATATTTGCGTAATCTTGCTCAAGTTGTCGAAAATTGAGTGAGGACATAAATCGACTAAAACTTAACCAAGATGATAAGCCCATCAAATCTCTAAATTGCGGAGGTAAAAAAAGAGGCGCAATAACAGTTCCTTCTTCTACCAAATCGACCAACACCTTCATATCTTCAATCATTGTTTTACCACAAAACAATAAAGGAATACGATCAGGTTTACCTTTACTGACCGCTAGTCTCATAAAATTATAAGTCAAGACAAAACCTTTTAGATATGTCAAATCTTTAGTAAACGGCAAGCCATCAGAACTGCTGCCCCTAAAAACACGACTACTGAGAGTATAACTTTCCTCCTCATCCAGTCCTTTCTCTCTAAAAAATTTAAATATATCCATAAAGTCTGCGCCTTCTTCAGTCAGGGTAATGGCGCGTACCCGGTTAATCAATCGCATAAGTCGGTTAGGGGTAGAACTAAATGTTAATATTTCCATTAGCACTGCCAACCCTTCCTGAGTAACAGTGGCAGATGGGGGGCCTTTACCCAGAAAAGTACAATATGGCTGAGCCAGCCCGTTAAGTGTAGTACCTAAATGTACCCACACCTCATGAACTTCCAGCACCCGTAAATCACGCATATTAAAAAAAGCATCTGCGCGTAATTTAATGTAATCAGTGCCCGCTGCTGCATCAGCAATAATACCATCACTCAGCATTGCACGAAGTCCGTCACCAGGAAACATACTCTCAATTCTTTCGTTAAGAATTTCGACAGCTTCTTTTGCATTTATCGTCTTAGGCTCTTCAGTTAAAGAATCAAGTTGCAAAAGCTGAGATATGGTTGCTTCCATCATACTGCCCAAATTTGCAATCGTTGGATCACCAACATGAAACACATCCTGGGAAGATCCGTATAATTCTTGAGAAATATTCGAAAATCCTGGCGTTCCTCTGGCCTCAAGCATACAAACGACATCTTGATATTCCCTGCTTATACGTCGCATAATAACGCTTAGCGGGTTAAGCTGTCCCAATTTACGAACTAAATCTCGCTCAATCTGATAAAACTCTTGTTTTTTTTCAGCAGGATCAAAACCCAAAGGCCGATTTTGATAATAATCTGTTGTGACAGCGGGCGGACTTTTACACTTACCTTTAAAAAACTCCTGCTTAATAACATCATCCCATTTTATTGCATCCAGAATTCTAATTGGCTGTTGGGCTTTAACAATTCGATCAGAAAGGGTTTTAACTTCAATTAGATAGGTAGAAGGTTTAACGATTTTTTTACTCATATCTATTTCATCCGCTAGTAATCTATCGTTAATATGGCAATATTTTTCAGTAAGCGATTACATATATAGCAGATGCAGACCATATATATCAATAGAATAAGAAAGCCAAATAAATAATAATAATAATAAAATTTATATATATTCGATAACATACTGTTTTTAAAA
>Ga0265593_1001378_pt1 | contig 11343 bp, 17 predicted proteins | sample saktaG_8_FD_190136 | JGI IMG/M metagenome (GOLD analysis project Ga0265593, IMG submission 190136) | Saline water microbial communities from Sakinaw Lake, British Columbia, Canada - sak_2011_5_24_36m | ecosystem: Environmental > Aquatic > Non-marine Saline and Alkaline > Saline ...
CGCATTACATCTTCTAGGCGCATAGGTACTGGGATTGATAACTGTGTCATTCTTTACCTCTCAACTTTGTTGTGAGCTGTTGCTGACATAAAATTGACGAAAAAAAATATAGTGATCGTCATGAAAATTAAAAAACTAAGCGACATCTTTAAGTTCTGGCCAGATGACCATCCAGTTATTTGGAAACAAGTCTTTGCGACTCACAAAACCATTTGTAAGCACATCAACTTTGGCCGCAACCTCTGGACTAACCTTTCTTTCGCCATCTCGATAAAAAGAAGCGGATTGAACAGAAATATCCAGCGCTTTAGCTGTTTTAGTAACACCACCAAAGAAATCAATAGCATCTCTGAAGGTTTTTGGTTGTTTTTTAGTTTTCATAATGAAAATTCTACACTTGTAGATTTAATAAATCAACAACTGTATTTAATATTTCTTCAACAACTGTATAAAATCAAATGATGGCTATTGGTAAAAATATAAAATTTCATAGAAAAATCCGCTTAAACTGGACTTTGGCAGATCTTGAAAATAAATCTGGTGTTGATGGGGGCACTATTAGTGCCTTAGAAAATAGAGACAGCAGCAAATCAGATTATTTTGAGAGAATTGCACATGGGTTAGGATTGACAATGGAGCAGTTATTGATCTCTCCGGAAAATTGGGTTGAAGATGATGGCTGGACCATTAAATACCCAGAAGAACATAAGTTTGGATTTACTGATCTGGTCAGAACAAATTCAAACATAAGCAATTCAAATACTTCAGCTGCTCCAGAGGTTAAGGGTCTTGTACCTATAATTTCATGGGTACAAGCTGGCCAATGGCATGAGGCTATAGATTTCGAACATCATGAAGATCTTAAATACTTACCATGCCCTAAGTCACATAGTGAATCTACTTATGCGCTCAGGGTGCGTGGTGATAGCATGACGGCTTCTTATGGCAAGAGTTATCCTGAAAATTGCATTATCTTTGTTGACCCTGAACTTAGAAATCCAACAAGTGGCGATAGAATAATTGCAAAGATAAACGGTGATGCAGAAGTAACTTTTAAAGTTTTCATGCAAGAGGGTGACAAGAAGTGGCTTAAACCACTAAATACGCAGCACCCAATTATAACTGATGAATTTAAGGTGCTTGGTAAGATTATAGGTAAATGGGAGGACGAGTGATGAATAAATATATTACGCTTAGTTTAATTGGCGGCCTTATTTTTATAAATGCAAATGCGTACGCAGAGTCAGGAAAATTACAGATTTGCCGTAGACCAGGCATTATTGGATTAATGGATGGAAAGAAGGTAGATATTCCAGCTGATACTTATACAGGTTCATGTGATAAAAATGGAGAGCATTGCAGATCAGTCGTTGTAAAGGGTGAAGCAGCCGTATTGAAAGCAAGCAAATCATCTTGCGTTACTGTTAATGCTGAAATCACAGAGCCCGATGGCAAGCCAATTAAAAAAGGTTATGAATTACTACCTCAATGGAGTATTGCCGGATTTGAGCCGATAATAAAAGCTGCTACTGATTTTAAATAACATCTCATAATTAATCCATTTCTACCAACCGCTTAATTGCGGTTTTTTTTCGCCTAAATAAAATATTTCTGCACTTGTTGATTTATTTTATCTACAAGTGTTGACATTATATTCTACAAGTGTAGAATTATTTGTGTCGAAACAAACCACACAAACAAGGTGAACAAGATGGAACTAGAAACAGTAAAGGTAATTAGCAGAAACGATGCCATTCGCGGTAAAGAATTTGACGTTTATTACTTTGGCGAAGGTCGTGACATCAATATTTTTTCAGTTGAGGATGTGACTGGAACAACGGATTTGAAAGACATTCTCAGCAACCAATCAATGTCCGACATTAAGTTCTCATTAAATGAAGTTTTATCAATGAGACGTTTACGCAACATGGATAGCTTCATTACACCAGCACAAATTAACGCAGGTTATGTAAGTGAAGCGATTAAGAACAATGAACGCGGATGGAGTAACGACTAATGATTGATTATAAAAATAACAATTTTGAAGAACCTGAATCAGTAAGCGACTTTGTGCACGATTGTATTTATACCGCATGTTTTGTCATTGTATTTTTTAGCTTGATAGCACTAGCAACTTTTAATTAGAGGATGGAGAAAAAAATGAGTAACGAGATTATTGAGCAGGTGAGTGAAAGAGCCTCATCGTTAGCGTTGATTACTGACGATGGAAACATGGCCAGAGTAATGAAAATGGCTGAAATGATGGCGGCTAGCAAAGTAACTGTGCCTGAGCACTTGCAAGGTAGCGCTGGTGATTGTGCTGCAATTGTTATTCAAGCAACCAATTGGGGAATGAACCCTTTTGCAGTAGCTCAGAAAACTCACCTGGTGAACGGAGTGCTTGGTTATGAAGCTCAGCTGGTGAACGCAGTAATTCAGTCATCAAATGCCATTAAAGGCAATTTCAGATACGAGTACAAAGATGAAGGCGGTGCAGCTCCTAATGCATTTGTAACTTGCCGTGTTGGTGCCGTACTTAATGGCCAGAAAGATATTACATGGGGTGAATGGTTAGCAAGTGCCAGCATCACAATAAAGAACTCGCCACTTTGGAAAACTAACGTTAAACAGCAAATGGGCTACCTGCAAGTAAAGAACTGGGCGCGTTTGTATTGCCCTGGTGCAATTCTTGGCGTTTACACAGCCGAAGAACTTGAGGACATTCAGGTTGAAAAAACTGTTAATGGTGAAACGATTACTCAGCCAGCATCAACAGTTTACTTAACAGATGAGGCTTTCAATAAAGGTATTGTTAAGTTCAGAAGCAAGATTGCATCTGGTGAAAAATCAGCTAGTGAATTGATAAATTGGCAAGACTCCAAGGAAGCGAAGCTTACAGACGAACAAAAGACAGAAATTAACTCATGGGTTAAGGCTGCTCCAATAACTGTTGAAAACGAAGTTGAGCAGGATGACTTCTTAAATTCTTATGAAGAAGGCGAGGCGCAAAATGCAACAGCATAATCTAGTCCAAGGCACACCAGAATGGCATGCATATCGTCGTGAACACTTCAATGCCAGTGATGCGCCAGCAATGCTAGGCCTGTCCAAATACAAAACACGCACTCAGTTATTAAATGAGATCAGCTCAGGCTATGCAGCCGATGTAGATAGCGCAACGCAGAAGCTTTTTGACAATGGCCACTTATTTGAGTCATTAGCACGTCCATTAGCTGAAGCGATCATAGGTGAAGACTTATCACCAGTGACAGGTAGCAATGGCAAGTTAAGCGCTTCGTTTGATGGACTGACGTTCATGGGTGATATTGCATTTGAACACAAGACTCTCAATGACTCGATTCGTACATGCAATTCACCCAATGATCTGGACGAAATGTACCTGGTACAGATGGAGCAGCAACTTCTAGTTTCAGGTGCTGAAAAATGCTTGTTCATGGCTACTTCATGGGATAAGAGCCAACAACTATCTGGTGATGCGGTTCATTTTTGGTATGAATCAAATGCAGATCGTCGCCAACGTATTATTGACGGATGGTCTCAGTTTGAGAAAGACCTCGAAACATATACAGCAACTTTAATTGCTGAATTACCAAAGGCAGAAGTAATTATCGACTTGCCTGCGCTGTTTGTTCATGCAAAAGGTGAGATTACTACCAGCAACATGAAAGAGTACGGCGAGGCGCTTGCAATGCGCTTGGCTGAGGTGCGAAAAATAGAACTTATCACAGACCAAGACTTCTCAAACGCGAAACAAGCAGCAAAGTTGTTTAGAGAGCAAATCAAGAAGAACGTATTAGCAGAGGAAGCGATGCTTTCCCAGACTGTTACCGTTGGTGAAGCGTCAAGAATAATCAAAGCATGGAACGAAGACTTAAGACTCACTGCATTGAAGCTTGAAAAAGACGTTGAGAGTGAGGATTTGGCTAAGAAGCGCGTAATGATCAGTGATGCGCAGCATGAGTACCGCAATTATTTAAATGAATTGTATCTAGGTACAAAGCCAATCGAGATCGTTTTAAATCACCCTGATTTTGCATTAGCCATCAAAGGTAAAAGTAAGTTTACTGCCATGCAAGATGCAATCAATACCATGCTGGCCAATGCCAAGATTGAAGCCGATAAAGTTACGCAAATGCTCCGTACGAAGCTCGATTGGATGAATGTCAATGCCAATGCATTCAGTTTTCTTTTTAACGATCTGCAGACAATTATTTACAAGCCAATGGATGACTTTCAGCTGCTGGTGAACAGCCGCGTTGAACAACACATGAAAGTAACGGCAGAACGTGAAGCAAAGATTAAAGCTGATGCAGAAGCTGCAGCTCTTGCAAAAATTGAAGCCAATAAAGCACCAGTTGAAAACCATATTGAGGAAACTCTCACTATGGTTGAAAGCAAAATAGAAGTCTTAAGAGAAGCTGTAGTTGAGCATCAAGACGAAATATTAAGTTTCTTTAAATCAAGAGATTTCAGCACAAGCAAAGAAAACGAGTACCGCGCTGTGATAGTTGAGTTTATTAAACATCAGGAAGCTACAAAGCTGAAACTTGCGGCCTGATTATGAGCGAAACAGGCATTGAAGAATACATCAACCAACTACTAGAAAAAGGAAATGACTATGAAAACTATCAATAAACCAGAAGTAATCATTGCTGAAATGAAGCCGGTTACATCAAGCCAAATTGATTCAATTGGCTACGATGAAACCAGCAAAACTTTGGCGATCATGTTTAAAAGCAACAAGAAGGTTTATCACTATTACGAAGTGCCAAAAAGCGTATTCGATGGTTTCTTTGCTCGTCCAGAAGTGTTAATTGGTCAATATTTCGCTGCCAATGTGCGTGAAAAGTTTAAATACAAAGCTATTAACTAAACAATCCATTTAATCAAAACTAGGAGTATTGCAACATGAAATCATCAGTAAAAGAAATAGCAACAATTATCGGCACTGCGATGGATGGCGGCTTTTACGCTGGCCGCATTATGGTTGGCGACCAAGCCTATGCGCTTGTTGTAGCACCTAAAGCAGAAGGTGAGCACAACGATACACCATGGCATAACGACGATGACAACATCGAAGGCGCAACATCATACTTTGATGGCTTAGCTAATACTGATGCTATGGCAGAAGCTGGCAGTGAGCTGGCTCAATGGGCTAGAACTTTAACCATTGCCGGTCATGATGACTGGTATCTACCAAGCCAAGATGAATTAGAAATCATCTATCGCAATCTTAAACCGACTACACGTAAAAACTCATGCTATGCACGTTCTGGCATCAACTTATCTGCAATTGAACCAACTCGCCCATATACACTTAAATTTCCAGTTCAAACGCAAGCTGAATTGTTTCAAGAGGGTGGCTCTGAGGCATTCGAAACAGAGTGGTATTGGTCGTCAACTCAGCGTGCGTCCAACTCTGAGTATGCGTGGAGTCAGGACTTCTACCATGGCATTCAGTACACCTACAACAAGGACCTCCCTTGCAGGGCGCGTGCCGTTCGCAGATTACCTATTTAGTCATTTATCAATTTGTTTTTAACAACAGGAGCAATACATGAAACCTATCACATTAGAGTTGCTTGAAACCAAACATAAAGAGTTTGGCGAGTTAATTGAGAAATTCAAGGCAGAAGTAAAAACGCAGTATGTATTTCCGGAAATAGAAATTCAGCTTGCACATGGTGAGCATTATGCAGGGGCAATTATCAATCCAGATGGCACTGGAAATCACGTCATCTTGCTTGCTGGTGATAAAAACGATGGAAATTGGCAAGAAGCTATTGATTGGGCTGCATCAATTGGTGGTTGGTTGCCTACACGCCGTGAGCAATCATTGCTATTCGCTAACTTAAAAGAAGAGTTTCAAGAGAAATGGTACTGGTCTAGTGACCAGCCCGCGTCCGACTCTGGGTATGCGTGGAGTCAGGTCTTCTACAATGGCGAGCAGTACGACTGCAACGAGGACAGCCCTTGCAGGGCGCGTGCCGTTCGCAGATTACCTATTTAGTCATTTATCAATTTGTTTTTAACAACAGGAGCAATACATGAAACCTATCACATTAGAGTTGCTTGAAACCAAACACAAAGAGTTTGGCGAGTTAATTGCGAAATTCAAGGCAGAAGTAAAAACGCAGTATGTATTTCCGGAAATAGAAATTCAGCTTGCACATGGTGAGCATTATGCAGGGGCAATTATCAATCCAGATGGCACTGGAAATCACGTCATCTTGCTTGCTGGTGATAAAAACGATGGAAATTGGCAAGAAGCTATTGATTGGGCTGCATCAATTGGTGGTTGGTTGCCTACACGCCGTGAGCAATCATTGCTATTCGCTAACTTAAAAGAAGAGTTTCAAGAGAAATGGTACTGGTCTAGTGACCAGCCCGCGTCCCACTCTGGCTATGCATGGGTTCAGTACTTCGGCTATGGCGATCAGCACCACTACAACAAGGGCAGCCGTTGCAGGGCGCGTGCCGTTCGCAGATTAGTAATTGAATAATTTAGTTTTTTAAGGTTTAAGAAATCGACATGGCCATCCATACAGACTTACCAATTTACAAGGCAGCTTACGAGTTGTTAGACAAAAGCACAGACCTTGCCAATGTCTTGAGATGGCGTGGCATACTATCAATAAACAACTATCTAAAACATATAGGAGGACAAAATGACCGAAGAATCAAATAAATGTTACAGCGCCAATGAAAAGGATTATCACGATGATATAGGTTCAGTAATTGATGAAATTTTAGATAATTGCAGCGGTATTGAAGAAGCGATGCAATTATCTATAAGCGTAGGTAATTCAGTTAGACCAGCCATTACTGGCGATGATCTAGCAGGTGAAGTTAGCGAAACTATTGGTAATAGACTTTGTGATTATTGTGGTGAATTTGCAGATAACTTTGAATTAACTGATGCCGAATATTTAGAACTTAAAACATTACTTACCACATGGATTGATAAAGTTAATTTTAATTGCTATTCAGTAGAAAACATTAAACAGTTTCCATTAACAGATTTCATTGAAACTACTGAAATTGTGGAATATTACAAATGATTGTAACAACTAGGCAGCAACGCAGAGAGATGAAACGTGAAAACAGCAAGCAACCTGCTTGGCTAGAGGTTATACCAGAGAGCAAATGGCCTAACACTGTTGATAAACGTTTAAATGTATGGCGCAGCAAAGATTTTCTAGTACAAGCCTTTAAAGAGCGAGATGGCATGGTTCGTTTGTCTATCAATAGAACTTCACTCGGTGATAACGGACGGTGGATTGAAAACATCACATGGGAGGAATTGATGGAATTAAAACGTCAAGCTGGTTTTGGCGATTTCTATGCTATAGAGGTTTATCCACAAGACAAGCAAATAGTTAATGTCGCCAATATGCGACATCTTTGGGTTGTTGATAATCCACTAAATATTGGGTGGTTTAAATGAGTGCCCAGTTAGCCTATAAAGAAGTAGCCATACAGCCTAGGGTAATTAGATTGCGCGATGCGCCTGATTATTTAGGTATGGATAAGAATAGATTTAATGATGAAGTGCGACCAAATCTTACTGAGTTTAATGTTGGTATTCAGGGTATTGGGTTCGATAGACTTGAACTTGACGCTTGGATAGAGGAATATATCAACAGGAACGGTCGGCGGCGCAATAACCTAAAAGGAAGTGAAACATGCCAAAACGCGCAACCGGCCTCACGAAAAGGGGCAATATCTGGCACATCGAAAAGGAAATTAGAGGGTATGGTAGGCTTCGAGAGAGCACTGGCACTGGTCTCTACGAAGAAGCCGAAAGGTACCTGAATAAACGCCTTGAAGAAATTAGGCAGGCAACTGTCTATGGTGTCAGACCAAAGCGCCTATTTCGTGAAGCAGCAACGAAGTACCTGTTAGACAATCAACACAAAAGAAGCATAGCGACTGATGCAATTCATTTAAAGCAACTGGATAAATGGATTGGCGATAAAACTATTGATCAGATTCATGACGGAACGCTTCAGTCATTCGTAACCTATAGGTTAAAAGAAAAGCTTAAGCACAAAACAATCAACCTTGCTTTAGAGGTTGTGCGCCGTATATTAAATTTGGCTGCTAGAAGTTGGCGTGATGAACATGGCAAAACATGGCTTGAAACATCACCATTAATCACTATGCTGAATTTGTCCGATGCAAGAGCGCCATATCCTTTGTCATGGGAAGAGCAGACGCACCTTATTAAGCATTTAATGCCACACCTCCAACGTATGGCATTATATAAGGTCAATGTTGGTTGCCGTGAAGAAGAAGTATGCGCATTGCGTTGGGATTGGGAAATTAAAGTACCTGAATTGAAAACATCTATCTTTATCATACCAGACGAAATTGTTAAAAATGGTGAGGATAGGCTGGTTGTTTTGAATCATGTGGCCATGTCAGTCATTGACGAATGCAGGGGAGATCATCCTGAATTTGTTTTTACATGGAAACGTGGACCTAAAAGCAAGCGATTGCCAATTAAGTCAATGAATAATTCAGCATGGCAAAGTGGAAGGGAAGCGGCAGCCAAAAGCTACAAAGAGGTATTTGGCTATAATGCACCAACAGGCTTTGCAAATATTCGGGTGCATGATTTAAAGCATACATTTGGACGAAGGTTGCGATCAGCAAGAATCGCGCTTGAAACTAGAAAGGTGCTTTTGGGGCATAAGAACGGAGACATCACAACGCATTATTCTGCGCCTGAAATTCAGGAATTGATTGATGCGGCAAATAGTATTTGTGGCAGTGATTCCCGCAAAACCCCCACACTCACAGTACTAAAAAGAAAAACCGCCTAGAGTGGTAGCTCTAAGCGGTTGATTTACTACTACAATTTGGTGCGCCCGGAGCGATTCGAACGCCCGACCCCTTGGTTCGTAGCCCGATTATCGACTTAAGGGCGCTTATAAAACAACAACTTAGCACTGTCTGACCGTTCCTACTTTCACGACAAAGCATAACGATGCATACCTAAATACACAAAACCCCCACAACGCTATTTTCTATCCTCAACCACCACGATCTGGCAAGCTGTTAATTGATCTACTATTTTGTCGGCTCTAGCGGCTTCGGTGTAAAGAAATTCAGCAGTCTGGTTCGAAAGTTCGGCTCCTGTTTAACCATTACATCCGATGGGGCTGGTGCTAGTTTGACTGGTGGTACTACCACTGGAATTTTCGCTGTATAGTACACTTTTAAAGCAAAGACGCCTCAATAGTTCTTCGTTTTGTAAGACCCGCCAGCACCTTACCCCCGCCTTTATTCCAGCGCATGATCTGCTTTTTAGCGCCTTCAATATCTCCTGCATTTATCTTACGGCGTAGCGTGCTTGACTTCAAATTGCCAAGCCCAAGGTTATACGCAAAATCAGCAAGGGCGCATAGCTGGGTGCCACTAGCAACTGGGCATAATAGCTTTGCCCCACGGCTAAATTTAAGTGCGTCTTGTCGCATACGAGCGTCCGCATACTCTTTAGTCCATACGGTATTGGGCTGAATATCGCGTCCTGTCGAGCCGAAGCCGCAGGTTAAAACCCCGGCTGGGCAATAGTAAGCCCGAAGGCGCAAGCCTTCAAACTTACGTATCAGCACATATAAGATTGCGTACTCGTCCACTATTTACCCTTAGATACGAACACTCGATGGGCAAAGTAAAAGCCAAGGATAACTCCGACCAGTTCTTTATCCCATTCAGTAGGGTTAAATCCGCTAGTACACAACCAGCTTACCCAAAGCACTAAGGCAATAGAGGCTGCCATGGGGCGGATGCAGCCATTCCACGCATCTACCCATGCAACGCCTGTTTTGGCATTAATAGTAGCCATGGCTGCAACAAAAGCATCTGCATCTTTACTGGCCAGATCACCTTCAGATTGCACCTCGATCTGTTTTATATTCAGAGCAGCGGATACTTTCAATCTATCCATTTCGCGTGCATGTGTTTTATCATCAAGCTCAGACTGTAGGCGCATGGCCTCAATCTCATGATTGTGGTCTTGAGAGCTAGTGACCCAAGAAGAAACCTCGCCCCAAACTGCGCGAAATACTGAACCGCCTAAAAAAGAAAATAGTGCGCTAAACATTTTAGTGTCCTTTATCAATAAACCATAAAAAGCCGTGCCATGCACCAAGCCCAATAGAGCCTAGAAATACAATGATTGCCCAGCCACCGATTTGTTCTTGTATCTTTAACCAAAAGTCTGCGCGGCGTGACTGGCTTTCTATCCAAAGCGTAAAAGCCTCATGGTGCTTTTTATGCTCTTCTGCCGTTAACCCTGAGAAGTCGGTTAAGCGCTGCGCGATGGCGTCGATGTCCTCGTCAGAAAGTATCCGTGTCATTGTTGTTTTTATCCTTGTTGTTTTGGAGTTCTTACGCCAAGCACTCGACCTGCATATAGCAATTTATCCTGCCCTGAATGCTCTTTCCATCCGATATTGATGTCATTCACTTTGCCGAATAAGAAAGGCTTGATCGTTTTATATTGTTAATATAAAGCTATTTTACTTAAATTTTCTAAATAAACCTACATGGCATTTTGTGATGTATTTGCCATTCACTGGCGTACCTTGAAACGAGTGACCAATCCAGATACGAACAAATCTTGTCTTGGTGTAAAACGACTGTTTACGCAGTCCAAACCTACCAGCATCATCAATCACTAGACTGGAGTTATTAGCGCCGCTATCCCAAATTCCGTTAGCAATCGTTATGACAGGGCTAACTCTTTGCGTGCCAAATAACATAAAACTGCCACCATAAAACGCATTTCTAAACATCCACTTAGTACGCTGCAAAATCAATGCAATGCCAGTCACTACAGGCCAGCCTAGTTGATGCTGGCCGCCATCCATATCATCATCATGCGTATGAAACCAGTTAAGCGGTGTCGGCAATACTGATACGTCAATTGCCACACTTAAAGCCGCCAGCGGGAAGGCGAGAATATAGTTGATAACCTTGCCTATAAGTTCGACAGGAACGATGACAAACGCATAGTAAAGTAGCGCCTTTGGGCAAGTCTGCCAGAGCTTTAATTGACATAAAGCTACAAAGCTTGGCAGTAGTAAATAGGCCAGTAAAATTAAGATGATGAATAGTGTCATAGTGATTTCAACTCATCACGTAATGCCTGTGCCTGTTTATCTAAATCTGCCAAGCGCTTTGTGTCGCCTTCACGTATTGGCCTGATTGATTTAGCATCAAGGCTAGAAAGCTCGGCTAAAATCTCTGCTTTGCGTTGAATTTTAATATCGACTTCAATTGGTAACGGCTGGGTTTCTGAGTAATCCTCAT
>Ga0265593_1001379_pt1 | contig 11339 bp, 8 predicted proteins | sample saktaG_8_FD_190136 | JGI IMG/M metagenome (GOLD analysis project Ga0265593, IMG submission 190136) | Saline water microbial communities from Sakinaw Lake, British Columbia, Canada - sak_2011_5_24_36m | ecosystem: Environmental > Aquatic > Non-marine Saline and Alkaline > Saline ...
AAAAATAGCTTGAAAGTCGTGTAGTTCTACATTAAGTGCCTGTTTCGTAATACTTTGATTTCTAAATAAGGCTCGTCATTATACTCTGACTATCCCAAAAATGAGTTAATGTATTGAGGTATGTTTTCAGTAAAAGTCATACTAGCAGTATTGTTTCCGGCATTGCTGTCAGGATCAATCCTTAAAGCTCAGAAGCCATTTGATCCGGAGGTGGTTTGTAATGATTTTTGTAGAAATGATTCCTTGCTTTTTTTTCAGGAAGTGGAGCCGAGAGTCCATTTAAATGAAAATGAAGTGGATAATACTAATTTGAAAGGGCCTTATTTCGATCTTTTCCCTGGTTTGAAAACAGATATTCAATCGGCTTTATATTTTTTTCCTGAATTATCCGCCGTTCATATTAAGTTTTCATATAAGCCTATCAACCAGACAATGAATTCAAGGCCGACTTTCTTAAATATTTTCAGACAAAAAGCTAAAAGGCATTACAGAATAATCATCAATAATAACAAAGGAAAATGTAAGGGATTACCCTTTGAAGAATTGTCTTTCAATATTAAAACCGGTTGGCTCGGGCACGAGTTGGCTCATATTTGCGATTATGAGAATATGAATAGCGGGCAGACATTCTGGTTTGCATTTAAATACGTATTCTCAAAAAAGTATGTTCGCTCAGTTGAGCGGAATACTGATCTGATAACCATTAGACATGGCCTGGCTTTTCCGCTTTATGACGGAACAGATTATCTTTTGCGAAGCAAGGATATAGGTGCGAAATACCGAAATTATACAATTGTTAACGGTTTATCGCTGCGTGAAATCAAGTGTTTCTGGTATAAATTACAAAATGGACTATCACTGGGTCCTTTGGATAATCACGTTTTGAGATAGTAACAGAAGCCTTTTATCTTGCTAAGGGTTGTTAGATACCCAAGCTGTAAGTGAGTTGTTTCAATTCAATTTCAGCCACTTTTGCCGAATAAAGCAGATTAACCAAAAGGTAAGCGGCAGTCTCAAAACTCGTTTGAGCAGCTCTCACATCAAGTATTGTCGCGTGGCTTACATGGAACTGCTGCATTACTACACCAACCAGTTCTTTGGTCATTTCGAAGTTTTTTCGTTGTGATTCGATTTGCTGAAGGGTTGTTGAATAGGTTCGGTAAGTTTTGATAGCCTGCGTGGTGAGTGAATTCTGTAAACTTTCCATTTCCAGTTTCGAATTATTCACATTGATTTTGGCAACATCCTTTTGCGTTTTATAAATATTCCCGTTGAAAATCGGAATCTGCATATTAACACCAGCCGTCGGACCATAATTCTGATTCATCGTCATGGCTCCTTTATTAAGATTCGCCTGGAAGAAATCGTAACCTGCATTCAGCTTTACAGAAGGATAACGTTGTGACGAAATCTCTTTAACTATCTGTTCATCAATCAGTATTTTTTGTTCGGCACTCAGGTATTGAGGGTTTCTGTTCAGATAGTTGATTATTGAATCCAGTTTCAGGGATTGATCAATAATTATTGTGTCGGTAACCGAAAACTCCATTTGCTTTTTTGAATTCACGAGCAACAGCAGGTCGGATTTGTTTTGTTCAATAACAGTTTGTTGTATTACCAACAACTGTTCGGCAGAATTCACATCACTCTGAGCCTGAAGTATCTCAACAGCATCCGACATTCCGACACTTTTCTTAACATTAATAATATCCAGTTTCTGTTTGGAAACATCGAGCGAATTCTGAATAATTTTAAGGTAGTTCTGCTGCCTGATGATATCAAAATATGTGATCATGATATCGGCAATAGTATTTTGAATCTGCTGATTGAGCTGGATTTCGCTCAGGTTCTGCAAGCGGCTCAGTTTTTCTTTAGTAGCGGTTATTTTGAAGCCGTTAAACAACACTATCCCTGCCGAAACGCCTGCATTTAGAGTATTTTCGCCTTTGTTTGAAATGTTTGATTCAGGTGTTCCATCGTTAAATTTCTGGTTAATGGTTGTTAAAGATCCGTTATCACCGGCATTGGCCGAAACATAAGGCAATCCACCTGCAACTCCATAGGTATTGTTCATCCGGGCAATTTCGACATAGTTTTTCGAAATCTGTATGTCATAATTGTTCCTGAGCGCCGTATCAATTGCATTCTCCAATGTGAATTGCTGCTGAGCCTCTGAAATAAACGGAAGGCTTACTAAGATCAGCAGAAATACAGTTTTTATATTGAAATTCATTTTGGTTCAGTTAGTGGTTAATCGTTATTGGTTGATCGTTATTGGTTAATCGTTATTGGATTAATTTTATTAGCTAATTGATATCAGCTTAACTTTAAACTTTGAATTTTAAACTTTGAACTTCTCTAATTAAATCACCTCATCCTCAATTTTTTCTTCTACAACATGTTTTTCTGAGATGTAGGTATATACAGCTGGAATTACAAACAAGGTAAGTACCAATGAAAACATAATTCCACCTACAACCACAATACCTAAAGGAATACGGCTAGTTGCTGCTGCTCCGAGACTTAAAGCAATTGGCAAAGCGCCAAGTGAAGTTGCGAGGCTGGTCATCAGAATTGGCCTTAACCGTAAAGTGGAGCCTTCAATAACAGCTTCATGCTTATTAAGGCCAGCTTCACGTTGTTTGTTAGCGAATTCCACTATCAGAATACCGTTTTTAGTCACCAGGCCAATAAGCATAATCATTCCGATTTCGGAGAAGATATTGAGTGTTTGTTTGAAAACCCATAAGCTGAGCACAGCGCCTGCAATAGCCAAAGGAACTGTAATCATGATAATCAGAGGATCTCTGAAACTTTCGAATTGTGCTGATAGCACCAGGAAAATGAGCACCAGGGCCAGTATAAATGCAAATGCAGTATTGGAAGAACTTTCAGCATAATCACGCGATGGGCCACTCAGTGCTGTCTGGAAACTTTCGTCAAGCAATTTGTCGGAAATCCCCTGCATGGCTTTCACTCCATCGCCGATCGTTTTACCTTCAGCAAGGGAAGCCGAAATAGTTGCAGCTTTGTACCTGTTAAAATGGTATAAGGATGGCGGCATAGCATTTGGCTCTATTTTGGTAACCGAAGCTAGTGAAATATTCTCGCCTTTGTTGTTACGAACATAGAGATTGGAAATATCGGCAGGTGCCTGCCTGTTTTTCAGGCCAACCTGGCTGATAACCTGGTATTGCTTGCCATTCATAATAAAATAAGCCATTCGCTGCCCGCTGAACGCACTTTGCAGAACACTGGCAATATCGGTAACGGTAAGCCCGAATTCCCTTGCCTTGATCCTGTCGATGGTAATATCAACTTCGGGTTTGTTGAATTTCAGGTTCACATCCACATTCTGAAAAGTCTTATCATCTTTAGCCAGGTCCATAAATTTCGGGACCACAGTCCTAAGCTTTTCGAAATCCAGGTTCTGAATTACAAATTGCACCGGTAGTGATCCTCGTGATCCAAGACCTACAGAAATGGTTTGTTCCTCGATAGGGAATATTTTCACATCGTTAAATCGACCCATTTTTTTAGCCATATCTTTAGCAATATCACTTTGGGTGCGTTGCCGTTCATTTCTTGGCACCAGCCCGATACGTCCGCTTCCGCCGTTTACACCAGAGCCACCAAATCCGGGAATAGAAACAAACGAAAAATCAACTTCGGGAATTGAATCAACCAGGTAGTCAGCCAGTTTGTCGCCCGTTTCCATCATATATGGATAACTTGCGCCTTCAGGACCGGAAATTTGCAAACGCACACTTCCTTTATCTTCAAGAGGCGCAATTTCACTTTGCAGGCTGGTCCCAACAATATAGATTGCAACAAAACAGGCTAGTACTATTGCCCAGGCTGTCCATCTGTATTTGATAAAGCGGGTAAGTAGATTTCGGTAACCCTTTTCCATTCCTGCAAAAAATGGTTCTGTTTTATTATAGAAATTACCATGCTGGCCTCCACGGCGATTAAGCAGAACATTAAGAACCGGTGTGATGGTAAGCGAAACAAAGGCTGATACCAAGACTGCGGTGGCAAGCACAACCCCGAATTCGCGGAACAGACTGCCTACAAAGCCCTGGAGAAAAAGTACCGGCAGGAATACAATTGCCAGCGTGATGGAGGTAGCAATTACAACAAAGAAGATCTCCTTGCTTCCATCGATAGCTGCTTTTCGTACAGGAATACCTTTTTCAATCTTCCTGAAAATATTTTCAGTAACCACAATTCCATCATCCACCACAAGACCTGTTGCAAGGATAATGGCTAAAAGCGTAAGGATATTTATCGAGAATCCAAACGCATACATAATGAAGAATGTGAATATCAGCGAAATAGGGATATCGATAAGCGGACGTAATGCTATGAGCCAGTTACGGAAAAAGAAAAATATAACCAGGATAACCAGGATGATTGCAATAGCCAGAGTTTCACCAACTTCCTTCAGCGAACGGCGAACGTTAACTGTATTGTCAATTAAAGTGGTGAAGGTTAAATCCCCTTTTTGTGATTTCTTGATTTCTTCGAGTCTCTTGTTAAATTCATCTGAAATATTAACATAATTGGCGCCGGGTTGTGGTGTGAGCGCAATACCAACGGCATTTACACCATTCAGTTTCCAGCTTCTTTCGTACGTGTCAGGGCCAAGTTCGACTGTTGCAATATCTCCAAGTCGTATAATTCCATCTTCATCGCCACGGATTATAAGGTCCCGGAAATCCTTTTCAGTTTTAAGTAATCCCAAAGCCCTGATGGTGAGTTCGGTTTTATTACCATAGATTTTCCCGGATGGAATTTCAACATTTTCCTTATTAAGAACTGTGGTAATATCATTAAATGCCAAACCATAAGCATTCATTTTATCGGGATCAACCCATATGCGCATGGCAGGGCGTTTCTGACCGATTATATTTACGGCGCTTACTTCCGGTATAGTCTGGAATTTATTTTGAAGCACATTTTCAGCATAATCACTCAATTCGAGCAGTCCCTTGGTCGGACTCTGAACTGCCAGTAATACAATAAAGTCACTGTTGGCATCCGATTTGGTAACAACCGGTGGTGCATCAATATCTTGTGGCAGATTCCTGACAGCCTGGCTAACCTTGTCGCGTACATCGTTGGCAGCAGCTTCGAGGTTGGCTTCAATATTAAATTCAACATTAATATTGCTGCGCCCAACTGCACTTGTTGAGGTGATAGTACGGATTCCAGGAATTCCGTTAATGGATTTTTCGAGCGGTTCTGTTATCTGGCTTTCGATTATATCGGAATTTGCACCTGTGTAGGAAGTGCTTACCGTAATCATTGGCGGGTCGATAGCAGGGTATTCTCTCACGCCAAGATAAGTATAGCCTATAATTCCAAACAGGATCAGAAACAGGTTCATCACCGTTGCAAGTATGGGTCTTTTTATTGATAGTTCAGATATGTTCATTGGAATAATTTGGCAGGCTTTAAAATATCATTTGAATTAAATTTCAATTGTAAATATCAGCGATGTAAGCTAACATTTTAACTGAAATCAGTTTTTGCGAACTTTTTTAATTTTTACAATTCCATTTGGTCTTACATATAGTACACCACTTACAACTATAGTATCTCCAATTTGAAGTCCTTCTTTGATTTCGACAACATCGCTGTTTCGAATTCCTGTTTCAACATTCTGAAAAACTGCTTTACCGTTTTTTACCAATACAAGAATGTTTGACAGCGCATCCGGAATGATGGCATTGGTAGGAACTACTATTCCTCTAAGTTTTTCGTTCAGCAATACTTTAACAAAAGCGCCAGGATTTATTGTTCCTTTATTCAGCCTTGCACGAACTTTGATATTCCGTGTAGCTGCATTTATTTGTGGCTCAACAGCACTTATGGTTGCTGATAAATCCTCTTTGGATGCATTTGTTTGAATGTTAACAGTTTTCCCGATCTTAATCATTTTGGCATAAGATTCGGGTACGGAAAAGTCTACCTTGATCTTATCTGTTTCCTGTAATGTTCCTATTACTGTTGCCGTTGACACATAAGCCCCTTCACTTACAAGCCTGAGGCCAAGCCGCCCGGTAAAAGGTGCTTTGATAACAGTTTTATCAATCTGTGCCTGCAATACATTCATATTAGCATTGTATAAATTCACCTGGCTAATGGCGGCATCATAACTGGCCTGGTCAACACCATTTACTTCCAGCAGTTTTTTTAGCCGCTGTTCTGTCTTTTCGGCTAACTCGAGTTGAACCATCTGTTGTTTCATTTGCGCCTGCAGATCAGCATCATTGATCCTGGCAAGTACAGTGCCGGCTTTAACTACAGCACCGTCAGGAATATTCAGGTAGGTGAGTCGCCCACCCACTTCCGGATGGAGTTCAACCATTTCTTCGGATAATACTGTTCCGTTTACTTCGATATCGGAAGAAAAATCATTATTTGAAGCAATAATTACATCAACAGATACAGGAGGTTTTTCTTTACCGGTGGTTTTATCCGTTGCTTTGCTGTTGCACGAAACCATAACTACAATAAATAACGGTAATCCTATTATTAACTTTAACTTCATAAGGCCTGAATGTTTTCTTTTAAATTGCTTTTTATTTTATTTATGGTTTCAACTAATTCTAAAACCTGGGAACTGTTTAAGCCGTTCAATACAATATTATTAATTTCTTCGAATGACTGCTTTATTTCCGGTAATGCCAACTTCGCCTTTTGCGTAAGTAGAAGGTTAATTTTTCGGCGGTCTTCCATCTTTCGCACGCGGAGGACATAACCATTATTCGATAGGTAATCGATAACGCGAACAATGCTAACTTTATCAGTATCAAGCATTACTGCGAGCTCCTGTTGGGTTATGCTTCCATCCAGTTTATCAATCAGAACCAGCGCATAATAATTGCGGTCAATATCCAGATGCTGGAGTTTAAGCCTCAAAAGTTGCAGATAACCTTTCCCAAGACCAGATAGCATTCTACCTAAAGGTTGTTCAATCTGAGTCATAAAGGTATTCAGGAATATTAAATTTATGCAAAAGTAATTAAAATGCAAATGGTTTACATTGTTAACTATAATTTAACAAATTTTTTCTCATGATTTATAGGACTCCACATGCATGCTAAAGTTTAAAAGCAAAAGTGCTTTCAGCAAAAAAAACACCGGCTGATCCTTGTTAATTATAGAATAGATGTAATTACAAACTTTGTTCAGGGTTGATTGTTAAAATATATCCAAAATCATGAATATAACAAAAACGTTTAATGGAATTGGATATGTAAATATGGCTTATGTATTATAAAACAAGTATCAGGATATGGTAAAAAAGCACAAGAGTGACATCATTAATTGGGAAAACATATGGAATCTCAAAAACCTGTTGCAGATTTTTATTGGCAGTGGTATGGCTGTATTTGCTATGAAAGGATTTATGATCCCTAACCAATTTATGGATGGTGGTGTAACTGGTATTTCGATCCTGTTGCATGAAATTTCGCACATTCCTATCAGTATTTTTATTTTTGTCTTTAACCTGCCTTTTATTTATCTTGGATATAAAAGAATAGGGAAAACCTTTGCTGTTCAAACTTCAATCGCAGTCATACTGCTAACCATAGGTTTGATATTTGTTGATCTTAAGTCTGTTACCGAAGACAAGCTCCTTATTGCAATTTTTGGTGGCATCCTGATTGGCACCGGCGTTGGACTGGTAATACGCAGTGGCGGTGTACTGGATGGTGCCGAAGTAATTGCTGTTTTCACCAGGAGAAGGATAGGATTCTCCAATAGCGAGATTATCATGATATTCAATACTTTCATATTTGCCGGGGCGGCATTTCATTTCGGACTGGAAACGGCAATGTATTCGCTTATCACTTATTTTGCGGCTACCAGGGCGACAAATTATATTGTAGATGGAATTGAGCAATACACTGCAGTAAATATTATATCGTCCCAGCACGAAAAGGTTAAAGCTATGCTGGTGAATGATTTAGGGAAAGGTATAACCGTATACAAAGGAGAACGCGGATATTTACCCGGCAGTTTCAATGTTAAAACCGATTGTGAGATCATTGTAACTATTGTTACCCGTTTGGAAATAAACCAGATACAGGAATCTGTAATAGAAATTGATCCGAAAGCTTTTGTATTTATTCAAAATATAAACGAAGCAACAGGTGGGATTTTAAAAGCTAAAGGCCATGCAAAATAATCAGAGTATGAGGGATTTTGTTATTGGCTTATTGAAAAATAATCTGCCGGAGAACTATTTGTATCATAATCCTGAACATACCTTGTATGTGATTGAAAAAGCCCTGGAAATCGGCAGAAGTGAAAAATGTACCGAGGATGAACTTGAATTCTTAAAAGTAGCTGCATTGTGGCACGATACAGGCTACACTAAAGCCTATACCAATCATGAAGAACAGAGCTGCATATTAGCGCGTCACTATTTACCTGAGTACGGTTATTCCGGTGATTACATTAACAGGATATGTGAAATGATTATGGTGACTAAAATACCCCAGTTGCCACAAAACAAATTAGAGGAAATACTGGCTGATGCTGACCTGGAATACCTTGGTACTGCAGAATTTGAAATAAAATCAGAAAACTTATTTAAGGAACTTCAATCTGTAAAGCTTGCATATACCGAAGCCGAATGGGACAAAGCTCAAATCTCATTTATCAGCCAACACCACTATTTCACACCTTATTGCCAGGGAAACAAAGAACCAATAAAACGCAAGCATCTATTAAAACTTACCGGACGCATGGGATAGATGTTTCTGTGTGGGGGTAATATTTTTCTTACTTAAAATTCCGACAATGAAAAGCCTATTTAGCCTTGTGTTTTTACTCATGTTATTTTCAATAACACAAGCACAGTATAAAGTGCGGTTTGTGTTGAAGGAGAAAACTGCCATCCACCACGATAGTATTTATATTACAGGCACATTCAGCAATTGGGACTCCACAGCAAACCCGAAATATTTGTTGAAACCTACCAGGGGTAATGAAAAATCAATAGTCTTGGATTTGAAAGCCGGCCCTATAAAGTATAAGTTTCACAGGGGGAGTTGGCTGAAAGTGGAAAAACAATTCTGGGGTAGAGAAGTGCCTGACCGTGAATATTCTGTAAAAAAAGACATTACCCTGTTTGATAGTGTTGTAGCCTGGAGAGATCAGTTGCTTTCGGATAAAAGGTACGCTTTTGCAAAGGAAAAATCTGATACTTCACGGGTGGGTATTCTTGTCAGTATTGCTAATATCTACGCTTTCTGGCCCGAATTATATAATTCTGATTCTGCGTTTTATTATGCTCAGAAAGCACTTCAGTTACAGCAGAAAATTATCATATCCAATAAACAACTTTCTTCTTCATACGAAAACTCTTCGTACCAGGTTATCCGCCTTAAGGAAATAATTGCTTCGTTGATGCATTCCCTGGGCAATTATCCTAAATCTTTGGAAATACGGATTGAGAATCTGAGCCTTGCAGAGCATGCAAAGGATAAATATTTCATGGTTCAAGCTATCAGAAATATTACTAATGATTATTCTTCAATGAAAGATTTTCCGAATATGTTGAAATACGGGAAATTAATGGATTCCATCATGGGGTCGCTAAATAAAAATGATTCCAGGTTCAAAGAAGAACAATGGAATACCTATAGAGTAATAGCAACCGCCTATTATAACTTAAAGCAAAATGACAATGCTTTGAAATATGCGAAGAAAATGGCTACCCTGGAATTTCCAGACTCCAAATTCTTTGTTCTGGCTTATGGAGACCTTCTGCTTGCTGATATTTATTCAGCTATTGGAGATGACAAATCATCATTTCATTATTATAGAACGTCACAGGCAAATGCTATTCAGATTTATGCAATTATTCCATTCGCAAAAGCTCACGCCGGTATGGCAAGGCTGTTTCAAAAAGAGGGAAGTATTGATTCTGCATTAATTTATGCGAGACAATCCTTGTCCTGGTTTCATGAATACAATAAAGATATACGATCCTGGGGCGAGAATTCACTTTATTACATCGCAGATATTTACCCACTTTTGGCCGACATCTATAAAGACAATACCCAATTAGACAGCGCATACAAATACCTTCATCTTTCAGTAATATTAAAAGATAGCCTGTATAACACTGATAAAATCAGGCAATTTCAGGCTTTAACTTTTAATGAGGCTTCAAGGCAACAGCAACAGGAGCAGCAGAAAAAGGAAGCTGAACAAATTTATGAAAATAAAGTAAAAATGTTCAGTTTGCTGACAGGCCTTGTTGCTATACTGGTGGTGGCATTTATTTTATACAGAAATAACAAACAGAAACAGAAAGCAAACAACTTGCTTCAGACCCAAAAGCAAGAATTGGAAACAACACTTGGTGAATTAAAAGCCACTCAGAAGCAACTTATCCAATCCGAGAAAATGGCTTCGCTAGGCGAACTTACTGCAGGGATAGCACATGAAATACAAAATCCATTGAACTTTGTCAACAATTTTTCGGATGTGAATACAGAGTTAATCGAAGAAATGCAGCAGGAAATGGATAAAGGAAACCTGGCTGATGCAAAAGCAATTTCGAACGATATTAAAGAGAATGAACAAAAGATAAACCACCATGGAAAGCGTGCCGACGCCATTGTTAAAGGCATGCTGCAGCACAGCCGAAGCAACAACGGAATTAAAGAACCTGTTAACCTAAATGCATTAGCTGATGAATATTTACGATTGGCTTATCACGGATTACGGGCAAAGGACAAATTCTTCAATGCTACAACGAAAACGGATTTTGATCCAAGTATCGGTAAGATAAATGTTATTCCGCAGGATATCGGCCGGGTGATTCTCAATTTAATCACGAATGCCTTTTATGCTGTATCGGAAAAGAAAAAACAAAATGGTAATGGGTATGAACCGACAGTTTGGGTAAGTACATTGAGCGATGGAAACTATGTTACCATTTCGGTAAAAGATAATGGCAACGGCATTCCTCAAAAAGCACTTGATAAAATCTTCCAGCCTTTCTTTACAACAAAGCCTGCCGGTCAGGGAACCGGGTTGGGTTTGTCGATGAGTTACGATATTGTAAAGGCACATGGCGGCGAGTTGAAAGTGGAGACGAAAGAAGGCGAAGGGACAGAATTTATAATTCAATTATTAAACTGATCGTACCAAATTTTGAAAACCGGAAAACAAACTCAACTGGATTCAATTTAATCAAAGATTTTTTATTGCCTCTTGAATCAATTAATAGTTAACTAAATCTAATCATTAACCAAATCTAGTCACGATGAAAAAAACAACACGCTTCAGTTTTCTTTTTGCTGCTC
>Ga0265593_1001380_pt1 | contig 11337 bp, 18 predicted proteins | sample saktaG_8_FD_190136 | JGI IMG/M metagenome (GOLD analysis project Ga0265593, IMG submission 190136) | Saline water microbial communities from Sakinaw Lake, British Columbia, Canada - sak_2011_5_24_36m | ecosystem: Environmental > Aquatic > Non-marine Saline and Alkaline > Saline ...
CTTAGCCAAAATTAACGCCGATGCCGTAGCAAAAGAGCTAAGAGCCTGCTTAGCCTATCTGGACGAAACCGCGAAAGACTATCGATTTTTGTTTAACGATTTACAGGTCATCATCTACCTAGATCGTAGTCACTTTGAAATGACGGTTAGAGTGCGGATTGAATCACACAAGAAAGCCGAAGCCGACAAATTAGAGGCTCAACGCTTGCAGATCGAAGCCGAAGCCAAACGCAAAGCCGAAGCAGAGCAAGCCGAAAAGCTAGAGGCAGAACGTGCCATCGTAAGAGCAGAAGAACAAGCCAAGATCACCGAGCAACAACGACTTGATAGGCTTGAGCTGGAAGCTACTAGAGCCAAGCAAGCCGCTGAACAAGCAGTTATCGATGCTGAGCAAAAAGCCAAAGCAGAGGCCGAAGCTTTACGCAAAACAGCCGCCCACATCGAGCAAGCCGCGCAATATGCGGATAGATCAGCAGACCGAAACGCAGAGCTGGCAGGAGCTGCAAAGTTACGCAAACAGGCTGATGACATAGAACTATCTTTTACAGACGATAGCATAGAAATTGAACCAACCATTATTAAGCCTGTTAAGTCAGGATCAATTACCCAAGCCATGATAATTTTTGCTATCGCTGAAAAATATGGCTTATCAGACGACCAAGCACTGCAAGTTATCTTGAATGCTTTTAATATTGAGATAGAGGAGTTGACGGCATGAATAATGATATAGCTATACATACTGAAATAAGAACAATATTAGAAATAATTACTCCTGACAGAGCAAGGTATTTATTAGAATTAAATACTAATAATCGACCTATTATTAAAACTAACTTAGCTAAGCTATGTGATGAAATTCAAAGAGGAAGGTTTGTATTTAATGGGGATGCAATAAGAATATCCAAAACAGGTAGATTGCTGGATGGACAGCATCGGTTATTGGCTGTTGTTACAACAGGAATTTCTATCGAAACACTTGTAGTTTCTGGCCTTAATGATGAATGCTTTAAGACGATAGACCAAGGCTCTTTAAGAACCCTTGCTGCTCTTTTAAGCATGGAAGGAGCAACCAATTATACTATGGCAGCGGCGTCATCACTGTTGATCCAAAAATACTTAGATGGTCAAGTCCCGACCCAAGGGTCAGCTGGATCCAGATCAAAAACAGATTTGGTTAATTTTTATAATGAAAATAAGGCTAATGTTTTGTTAGCAACGTCGCGCATATCAGGCTCAAAACAACTAAAAAAACTCATGTCAGGAGGATACTTAGCGTTTATTTATTTCATTTTATATGAAATAAATAAAGAGGACTGTGAATTGTTTTTTTCAAGGGTTGAAAGTGGGAATGGACTTGTCATACATCAACCCGAGCTAGTGCTGAGGGAAAAATTAATATCAGTAATATCCAAAAACGATAAAGAAGGCCAAGTAGCTAGAGCTGCTTATTTTATATTTGCCTGGAACGCGTTTAGAAGTAATAAACAAATGAAATTTATGCGCTGGACTCGTCAGGGAGATTGTGCGCAAGAATTTCCAAGGGCAATATGAACATGATCATCCAGCAAAAAATAAAAGACCTAGAAAACCAAATTGAAGCTTTAAAAGCTCAGGAACATGTAGCTTACGACTGGAATAAAGCACCAGTAATTTGTGAGCTTAACGGCTATCGCTGGCACTTAGGGCCAGAGGCCGATGAAGAAATGAGCTGGCAAGATGCTATCAAGTGGTGCGAGTTAGTAGGTGGTGAATTGCCTCCCAGAGACATCTTACTTCAGTGTTATATGAACGACGACAAGCCGTTCTTTAAAAAAGAATGGTATTGGTCATCTACCGAGTTCGATGCGACGGACGCCTGGGTACAGGGCTTCACCAATGGCAATCAGTACAGCTACACCAAGACTAGCAACACCTATGTTAGGGCTGTCCGCAAGTGTCCTATTTAACCATTTACCTATTTCCCCGCTGTTTTGCAGCGGGGTAAAGATTTTTAGAGAGTCAGCATGAAAGAAATAACGGTAATACAGTTTGCAAAGATGATCGGCATATCTGATAGTTCTTTTAAGCAAAAAAGAAGAGCAGGTATAAATGGCTGGGAGCTATGTCCAAAAGTAATTGCACGAAGAGCAAGGGCTGACTTATTTTGTGCTGAAAAAGCGCAAGAGTTTAAAGAGATAATATTAATACTTGGCTTAAAACCTAAGCCACCACGAGATGCGCGTATACCGATATCTTACTCAGGTGACGCGCTTAAGCGCATTATGTTTTTACAGCCTAAGCTAACGCTCAAGCTTGCCGAAAAACCTAAGCCACCACGAGGTGCGCTTATACCGATAAGTTACTCAGGCGACGCGCTTAAGTGCATTATGTTTTTGCAGCCTAAGCTTAGGTTACCAGTATGAAGATCATCATCTTCATCATTATTATGATGCTAGTTATACCCTGCGTAGCCAGAGCATCAGAAACATCATGCTTGGCTCAGATATTATGGAGCGAGGCGCAAGGCGAAAGTATTAGTGGCGTGGCTAGTATCGGTTCAGCAGCCATTAATCGCTCTAAACGCTTTAAGCAAAAGATGTGCAAGTTATCAGGGGTTACTTACAAGCGTGTACCTAATGCGATACGGCCGCACTTTGAAGCGATGGCTAGATCATCAATGGCTAACAAATCAATCGTTGGGGATGCGGATAGCTGGGAGCGTAGCAAGCGACCCAATGGCAAGATTACAGCAAGAATCGGTAAACACACTTTTTATAGGATGGCGGGGTTATGAGTAAAGCACTTGAAGTATTACTAGAACTAAAAGACTGCTCAGATTCGTGGTGTGAATACTATGTCCCCATCGGCATACATGAGCGTATTGATGATGCTATAGAACAACTACTCGCCCAACCTGAGAAAGATATTGGGTATGCACAAGCTTTGCTAGAGGAGTATGACAAGGGGTTTAACGATGCTAGGTTAAGTCTACCAAAACGTGAGCCTTTTGCGGTTGTAGCAAACAACTCAGTTGGTATTGATGTATCACACTCACCACAGGGTATGCCATTGGTTTGGCTAGGTAAACTGGAGCACGGAGATAAACTTTATAGAGTGAGGACTGGGGATGAATAAAGAGGAGCAAACAACAGTAAATGACTTTCTCAACTCCTTGGAGTTGAGCAAATACGGAGAAAAAGACTTAAAAGAAATGATCCGGACAATGGCCGGTAAAATAGTAGAGCTTTGTAGACAGATAGAAAAGGTTCAGCCTAAGCAAGAACGTGAACCTATAAGCGATGAGGAAATCAGAGTAATTATTAATCAACTACCTAAAAGTGTTGATTTAGATACAGGAATTGAGTTTTGTAGGATTATAGAAAAAGCACACGGTATAGGAGTAGATGATGAGTAATGAGATTTTTGAATTAGTTCGCGCTGTATTTATACTGTTTTTTTTGTGTTTTTCGATATACACAGACTATAAACAGCGCAGGCTAATCGATAAGTTAAGACAAAAAGTAATTTCGCAATGCCAATACTACGAAATGATGTCAGCACTTTATCAATATGATTTGACTGTTCGTGATGAGCTTATTAAAGCACACGACATTGGAGTAGATGATGGCGAACATTAGCCTTAACCCACCAAAGCCAAAAATCTGTTCAACATGTAAATCGAAGTTTATAACATGCTCAAGAGCCAGATGGCATTGCGAGACATGCAGGCCGCCGAAGGTTAACCCAGCACATGCTTATTTGGATAAGATTTTATGAAAACATCAGAAGCACTATTTAAACAATTCGGTAAAAAGTTCGTTGACGCGATGATTATTATTCCCGAATATTGGGGCTATAGTTGTGATGAAATAGGGGATATTACAAAGCTAGTAGGTAAGGACAAAATAGACGGGCTAAGGCCATTTAGAGTAGGCAAAAATTACATGGTTGATATTGAAAACTTAGCGGATGTTTTAGATAGCAAAGCAAGGGGATAGTTTGACAACCCTCAAATGTTTCGAGTATGCTATGCCCTGTAGTTACATAACTACACGGGTTTTTGCAGACTCGGAACGAGAAGGCATATACCGCCTTGAGCGGTTTTTTTATGCCTAACGCTTTACCTCTATTATGTGGGGTTAGGCGGGGAAGCTCTTTATTGGGCTTGCTGGTTCTCGTACCAGTCTGCAAACCCCACCTAATTCCGCTCCCAGTGTTTTGCAGCACTTGGAGTGGTTAAAAAACATACTACGAGATTAAATCATGAACGCAATCGCACAAACAGAATTCAACCCTTCTTTAGCTGTTATCAACGGCATAATCAAAACCACGTCACTTAAGGTTGCTGAACATTTCGGCAAGCAACATAAAAACGTTTTGCAAGCTATAGACCGTTTAGAATGTTCGCTAGAATTTAACCAGCTTAATTTTCAGCCCGTTGAATATTCAGATGCTAAAGGCGAAAAACGCCCAGCCTACGAAATGACCAAAGACGGCTTTACCTTCTTAGCAATGGGCTTTACCGGCAAAGAAGCGGCTAAATGGAAAGAGGCTTATATCAACGCCTTTAATGCTATGGCTGTTCAGTTATTAAGTAATCCTTTACAACTGCCCGAAGCCAAAACCAAGAAAGCCCTACCAAACGGATTAACCCTAGATCAGCAAGACACCATCAAAGCCTTAGTTAATGGCAGGGCAGAAGGACAGCCCAAAGAAAAACAAGCTAGGATTATCATTCAAGGCTGGTCGGCTATCAAAAAGAAATTTGAACTAACCAAAACCCAGACCTATAAAAACATCGAGCCTGAAAACTTTGTTAACATCATCAGCCTGATTACAAGATTGCCGATTGAAGGCGAGCTGGTAGAGAAGCCCTCTATTCCAACAGACACGATTGCCATAAGTTTGAATGGTGGCACAGGAATGATGAATATCATCTTTAATGGGACAAATGATAATGCTACCCAAGATTATTACGTCAAGATAGGCCAAAGCCATGTATCTATAACAAAGTTATATAACGAGCGCTTCAAGACCACAGAGGAAATTATTGCCGATCTAGTCGAAGACGGTTATATCGTTATTAAAAGAGATGAGCTTTTAGGAAGATTGCAGGCTTAAAAATAGGGGTAAATGGCCACAGGGACGTGGCTATTTACTTTTTAACTAAGCTCAAGTCAAAAAACATCAACCTAGTTTTTTCTTGTTCATCAACTCCCAATCGAACTAGCATTAAAACGCTCGTATTCTTCCATGCTATTAAAAACTTTTATATTCCTACCGGCTTCTTTTATGCGTGCGTATTCTGACGAGCTAATTTTCTTAGATTCATTTTTTTTCATCCACGTTTCAAATTGACGCGCATTTTTGCCCACTAAAACAGGTGTGTCTTTAATTGGCCTTGCCATGTATGTACTCCAGATTATGGGCTTTTCCAGCCTCTTTTATTTATGCAGCCTAATAATTAGGCGACAAAAAAGGAGTTTAACCCGCACTAATACGCATTAACTCCCTTTAATTTTTTAGTAGGATACCACAAGTAAATACTTGCCCATAATGCTTAATAATTAACCTAAAACCTGTGGATAACCACTAACAGTCCGCCCCTAGTCCGCTCAAAACGCTGCAGCCCACTATTAACGGGCTACTCCGTCCAATCTAGCATCGGTGCAACGCTAAACCTATGTCCCGTAAATACTGGTGTTTCCATGTGTTTTTAAGTGATTATAAGTGATTGTATTTATATATCAGTCCGCCTATAGTCCGCCTTAACTTTCTGGGCGGACTGGAACTAATAGTGTATAGTCCGCTTTCACATTTTAAGGCGCACTATCATGGCATCAGTACGAAAAAAAATACTCGCTGACGGCTCTATTAAATATAAAGCTGAAATCGTTATTAAGAAAGACGGTATTGTAATACATCGTGAATCAAAAACTTTCGATAAAACCAAACTCGCTAAGGATTGGGGTATGCGGCGTGAAGTCGAATTACAACAAACAGCCGTTTACTCAGCAAAAGAATACTTATCTATTCGCAGTTTGATAGAAATGTATATCAAAGAATTTAGGCCGGAAGGTCGCACAAAAAATGCGGACTTGAAAGCACTTATGGCTAGAGATATTTCATCAATCGATATTCATAAGTTAGAGGCTAAGGATTTAATCAAGCACATCCGATTTAGGAATACTGAGTGCCTACCTCAAACCGCGACTAATGATTTAATCTGGTTGGGGGTAGTAACGAGAACGATGGCAGGCTTGATAGATTTGGGCGTGGATCAATCAATTTTTACTACGGCTAGAGAAATTCTAAAAGCAGAGGGACTAATCACATCATCGGCACAAAGAGATAGACGACCAACTAAGCACGAACTATGGGAGCTGGCACGCTACTTTAACGGCAAACCCACGCCTATGGTTCACATTATATATTTTGCGATCTACTCAGCGCGTAGGCAAGCCGAAATATTTAAACTTGAGTGGGATGATGTTAGGCACGAAGATCGAACCTGTATGCTCAGGGACATGAAAGACCCTAGACGAAAGGGTGTAAAGAAGCGCTTTAAGCTACCACTGAGTGCTTACAAGATTATCATGCGACAACCTAAGATCAATGCACGGATATTTCCATATAACGCTAAGACGGTAGGGACTTACTTTACAGATGCTTGTAAGGTTTTGGGCATCAAAGGCTTGCACTTTCATGATTTACGTCACGAGGCTACAAGCCGATTATTTGAGAAAGGATTATCAATTCAGCATGTACAGCAGGTCACGCTGCACTCAAGCTGGAACACGCTGTCTAGGTACTGCAACCTAAACGCGGGTGATGTGGATGTTTAAACTAATCTTTCCACAAATGCAGGGCTGTAATAATTTCTGGTAGCCTATAAGCTGTAATAGCTAGGACTATCATTAAGCCTATTTTAAAAGGCGACCACGGTTCTAATATTTCTTTTAGTGTAATAATTAACACGCTATACTGTTCCAAGGTTCTTTCCTTAGTTGTGTAAGGTTTTGAATCAGAAACCCTAGCCAGTTGGTAGCTGACTGGGGTTTTGTTTTTTAAGCTACGATTGAACCACTTGCCTCAACCTAAACGTGGGTGATGTTGATTTTAACTCACTAACAACTTAGCCTCTGCAATTCTCCTAGTTTGCAATCCACCTAAGATTTTACCGCCCGCTCGGCAGAATAACTGTATCTCACTTGCGGCTTTTTCCCAATCACCTTTATCGACTAATGGCTTAAGCGAATGACCGACATAACCCCCCAGACCAAGATTAAATATTAGGTCGGCTATGGCTGCTGTCTTATTTGGATGTGGAATTAAAATAGGACTCACGCGCAAAGCTTCATTGATTGCCTGTGTAGCTCTGTTAATTAGCGACATATCTGCTTGACTCTGATTCCACTCCAAACCTTCAGTAATGTTTTTACCGGTTGAGCCATAACCTATAGTCCATATACCAGCGGGGCATTGATAAGCCTTTAGTTTGCAGCCCTCAGATTTTCTAATCAATGGTAGTAATACGTCTAGTGCTGTCATTAACTTTTCCAATGTGACTGTATAAAATAAAATGCCGCACTAGCTGCGGTCGCAATACTCCAGCCAATGATCGTTTTCTTGGCTTCTTTATAATATTCAGCCCTAGCTTTTTCGGCTGCAATCCTATCCTTTATCCATTCATGATGTTCGGCGTGAGCATCAACAAAAATTTCATGATGTTGCGCTAAGGCTTCAAGCATGATTTCTTTAATTGTATCTGAATCTTTAGTTATCATTTGCTAACCCCCCTGTGTTTTTCAAAGGTACGCATCCCCGCCAAGCCTAATAGGCCCATGAGTATCTGCATCGTAATGTCGGTATCAATGACCGGAAACACGCCGACATAAGCGAAAATGACTGAGGCTATAAATCTAGCGATAGGCTCAATAATGGCGGCATAAGCCAATGAGATTCCGCATATCCACCCGATAGCAGGTCGCCAACCTGAGACGAACAGGGACGCGCTTGCAGCTTCGACCTTATTAATGTCTAACTGAGATAGTTGAAGTTGATAGTCGTTATTGATCTGACTTGCAGCTTCTGCAAGCTTACCCTTTAGCTCTGTATCAGCATCAGGAAAGAACTTATCGAGTCCGGTCTTGATTAAATCAAAACCTGCGGTGAAAGGGTCAAGTGCCATAATGTCTCCCGACAATGGTTAGGGTTAGTTAATTGGTGACAGTTAGATAAAATGATCCCCACGCTACACCATCGATATTGTCTAAATCATATAAATAAAGCTTAGCGATATAACTGCCTTCAGCTAATGACGATAGTCCTAGCGTCAATATTAATCTATCGGTATTTACCATACTAAAAGCGTTAGGTGATGTCTGGCTATCGATAATCGTAGTTCCAATCTTAATTTGACAGCGTGTAATTAAACTATGGTTTATGGGTGTACCATTAGTTGATAATGACAAAATAATCTCATTGTCACGCCCCGTATAAACAATTTCTTCTATAGTCAATTGAATAATCCTATGTAATTAATGGGTGTTAATGAGGAAATATCTTGAGTGGGCGTTAATGAGGTTATGCCAAGATCGCCGACATATAATGACGGGAACGTAAGCCTAGCTATACTAAGTGACTGGCTATGGCTATAGGAAAATAAGCCCATCTTAGAATTAACATTACCCGCAAGAACCGTATTTATTTGGGCATTGCTTAATAAGGTTTGTCTTAAAACAACCCCACCTAAGCACCCACTCTGCACAGTAGGTTGCCCCATCACATACATATCTAAACGTATAGCTGCCGTTGCTTGAGTAGGTGCAAAAGCAGAGGCATCTACATAGATCGGTAGTGTTGAGTAAATCGAACCAGTTAGAATAGAAGTAGCTATAGCATTACTTAATAGGTTAGCAGTAGAATAAACACCACCCACTAAGCTATTAGTAACTACACCATTACTCACTAAACTCAAACTAGAATTAACTACACCTAAGCTAGTTGCTACAGCTTTAGGGTTAGCAGAAAATATTTGTTCGCACGCTAAAAAGTAACCGTCAGTGTTATAACCGTCACTATTATAACTAACCCCAACTCTTAAATTACTGCTTACTGTTGGGTATACAGATACTAAACTTACTAGCGGCATATTTAGATAGATACCAGCCTGCGTAGCACTAACTACTTGTGCGTTAGTAGATAGTTGAAGTGTAGAATAAGCACTAGCTATTCCTAAGCAAGTAGTTAACGCAGTTGCAGCGAGAGCCTCCTCTGCTTGGAGAAAATAGCCTACATTTGCATAGCCATTGGCTGCGTAGCGCATCTTATAAGCCTAATGAGGCTCTTTGCTCACGACCCCATTGTCGAGTCGCTTCAACAAACTCGGAAAATACAGTCATCTCTTGTAATTCTTGAGTCGATGGCACATAAAGCCCCATCGACGCCCCCACACCAATACGGGCAAAGTACATTTCGTCGTCAATCGTATAGTGAGAGCGTATTGTTTCAATAATACGCTGCGAAATTAATTGAGTATGTGGGCTAACTTGCCTAATCGCCTCTTTTAATATATCCGTTAAAATAACCTCCATTATGCTTGCGCTAATTTCTGGTGGTTGATTGACAGGCAATACTGTTAGGTCTGGAATTGACACATAAGTTAAGCCATCAATAGTGGCAAGCTCTGTACCTACAGGACTATGATTTTCATCCTCGGGCAATCGTAATAAGCGACTAATAAGCGGATCTATATATTTTTGGTAGCTGTAAATAGTAGGCATAGGTTTCTCTTAGCTTGGTTAAAAGGAAATTTAAAGTGTGGGTTTTTCGAGCATGACCCAATATAGAGATAATCGAATCGTGCTTTAATGCTTTAATAGCTTGTTTAAAATTATATAAACTCCGTCTGCGAATAAAGCGTTTTGTTGACCAAGTTCTATACCCGACAAAATTAACGCCTTTACTTGCCTTAGCAAGCGTTGATTTTGATAACTCAAGACTTAAGTTACTGTCAATGTAATTAATAATACGCTGCTGATAGTCTATAGCCTGCTTATGCGTAAGCCCAAATAAGATAAAATCATCTACATAGCGGCAGTAATACTTAATCTTTAGCTCTCGCTTAATGTAATGATCTAACGGATTCAAATAAATTGTCATCAGTTTTACAAATTCAATAAATTTTCTATCCAATCCCGCTTCAGAGTGCAGCCCCATCGCTATCGCTCAGGGCTTCAAAGATACAAGGCCGAGCGAAAGCCAATATCGTAGCTCGAAAGCGCCCGGCTGTAGTTCAAAAGGAGCGCCCAAACACCCGCAAACGTTCCATAGGTCCAAGAACCACCAGCAAAAGGGCACATATCGCCAAGACGATAATCCCAGATCCCATCATTACCCATTGCGTTAGTGCCACCCGTTGACACGCCAGTGGCCAAAGGTAAGCCTGCGCCCGTGGCTGCCCACGCACCTGCTCCAGCTACAGCTACAGCTTCGCTAAATACTTGCCCCGTCGAATTAAAATATTTTACGGTGTTAGAAGCCGTTAAGCCGCCATACGTTGCACCCAACAAATCATAATTTGCAGTGATACTGGCAGCGCCCCACGCATCAGTAATTAAGGTATTGCCGCCCGACAGTGCATTAATATCAATACTGGTTTTTAATAAGTAATAATAAGTGCCGTCACTGACAAAGCCAGTGTTGATTTCCCATAGATTACCGTTTAAATCAACCACACCACAGCTTTGCCCATTATGCGCTGTCTTGGCTAGGTTAGATGCTGATCCTGTTTGACCACAATTGAGATAACCATCCGTGACATAGGTAACGGTGGCATCATTAACGTCTTTCAAGGTGTTATTGTTGCAGCCTTTCGGAAAATTAGTAATGCCACCCGCGTCATACCAGGCGCACGCAGTCGCAGAGGTAGCCGCTTGTCCATGCGCTAACGATAACAGTGCTAACGCACTAAAGATAAATCGCGAGTTACAAAAGAACTTGGTGCCTCGTGTTTTCGCGGCCTTAAAAGCACCTGCTAAGTTATTATCACCAGTTGTTAAGCCGGCTAAACCACTAAACGGGTTATGCCCTAAAGAAGAGGATAAAGGATTGCCCAGCTTTAGGCTTGAGGCAATACCGCCATTATTTGAGCATTGATACTTGTCTACGAAAACCCCTGTTTGCACAATACCGGCATTGTAAAACGCGCGATGCAAGGCATAACCAGCCGTGTTAGCAGTGGCAACATCAGCGTAATTACTGTAATCTTTAATATCAACGATATTGATAGCCAAGCCATTACTACCTGTGCCGATCTTGTAATAAAAGGCGGGTATCCAGCACATAACCGAGCCA